>ERZ809074.1287-NODE-1287-length-33447-cov-14.929893_pt1 | contig 33447 bp, 28 predicted proteins | sample MGYA00520795_ERZ809074 | MGnify/ENA primary metagenome ERZ809074 (study PRJEB31570, sample SAMEA3212989) | Homo sapiens | biome: human-gut; feature: human gut; material: fecal | place: Sweden | collected 2011 ...
GATCGACTGAGCACCCTACGGGCCCTTTGCCGCAAGGCAAGGGGCCTTTTTGTATGTTAAGGAGTAAACTATGCAGCAATATCTCGAAGCCGGAAAAGTTGTAACGACCCATGGGGTGCGCGGCGAAATGAAACTGGAACTCTGGTGCGATGGCGTCGCGTTCCTTAAAAAGGTGGGCAGGCTCTACCCCTCCCGCAACGGCGGCAAGTGCTATCAGATCAAGTCCATCCGCGCTCAGGGCCAGATGGCTCTGCTCCAGCTGGAGGGCGTGGACGATATGGACGCTGCCCGGGCACTGCGGGGCCAGGTGTTCTACTTTGATCGGAATGACGCCACCCTCCCGGCGGGCCGCTGGTATGTGGCCGATCTCATCGGGTGCGAGGTGCGGGACGCCGATACCGGCAAGGTGTATGGCGTCGTCACCAGCGTGGACCACCCCGGCGCCCAGGATATTTACACCGTCAAGAGCCCCAGCGGCAAGGAATATATGTTCCCCGGGGTGGACGCGTTCCTGAAAGAGCGCAACCCGCCGGAGGGGTACATCCTTGTCACCCCCATCCCGGGCCTGCTGGACGATGATTTTGACAGTGAGCGCAGTGAAGAGGAGGCGGAGTGAGCCATGGGGATGCGTGTGGATATCGTGACCCTCTTCCCGGAGATGTGCCAGCAGGTGCTGGATGCCAGCATCATCGGCCGTGCCGCCAAGCGGGGCTATATTGAGACCCACTGCCACCAGATCCGGGATTACACCCTCAACAAGCAGAAGCAGACCGACGATTATCCCTATGGCGGCGGGTGCGGCATGGTGCTGTACGCCCAGCCTATCGCGGACTGCCTGCGGGCCGTCCAGAAAGAGGTGGCGGAACAGGGACGCCCCGCCCCGCATATCGTGTTCTTGACGGCAGGCGGCCAGCGATACACCGAGGAGCATGCCCGGCGGCTGGCCCAGTATGATAACCTCACCCTGGTCTGCGGCCATTACGAGGGCATTGATGAGCGTGTCATCGACGCCTTTGCGGATGAGGAACTCTCCATCGGCGATTATATCCTCACCGGCGGTGAGCTGGCCAGCCTGGTGGTGGCTGACAGCGTCCTCCGCCTCAAACCCGGCGTGCTGGCGGAGCAGAAAGGCTATGAAGAGGAAAGCTACTGGGACGGCCTGCTGGAGTACCCGCAGTATACCCGCCCGGAAGTCTGGGAGGGCCGCGCCGTGCCCCAGGTGCTGCTGGGCGGTGACCATCAGAAGATCGACGCCTGGCGCGGGGAGCAGAGCCGCGCCCGCACCCGCCTGCGCCGCCCGGAGCTCTATGAAGAGTGGTGTGCCACCCACCCCATCACCGAGCTGCCCAAATGGAAGCGGGGCGAGAACATGCGCCTTGTGAAAACCGAGGAGCAGATGGCTGCCGCCGCCCGCCTGATGCTGGAGGGCCGCCGCGCCGTCTGCGCCCAGAACTGGACGCCGGAGTTTTGTGCCCGCCTCACGGAAGAAGAATTTCTCGCCCGGCTGCAGCAGGAAAAGAAAGACGGCTATGCCCATTATCTCCACTGCACCAAGGATGTGCCGGACGGAATGGTCAGCGTCAGTCATAAAGAAGGCCGGATCGAGCATTTATATGTGACGGAAGCTTCCCGCGGCAGGGGCCTTGGCGTCAAGATGCTGGATTTTGCCCGTAAAAAGCTGGAGGAACACCCGCACCCGGTGCTCAGTGTGCTGGACACCAATGCCCGCGCCAAAGCGCTGTATACCCGCATGGGCTGGCGGCTGACCGGGGAAGTGGAAGAGGAATTTGACCCGGCTGCCCTGCCCGGCGTTGTGCACAAGTGTGCCATGGTCACCATGCGGTACGAGGGCTGAAAAATTTGTCACAGGGAGCAGAAAAAGGTCCCAAGTGCTAAAAATGTTGAAAACTTTTGTATTACCCCGCCAACGTTGGGGGAATAATTTTGTTGTCTTTGTATAAAAGGTGAAAAACGCCCCGGATTTCATTGGGAAAACCGCCAAAAATGCGCCGGGGGGCTGTACAACGGTTTCGTCTTGCGCTAAAATGAGTACAACGCAACAGGCACGAAAGAAAATTGCATCCCCGAGAACGATAATAGATAGGAGCGTTTTACTATGTACGTCAAAGAAGTTACCGTTGAAAATCAGGTTGGTCTGCATGCACGTCCCGCTACTTTCTTCATCCAGAAAGCAAACGAGTTCAAGTCTTCCATCTGGGTCGAGAAAGAGGAGCGCCGCGTGAACGCTAAGAGCCTGCTGGGCGTCCTGTCTCTGGGCATCGTTGGCGGTACTACCATCCGCATCATTGCCGATGGCGCTGACGAGCAGGCCGCGGTGGATGGCCTCATCAAGCTGGTAGAGTCTGGCTTTGCAGAGTAATTCGAGCCTTTGATTTTTGAAGCGGCGGGAGCTTTTCCTGCCGCTTTTTTGCAATCGGGAGAGAACCCGGAAATGAAAGATCTGAAAAAGGAGGACATTCCCCATGAAAAAAACGAGTGAAGAAACCATGCGGAAATTTGTGGCGTTCTGTGATTCCGGTCGTCCGTGGTATTTTACGCTGGGCATGTCCGTCACTGTGCTCATTGTCCAGTTTGCCCTCTGGTTTGCAGCCGATGAAGATAAGAAACCCGGCTGGTGGTACACTGTGCCCGCCTGGTTTGGCATTTTCCGCTCTCTGGACAACATCCGCCAGGCCCGCAAAAACCGGGAGAGCGATGCGGAATGACCAAGGCGGAACTTTACAAAAAGGCTTGTATGCTGCCGCTTTTACCGGGTGTTTATATTATCCGGGATAAAACCGATACCATCATCTATATCGGCAAGGCCAAGCGGCTCCGCATCCGGGTCAGCCAGTATTTCCGGGAGGGTGTGCCCCACGACAACAAAGTCAGCCAGATGATCGCCCACGCTGATGCGTTCGACGTTATCGTCTGCCAGAGTGAGTTTGAGGCGCTGGTGCTGGAAGCCAGCCAGATCAAGGCCCACACCCCCAAATACAACATCCTGCTCAAGGACGATAAGGGTTACAGCTATATCAAGATCACCAAAGAGGAGTGGCCCCGGCTCTCGTTCGTGCTCCAGAAAGAGGACGACGGCGCGGAGTATCTGGGCCCCTATACTTCCAGCTTTGCGGCCCGGCAGATGGCAGAAACGGCCATGGACGCCTTTCTGCTGCCCCGGTGCAACAAGCGCTTCCCGCAGGAGATCGGCAGGGGCCGCCCCTGCCTGAACGCCCATATCGGCAAATGCATGGCCGTGTGCAGCGGCAAGATCAGCTGTGAAAATTACAATCAGGCGGTCCGGAGCGCGGTCCACCTGATCCGGTACGGCAAAAAAGACATCCTGAAAACCCTCAACGAGCGGATGATGGAAGCCTCCGACCGGCTGGAATTTGAGACAGCGGCCCTGATCCGCGACCAGATCAACGCCATCACCAAAGTGACGGCGGGCCAGAAAGTGGTCGTGGACCCGGATGTGGAGATGGACGTGGTGGCACTGGCGGGCACCCCCGGCAGCGTCTGCGCGGCGGTGCTCCGCTTCCGGGAGGGACGGCTGACGGATAAGCGGGAGTTCCTTTTCCACGATACGGCGGATATCGCCGCCGCGCGGGAGGAGTTTCTGCCCCGGTACTATCTGGACGACGAGCAGATCCCCAAGGTCATCGCGGTGGACGAGCTGCCGCCGGACGCCGACGCCCTGCAGCAGGCTCTGAACGAGAAGCGGGGGAGCGAGGTGCAGCTCTACGTCCCCCAGCGGGGCGATAAGGCCCGTCTTGTCGAGATGGCCCACACCAATGCAGTGGAGCGTCTGGCCCGGGAGAGCGGCCGCTATGCCCGGGAAGAAAAGCTGCTGGACGAGCTGGCCCAGGTGCTGGGCCTTGCAAAGCCGCCCCGCGCCATTGAGAGCTACGATATTTCCAACTGGGGCGATGGCACCAGTGTCTGCGGTATGGTCACGTTCAAGGACGGCAAGCCCTATAAGGCGGGCTACCGTAAGTTCAAGATGAAAACCGTGCTGGGCACCGACGACTACGCCTCGCTGGCGGAGACCGTCTCCCGGCGGGCGGCGGAGTACGAAAAATACGCCGCTCTGGCCAAGGCCGGGGAGCCCAGCAATAACTATTTTGGCCAGAAGCCGGACCTGCTCCTGATGGACGGCGGCCGGGGCCAGGTGAGCGCCGCCAGGGAGGCGCTGGCAGGCACGGCCCTGGCCGACGTCCCCCTCTACGGCATGGTCAAGGACGACCACCACCGCACCCGTGCCATCGTGGACAGCGAGGGCCGGGAAATTGCCATCAACATGAACCGGGGCACGTTCACGTTCATCACGGCCATTCAGGATGAGACGCACCGCTTTGCCAACGCCTACCGCAAGCAGCAGATGCACCAAAAAAGCTACGCCTCCACCCTGACCGAGGTGCCGGGCGTCGGCCCGAAAACGGCCAAGGCCCTGATGGCCCGGTTCAAGAGCGTAAGCGCCGTGCGGGAGGCCGCAATTGACCAGCTGGAGAATACCCCCGGCGTGGGCCCGCGGCTGGCCCGGACCATCTACGATCATTTCCACCCGCAAAACTGAATCCAAAATGCAGCACGTCCGGTGCAGAGCCAGAAACTCTGCGCCGGACGTGCTTTTTAGGCTGTTTTCAAGATTTGCCTACCTGTAAATACTCCCGTAGTTTGCGCTGGAGCAGTGGGTCATCACAGGGGAGATATTTGCGCTGCATCCCGCCTACGACTCGCTCCGGGCAGAGCTGGGCGCGGTACTCTGCAGGGGTACGCTGCAAAGTGGTGCGGAACCGGGCGTTGAACGTTTTCAGGTCTGCAAAGCCGTTGCGGAGGGCAATGTCGGTCAGGCTGTCGGTGGTCAGGGCCAGGTCAATGAGGGAGTGTTGGAACCGCACCCGGGTCAGGTACTCGTGGAAATTGATGCCTACGATCTGCTTGAAGAGCGTGGAAATGTAGGTGCGGTTGTACTGAGCGTAATCGGCCAGGTTTTCCAGCGTCAGTTTTTCGGCGTAGTGGTCGGAGACGTAGGCCAGCAGGCGGCGGACGGCAGCCCGGCGTTGTTCATCCTCGGGCATGGTATTGAGCAGGGTGGGGGAGAACTCGGTGCAAAGGGCAAGGAGCAGCAGCTCCAGACTGGCTTTGACCCCCAGCTGGGCGTAGGGCCCGCCCTGCTGGGCAAACTGGAAGATCTGGCTGGCATAAAACCGCAGGTGGCGGTAGCGGGGCTCGTCCCGGGTGGTTTCGTCGGAGCGGCAGGACGGGAAATCATAGACGCCGCCTTTTTTGAGCAGTGGCTTGAAAGCCGAGGCGGAAAAATGCAGCACAAAGGCAATGGTATCCACCTGTGAACCCATGGAAGCGTGGCCGACGCCGGGCGGCACCAGAATGACGTCATCCACCTCGAGGTGGAAATTTTCGCTGCCGCGGCAGAATTCCTGCCGCCCGTGAAGCAGGATGTTGAGCTCATATTCATCTTCGTGCCAGTGATAACGGTAGTTGAGCACATCGTGGACAAAGCAGCGGACGGAGAGATTTTCCCGGGGCCAGTCCAGCTGATAATTTGCAAATTCCATCCGAGTTCCTCCCGAAATCCAAATATTTTCCCTGTGGAAAAGATTTGGGTAAGATTTTTGCTCCCAAAGGCCACTTCAAGGATAACCGATAAAATCCGACGTGTCAACCACTGATTTGACACGCTGCACCAAATTTTGCAGGGCGGATTTGGCACAATGCACAAGAATATAAAAAATGCTCTGGCAAAAACGCACAGGGAAAAGATTTGGATTTTTTACTGGAATCGTTTGCGGAAAAATTATCAAAAGGGAACGTAAAATTACTCCGCCGCCGCAAAACGCGCAAACATTTGGCCACGACAGAGGAAGAATTTTTTGTTAATATATTGACAACAAAGCTCCCTGCCCGGGCAGCAAGAGGACTTTTCAGAAACAAAACATGAATGGAAAGGGAAACATTATGAATACTCAAATGATCATCTGTATGGTGATCTTTGCGGCAACGCTGGTCAGCTATATGCTGAACAAGATCCCCATGTGGCTCACTGCCATGATCTCTCTGGCAGCACTTTACTTTACCGGATGCATTGATGCAAGCGGTGCACTGGCCGGCTTCTCCAATGTCAACACCCTGCTGATGGCTACCATGTTTGTGGTGGCCGCAGGCTTCCGCCGCACCTCTCTGGTGGATGGCATGTGCGATGCTATCATGAAAGTGACCCGTGGCAGCTTCCGGACGGCATACTTCGGCTACATCCTGCTGGCTGTCCTGCTCACCAACTTCATTGCAAGCCCTATGGTGGTCTACGCCATCGTCAGCCCGCTGCTGGCCGCCCTGTGCGATAACACGGGCCACAGCCGCAGCCAGTATATGTTCCCGGTCATGGTGGTCTGCGTGGCCTGCTGCGGCATCCTGCCGCTGGCCAGCGCCATCCAGCAGGCAGGCCAGTTTACCGGCTTTATGGAGAGCTACGGCTTCACGGGCATGAGCATCCGTGCCGTTGATTTCACCATTGGTACATGGCCTGTCCTCATCATCGTTCCGCTGTGGGCGGTTTTCATTGGTCCCAAGTTCACCCCCAAGCAGCCCGTTGTCCCCATTGAGGCGCTGGAGCAGAAAGCCGCCAATAAGGGCCAGCAGAAGCTGAGCCCTGCTGTGGATAAGATCGGCATTTTCCTCTTCTTTGCCACCATCCTCTGCCTCATCTTCTCCTCTCAGCTCCACCTGACCACCTGGTCCGTTGCTCTGGTGGGCAGCCTGCTCATGGTCCTGTTCGGCGTCGTGGATCAGAAATCGGCCCTGCGGGACATCCCCTGGGATATGCTGATGCTCTTTGTCGGCGCGCTGGCTCTGGGCACTGCCCTGACCAACACCGGTGCGGGCGATCTGATCGGCAACACACTGGCGACCGTTGTGGGCGGCACCCATAACAACTACATCCTGGGTGCACTGTTCTTCATCATCCCGTTCCTGCTCACCCAGTTCATGCTCAACCGTTCGGTCTCTGCTGTCTTCGTGCCCATCTGCCTGGTCCTGCTGGTCAATGCTGGCTCCCTGACCGCATTCCTGACCCCCATGGCCACGCCGGCCGTCCCCATGTGCATGGCCGACGGCGGCTACGACCTCAAGAGCCTGTTCAAGTGCGGCGCTCTCATCACCCTGATCCTGCCGTTCATCTACATCTTCTATACCATGACGGTTTTCCCGGCATTCTGATGCGAAGAAAGGAGCAGGCTGTATGATGCTGGAAGAAAAGATCGCGATGGCGCAGACCATCCGCGGCCGGGACCGCTTTGGCCCGGTCAGCCCGGAAGAGCTGGCCGCCCTGCCCGGCACGGAGACCGAGCTGCACATCCCCGTAGAGGGCGGGCGTACCGTCCATGTCTACGAGGAGCGACCGGACCATCTGCCGGAAAAGGCAGCACTGGTCCTCAATTTCCACGGCGGCGGCTTCATCAAGGGCCGCACCGACCGTGACCGCCGCTATTGCTGCACCCTGATGGAGCAACTGAACTGCCTTGTCTGGGATGTGGACTACTGCCTTGCACCGGAACAGGCGTTTCCGGCAGCAGTCGAGGAGACGTACGGTATCATTGCTTACGCCTTTGACCACGCAGAAGAGCTGGGCATCGACCCGGACAAGATCATTCTGGCCGGGCACAGCGCAGGCGGCAACCTGGTAGCGGCGGCCTGCCTGAAAAATGCCGAGACCCATCGGCTGCACCCCTGCTGCGTGCTGATGGAATATTTCCCGACAGACAATACAGTGGATCCGCTCCGGCGGCTTTCTCCGGAATTGCAGAAAGACCCGTTCTGGGCAAAACGCGCGGAGACGGAAAAGCTGTACACAGACTTCTATGTGGGCAAGGCCGATCCGGCGGACCCGCTCTGCTCCCCGGCAAAAGCTGCGGACGAGGCACTGGCCTCGTTCCCGGACAGCCTGATCCTCTCGGCCGGAGAGGACAGCCTGCGGGAGGATGTGGAAGCCTTTGCCCTCCGGCTGGTCAAGGCAGGCGTCTGCGTCACAGCCCAGCGCATCCCGGAGGCTATGCACGGCTTTACCACCAACCGGACCCCCGGTTGGGAGCGGGCCCTGGCACTGCATTGCAAATTCTTCCGGCAGCACTTATAATGAAAATTGAGCGCAGCAAAAACTGGAGGCTGAATTTATGAAAATTACCGACGTCAAGCTTCGCTTTGCCAAGCACTACCTGTTCGTGCAGGTGTATACCGATGCAGGCATCGTGGGTTTGGGCGAAGCAGGCAACTGGGGCTATTTGCAGGCCACGGCTGCCGCCATTGAAAAATTTGCCACCTATCTCATTGGCAAAGACCCGTTCCGCATTGAGGATTACAACCAGAACTTCCTGCGTTCGGTCTACTTCCGCGGTTCGGTCATCATGAGTGCCATCTCTGCCATCGATATCGCTCTGTGGGATATCAAGGGCAAGGCCCTGGGTGTGCCCGTGTATGAGCTGCTGGGCGGAAAGACCCGTGAAAAAGTACGGGTGTACGCCTCTGTCATGCACCTCACCGAGGACAAGCAGGAGCTGGCCAAACAGTACCAGCAGCTGCAGGAGATGGGCTTTACTGCCGCCAAGATCTTCTGCAACGGCCCCACCAGCTCGCCGGACGGCAAGGGAGAGTTCTTCTCCAGCCGCATTGAGCGGGAGGTGGAGAAAGTCCGCGTGGCCCGTGAGGCGGTCGGCCCTGACTTTGACTTCGTGTTGGAAGTGCACCGCGGTATGACCCTGCCCGAGGCGGTGGCCTTTGGCCGTGCTGTGGAGCCCTATCGCCCCATGATTTTGGAGGACCCCGTCCCGCCCGATAACGTGGATACCATGGCTGAAGTAGCCAGCAAGGTGGGAGTGCCCATCGCCACGGGCGAGCGCGCCATTGACCTGCGTGAGTTTGAGGTGCTGATGGCCCGCCACGCCTGCCAGTATGTCCGCCCGGACGTCTGCGCTGTGGGCGGTATTACCACCAGCAAAAAGATCTGCGCTCTGGCCGAGGCACACGATGTGCTGGTCATCCCGCACAACCCGCTGGGCCCCGTCTCCACCGCTGCCTGCCTGCAGATCTGCGCCTCCATCCCCAATCTGGGGATCCAGGAGCTGCCCGGTTTCTGCCTCAATGGTGCGGAAGACAGAATGGTCAAAGAGCCGCTCCGCTTTGAGAACGGCTGTATGCTGATCCCCGAGGCTCCCGGCATCGGCGTGGAGCTGGCCGATGACGCCGAGGAACTGTACCCCGCCAACGAGCGCGGCAGCACGTCCGCCCGCCGTGCCTTTGATGGCTCGGTCAAGGACTGGTAAGTTTGCGATCTTCTTTCCTTTTTGCGATCAACCCCCATTCTTTTTCTTTCGGAAAAGCCCGTCGGCGTATGCAGAGCCGACGGGCTTTTTGTCGCTCTTGCCTTTTTGGGCAAAAGAGGCTACAATAGTCCCAGCAAACCGAAATTTGAAACTTCGGAGGGAAAAACTTATGGCTTGTACAACGATCCTTGTTGGCAAAAACGCATCCTATGACGGCTCCACCATGATCGCCCGCAACGACGATTCCGGTTCGGGGCATTTCACGGCCAAAAAATTTGTGGTCGTGCAGCCGGAGGAGCACCCGGCTGTTTACAAATCCGTGCTGTCCCATGTGGAGATCCCCCTGCCGGGCGATCCCATGCGGATGACGGCCATGCCAAACGCTGTGGAGGGCAAGGGCATCTGGGCCGCGGCCGGTGTCAATGCCGCCAATGTGGGCATGACCGCTACCGAGACCATCACCTCCAACCCCCGCGTGCTGGGGGCTGACCCGCTGGTGGTGTACCAGCCTGCCATGGGCGATACCCCGGAGGTGCCCGGCGGCATCGGCGAGGAGGATATCGTCTATCTGGTGCTGCCCTATATCCACTCGGCCCGGGAGGGCGTGGAGCGGCTGGGCCGCCTGCTGGAAACCTACGGCACCTATGAGATGAACGGCATCGCCTTCCAGGATGTCCACGAGATCTGGTGGCTGGAGACCATCGGCGGCCACCACTGGATGGCCCGCCGCGTGCCGGATGATTCCTACGTGGTCATGCCCAACCAGCTGGGCATCGACAGTTTTGACCTGGACGATGCCTATGGTGACAAAAAAGACTACATGTGCTCGGCGGACCTGCGGGAGTTCCTCGCGGCCAATCATCTCGACCTGTCGCTGGACGGAAGCCTGAACCCGCGGGACGCTTTTGGCAGCCACGACGACGCCGACCACGTTTACAACACGCCCCGTGCCTGGTACATGCTCCGCACCCTCAATCCCAACACCTGGGTCTGGGACGGCCCGGACGCCGACTACACCCCGCGCTCCGATGACCTGCCCTGGTGCATGGTGCCCGAGAAGAAGCTGACCCCGGAGGATGTCAAATATGTGCTGTCCTCCCACTACCAGGGCACGCCCTATGACCCCTACGCCAGCTACGGCGACAAGAGCCAGCGCGGCATGTACCGCTCCATCGGCATCAACCGCAACGACTTTATGGCTCTTATCCAGATCCGTCCGGACGTCCCGGCGGAGCAGAGCGCCATTGAGTGGGTGGCTTATGCCTCCAACGCGTTCAATACCATGGTGCCGTTCTACGCCAATGTGACCACCACGCCGGAGTACCTGTCCTGCACCACCAAAGAGGTGTCCACCGACAGCTTCTACTGGGTCAGCCGGATGATCGCCGCCATGACAGATGCCTCTTATTCCAAGAGCCTCATCCACGCCGAGCGGTATGAGCTGGGTGTCCTTTCGGCCAGCCGGGCCCTCATCCACCAGTACGACGCAAAGCTCCTTGCAGAGCCGGATGCCGGCCAGCGCGCCGCTCTCCGGGTGGAGGCCAACGAGGCCATTGCCAAGGCCCTCAAGGCCCGTGCCGCCGATACGCTGGATAAGGTGCTGTTTGAGCTGAGCAGCGGCATGAAGAACGCCTTTGCCCGCTCCGACGCCTAAGCGCTGATTCCGTTAAACCAATCAAAAAACGTCAAAAGCAGCCAACGACTGGGCGCGGATGTCCGGTCGGTTGGCTGCTTTTTGTTCGTTGTATCCCAGTGTTTGTGCAGGATGCCTGAATTTTGAGGAAATAATTTGTGCGCAAAACTGACCGGAAGTGATTGATTTTGACGGAAAGATTGCTATAATAAAATTGCAGACACCAAAAACACGCGAAAAGCTTCAAAACCAATCAAACAGGAGGAATGCCCGATGTTGGCAGAAGAACGGTTTGCCCAGATCCTGGCGCTGATGGCGGAAAAACGCACCGCCACCGTGCAGGAGCTGTGCGAGGCCCTGAATGCCAGCGAGTCCACCATCCGCAGGGATCTGAACGAGCTGGACCGTCTGGGCAAAGTCAATAAAGTCCACGGCGGGGCCACCCTGCCGGACAGCCAGTTCCGGGCCGATGAGCCCACCATGGCTGCCAAGGAGAGCCTGGCTGTGGCCGAAAAGCGGGCCATCGCCAATGCGGCGGCGGCCCTCATCACGGCGGAGGATTTCGTCTATCTGGACGCAGGTTCCACCACGCTGGCGCTGGCCCGGGCCATCAGCGGCCCGGCACTGGATGCCGCTTATGTGACCAACGGCGTGGCCCACGCCCGTCTGCTGGCCCAGAAAGGCTGCCGGGTGTGTCTGCCCGGCGGGCTGCTCCGCCCCCAGACAGAGGCCATCATCGGGGCGGCAGCGCTGCAGAGCCTACAGCAGTACAACTTCACCAAAGCCTTTATGGGAGCCAACGGTGTGGCGCTGGACGCAGGCTTCACCACGCCGGACCCCGAGGAAGCGGCTGTCAAGGCTGCGGCTGTCCGGCGGGCGCGGGAAGCCTGGTTCCTTGTGGATGACTCCAAGTTCGCCCGCGTCTACCCGGCGGTCATCACCGAGCTGCACGGCGGGGCGATCCTGACGAACCGCTGCCCCAACCCCAAATACAAACAATACACGCTGGTAAAGGAGACGGAAGAATGATCTACACGGTAACATTCAACCCGGCCATTGATTATGTGGTGCGGCTGGACTCCCCGCTGGAAGTAGGCGAGGTAAACCGCGCCCGCGGCGAAGACTGCGTGCTGGGCGGCAAGGGCATCAACGTATCCGGTGTGCTGGCCGAGCTGGGCTGCAAAAGCGTCGCCCTGGGCTTTGTGGCCGGGGAGACGGGTGCCTGGCTGGAGCGCGGCCTGGCCGCCCAGGGCATCCAGACCGATTTCATCCACCTGGCCCAGGGGATGACCCGCATCAACGTCAAGATCAAGGCAGGGCAGGAGACCGAGTTGAACGGCGCGGGCCCCAACATCCCGGAGAGCGCCATGCAGGCGCTGGAAGCCAAGCTGGACGCCCTGCAGAACGGAGACATCCTGATTCTAGCGGGCAGCATCCCGGCCAGCCTGGCACAGACCACCTACGAGCGGCTGCTGGCCCGGCTGGAAGGCCGCGGCGTGCGGGCCGTGGTGGACGCTACCCGGGACCTGCTGGTCAATGTGCTGCCGTTCCACCCCTTCCTCATCAAGCCCAACAACCATGAGCTGGGCGAGATCGTGGGCCGTGTTCTGAACACGGAGGATGAAATCGTGGCAGCAGCCAGGACCCTGCAGGAAAAAGGCGCCCGCAACGTGCTGGTGAGCATGGCAGGGGATGGCGCTCTGCTGCTGGATGAGCAGGGCCGGACCCACCGCATCGGCTGCCCGAAAGGCAAAGTGGTCAACAGCGTCGGCGCGGGTGACAGCATGGTGGCAGGCTTTGTGGCAGGTTACCTGCAGAGCGGTGATTACACCACCGCCCTCCGCCTGGGCACCGCCTGCGGCAGCGCCACGGCGTTCAGCCTGGGGCTGGCGAAGAAAGAAGAGATCGAGAAGTTATTGCTGACGATTTAACGAGGAGAGGAGAACACCCCATGCGTATCACGGAATTGTTTACCGCAAAGTCCATCGCACTGGACGTGGCCGCGCCGGATCAGGCCGCCATCATCGACCATCTGGTGGAGCTGCAGGCCACCCACGGCAACATTACCGACAAAGAGGCCTACAAAAAGGCCCTCTACGCCCGCGAGGCGGAGGGCTCCACCTATGTGGACAACGGCATCACCGTGCCCCACGCCAAAACGGCCTGCGTCACCCGCCCCAGCCTGGCGGCTCTCCGCCTGAGCGCCCCGGTGCAGTACAATGCCGAGGACGACGGTACTACCGACCTGCTGTTTGCCATTGCCGCCCCGGAGGACGGCGGCCTGCATGTGGATATGCTGGCCCGCATGATGCAGATGCTGATGAACGAGGACTTCGTGGAGAAGCTCCGCGCCGCCAAGACCCCGGCGGAGTTCCTGGACGCCATCGACGCACAGGAAGAGGCTCAGTTCGGGGATGAGAGCTTCACCCAGCAGCAGATCCCCCAGAACGGCTACCGGGTGCTGGCCGTCACCGCCTGCCCCAACGGCATCGCCCATACTTACATGGCCGCCGAAGCCCTCGTCAAGGCCGGTGACAAGCTGGGTCTGCCCGTGAAAGTGGAGACCAACGGCTCCGACGGCACCAAGAACGCCCTGACCCGGAAAGAGATCGAGGAATGCGACGGCATTATCGTGGCAGCGGACAAGAACGTGGAAACGGCCCGCTTTGACGGCAAGCCCGTCCTGCTCACCCGGGTGGACGACGGCATCCACAAACCCGAAGAACTCATCAAGAAAGTGGCCCACGGTGAGGTGCCGGTCTTCCACGCCAAGGGCGGCGCGCAGGCGGCCGCGGAGGAGGACACCGCAGGCGAGAGCCTGGGCCGCAGCCTCTACAAACACCTGATGAACGGTGTCTCCCACATGCTGCCGTTCGTGGTGGGCGGCGGCATCATGATCGCCCTGGCATTCCTGCTGGACGACTACACCATTGATCCCTCCAACTTCGGGATGAACACCCCTGTGGCGGCGTTCTTCAAGACGGTGGGCAGCGCGGCATTCGGCTACATGCTGCCCATCCTGGCCGGTTTCATCGCCATGTCCATTGCGGATCGTCCGGGTCTGGCCGTCGGCTTTGCAGGCGGCGTCCTGGCCATGAACGGCACCAACTTTGCAGACCTTGCCAATGGCGAGACCACCGGGATCTCCGGCGGCTTCCTGGCGGCTCTGCTGGCCGGTTTCGTGGCAGGCTATGTGGTCCAGTTCCTCAAAAAGATCACCGAAAAGCTCCCCGCCAGCCTCAACGGCATCCGGCCCATGCTGATCTATCCGCTGGGCGGCATCCTCGTGGTGGGCGCGATCATGTGTGGCATCAACCCCATCATGGGCATGATCAACACCGCCATGACCGATTGGCTCAACGCCATGGGCGGCACTTCCAAGGTCCTGCTGGGTGCTGTCGTGGCCGGTATGATGAGCATTGATATGGGCGGCCCGTTCAACAAGGCAGCTTACGTCTTTGGCACCGCGGCGCTGGCCTCCGGCAACTACGAGGTCATGGCCGCTGTCATGGTGGGCGGCATGGTGCCTCCCATCGCCATCGCCCTCTCCACCACGTTCTGCCCTAAAAAGTGGACCCCGGATGAGCGCCGCAACGGCATCGTCAACTATGTCATGGGCCTCTGCTTTGTCACCGAGGGCGCCATCCCCTACGCGGCGGCCGACCCGCTCCGCGTGCTGCCCAGCTGTGTCATTGGCGCGGCCCTGTCTGGTGCCCTCTCCATGACCTTTGGCTGTGCCCTGCGGGCACCTCACGGCGGCATCTTCGTCTTCCCCGTGGTCGATCATACTCTGCTCTACTGCGTGGCGCTGGCCGTGGGCAGCGTGGCAGGCGCTGTGATCCTCAGCCTGCTCAAGAAGACCCGCGACGAGGCATAATGTACAAAGCCATTCTCCAAACTTCATCATAAGCAAAAGACCCCCGCTGTGCACTGGCAGACCAGACACGGCGGGGGCCGCTTTTGTTGAGAGGACGACTCCATACAAACACAAAAACCCGCCTGGCAGCGGGTTTTTGTGTATAGAGGGGTGGGAAAGTATATAAAGTGGTGAATCGCAATTTCAGGCAGGGAAGCTGTTTCAGGCATTTTGCACAGCCTGTGGACGCGGAAGCCCCGCATCCGTACCCTGCGATATGTATTATACCAGCTCTTTCTTTTTTGTCAAATAGAAATTTCTTGAAATGCTTAAATTTGCACTTTACTTTTGAGGCAAAACTTTATATAATTAACGCAAGCGAAATGAAACCCAACTTTTGCTAGGTTTATAAGTTTTTACAACAATAAAACTTTACTTTCGAAAATTTTTGTGGATTTCAACAGAATATCAAAGGAGACATTGTCCCATGGATGATTTGGACCGTAAAATTCTGGCCCTGTTGGCCAAAAACGCCCGGATGCCTGTCAAGGAGATCGCGGAGCAGGTAGCTCTGACCAGCCCTGCCGTTTCCAGCCGCATCCACAAGCTGGAGACCGATGGCATCATCGGCGGCTATACCGTCACACTCAACCGCCCGGCAGACCGCGTGTATGTGGATGCCCTCATCAGCCTTTCGGTGGCCCCCTCCAAGCACGAGGCGTTCCTGCACCTGATCCAGAACAGCAAGGAAGTGCTGCAGTGCTACCACGTCACGGGCGATTATACATTCCTCATCAAGGTCAGCTGCGGCAGTATGCCCCAGCTGGAGCACCTGATCCTCCAGTTCCAGAAGCTGGGTACCACCAGCACCCAGATCATCCTTTCCACCCCCGTCAACCACGGCGATCTGGAAGCCCTGATGCTGTAAAGAAGCTGAAAAACGTCTGTTCATAAAAGTGTTACAGGCAGCGGCGCAATTTTCGCCCGCGGTGGCTCGTATTCTGGATAGCAGCACAAAAAAGTGGAATACTATGGCTGCACTCTTCCAAACGACGCCTCACGAACGAAAGGAATATCCACTATGAAACTGAAACGCATCTTTGCGGCGCTGCTGGCAGGCGCTGCCCTGCTGGCTCTGGTGGGCTGCGGCACATCCGGCAGCACGGGCAAGCCCGCTTCCTCCGCTGCAAGTACCCCCAAAGACTACACCCAGATCCTCCACGATGCCCGCAGCGCCGAGGACAATGAGTATTATATGATCTTCACCAAAGGCGCGGACGGGAAATACACCGCTCAGTACGGCTACAGCAAGGACTATGAGGCCGACCAGCTCAATGATGAGATCGCCAACATGATGATGCCCATGCTCAACTTGGAGGATGGGATGGCGGAGGATTTTGCCGCCTCCCTTTCCACAATGATGGTGCAGAGCTATGGCCTTGCCATCGTCAAGCCTGCCGAGGGCAGAACGCAGGACGTGGTAGACGCCCTGAATGCCTATGTGGAGAGCGAGCAGCAGTCCATGGAGCATTATCTCGAGGACCAGTATCAGATCGCCAAGAACGCGAAAGTGGAGACTCTTCCCTCCGGCGAGGTGGTCCTTGTCTGCTGTGAGGACAGCGATACCGTCCTTGCCAACCTGAAAAAAGCGCTGGCCACTTAAAAACGAATCACACGCAAAAAAGAACGCCTGCTTCCAGTTGGAAGCGGGCGTTCTTTGCAGGATGGGCAGTACAGAAATTATTCAGCTTTCACGTCGATGGCGTTGACGATCTTGTTGGCGATGTACTCGTGGCCCTTAATGGTGGGGTGGACATCCAGGTCGGTCTTTGCCTTGGGGATGGCCACATAAGTCAGGTCATAGGTCTCGGCCAGCTGCTTCTCAAACTTGTTGAGCTTGCGGAAGTAGTTGTGCCAGCAGGGGATAAACGGCACCGGGTCGGTGTAGCCCATCAGCAGGATCTGCGCGTCCGGGTTCAGCTTGCGGATCTCTTGCACGACGGAGATGAGGGCGGAGGTGGTCTGCGGATAGATGCGGTCGCAGATCTTGGCCATATCGGAGGTGATGAGCTTCCAGGAGGCGTTCTTTTCCTCTTTGGTCAGCTCCATGTCCTTGATGCCCTTGAGGATGGTGGAAACGGCAGAGCCGGAGGAGCGCAGGTTGCCGGAGAGGATGGTGGAAGCCAGAGCGTCGCTCTTGTGGTTGGTGGCGTTCCACAGGCCGGCCACGCAGGGCACGAACGCGTCATTGGAGCCGATCTGGATGGAGATGACGTCTGCCTTGCGGATGTAATCCTGGAACTCCGGGTAGACGTAGTAGCAGCCGGACGTCATGTTCATCTGGGGCATCTTGCCGTCCCGGACCATGTCCACCAGGTCGGGGGCCGTCAGGGCAGGCAGGCCCAGATCAATGGCGTGGTCGCGGTCCAGGCCCAGCTTGGAAGCTACCTTACCGACATAGCAGTCTGGGGAGTAGCCCTTGAAATTGGGGCTCATGTCCACGCCGTAAGTGGAAGTGCCGTTGGCGCTGTACTGGACATCGGCCAGGCCCACGCCTGCCACGATGCTGTCGCCCAGGGCAACGTAGGTGATCTGCTTCTGCTCCGTGCTCTCCGTGTCGGCAGCAGTTTCTTTCGTGCTGTCCGCCGCGGGGGCAGTCGTTTTGGTGTCGGCGGCGGGAGCCTGTTCGGTGGTGGTAGCCGTCACGGTATCGCCCAGGGTAACGACCACTTCGTTGGTCTCATCCTCAGGGGCCATTTCCGGCTCTGCTTCGGCCACAGCGGCCTCGGGTTCCGCGGGCAGTGCCTCGGCACCTTCAGCAAAGGCGGGGACGCCCAGCGAGAACACCAGAGCGGCTGCCAGCAGCAGGCTGACAAATTTCTTTTTCATGGTGTGGTTCCTTCTTTCCCATCAAAAATCTCAGTAATCGCGGGGAGTAATCTCCGCTTCCAGCTTGCGATAGTCTACCTTGCCCACCGGGGTCATGGGGAGCTCCGGCACAAACTTGTAGGCCACAGGCTGGACGTATTCGGGCAGCTCCTCCTCGCACATCTGGCGCAGCTCTTGGATCAGCTGTTTTTTCTTGACACCAGCAGCGGCGGGGGTGAGCACGATGTACACGAATGGCAGGCGGCCCTGCACATGGTCCTGATCGGCACAGCCCACAACGGAGCACTGGTGCACGGCGGGGTGCTGGCTGACCACGTTTTCGATCATGGAGGGGAAGACTTTGAAGCCGTCGTGCCGGATGATAAGCCGCTTGATGCGGGAATCCAGGTAGACGAAGCCGTCCTCGTCGATATAGCCGATATCGCCGGTGTGGACCCAGACACGGCCATCCGGGTGCTTGTGCAGGATCATGGCCGTTTCGTCGGGTTTGTTGTAGTAGCCTTTCATGGTGGCGGGGCCGCTGATGCACAGCTCGCCGCGCTGACCAATGGGCAGCTCTTTGTCCGTGCCTGGCTCAAACGCCGAGACGAGGGTGTTGACCATGGGAATGCCCACACTGCCGGGTTTGTTGTTCTTACCAGCGGCCACAGTGGCGGCCGAGGCAACTTCCGTCATGCCATAGCCCTTGGCCATGGGGTACTCCACGTTGTGGGAGGCCAGGAATTCGTTGACCGTCTTCTCCGCGCCCAGCGAAATGGCGTCGCCGCCGGCCGCGTAGTTGTGAATGAACGAGAGGTCTTTTTTCTGAACTTTCGGGTCGGCGGCCAGCTGCTGGTAGTGGGCGGGCACACCGAACATGATCTCGGGCTTGTACTTGAGCACCAGGCTGCCCAGCTTGGCAGGGTCCAGGTTGGGGATGATGACCACCGTCAGGCCCAGCACCAGCGGCAGGTGCACGCCGCAGGCATAGCCGTAGGCGATGAACGGGGGCATAATGTTCATCAGCTTCTGCCCTTTCTGGAACAGGGTGTCATAGGCAGAGAACTGCTGTGCAATGGCGTTGAAGCTGTTGTCTGTCAGCATGACGCCCTTGGGCGAGCCCGTGGTGCCGCCGGTGTGGACCACCACGCAGGCGTGGCCGGGGTCGTAGGGCTCCGCGGCGGTGCTCTGGCCCTCGCCGCCCTCCAGGAACTGCTTCCAGTGCAGAACGTTGGATTTGTACTTGTTCTTATCGGGGTTGGTCATCTTGTAGCCGACGCTGAGCGGGAACGGCAGGGAGTCGGCCGGGGAGAGGACGATCACACGCTCCACATGGGTGCGCTTGGCGGCCTGACGGCAGCGCTCGTACACCACGTTCAGGCAGATGAGCAGGTGGGAGTCCACTTCCTCAATGTAATCGCGGATGCCCTCGACGCTGTAGCGGGGATCCACCAGGTTCAGGGTGGCACCAATGAGGTCGGCAGCGTAGAACGCGTAGATGACCTCCGGGGTCATCACGCTGACCACTGTGATGATATCGCCCTTTTTGACGCCGACACCGCGGAGCGCGGCTGCCGTCTTTTTCACATTGACGATGAAGTCCGCATAGGTGAACTTGCGGCCGTAATAATTCAGGGCCGCCTCGCCCAGGCGGTTCTTGTTCTGCTGGCAGACGTAATCAAATGCCGAGCAGGTGGGCAGGGTCTGGTCAATATACTTCTGTGCGTAATATTTCAGCCAGGGACGCGCCGTAGACGCGTAGAGAACATTTTCCGGTGTAGTCATTGAATAATCCATTTCCTTTTACGTTTTCTCACCCTCACACGGGGTGGTGGAACCGGCTTGGAATCCATCCTGACTATTGTAGTTGAGCAGCCCGGAAAAGTCAATAAACAGAGCATGTGAAATGTAGCAAAGAAAGCGCGGGACGTTTACATTTCACTCAGCCACTGCTTGGCTTCGGCTTCGCTGCAGAGCACAAAGTGGTTGGGGCGCAGCTCCCGCCACTGAGGCGCTTCCTTGCTGTAATCGTGCATGGAGGGGTCGTACACCAGCAGATGCTTGTTCCGCTCCCGGCGGGGGCTGGGCATGGGGATGGCGGAGAGCAGGCTGCGGGTGTAGGGGTGGATGGCGTGGGTCACCAGCTCCTCAGCATCGGCCAGCTCCACGATGTCGCCCTTGTGGATGACGGCGATGCGGTCCGAGATGTACCGCATCACGGACAGGTCGTGAGCGATGAAGAGGTAGGTGATGTTCCGCTCTTTCTGGATATGGCGCAGCAGGTTGAGCACCTGAGCGCGGATGGACATGTCCAGCGCGGAGATGGGCTCATCGGCAATGATGAACTCCGGCTCCACGATGAGGGCGCGGGCAATGCCGATGCGCTGGCGCTGGCCGCCCGAGAACTCATGGGGGAAACGGGAGGCAAACTCCGGCAGCAGGCCCACGTCCAGCAGAGCCTGACGCACTTTGGCTTCCCGCTCGGCAGCGGAGAGGTCGGGCCGGACGTTCATCAGGCCCTCGCCCACGATGTAGCTGACCTTTGCGCGCTCGTTCAGGGAGGACTGGGGATCCTGGAAGATCATCTGAATCTCCTTGATGATCTGTTTGTCCAGCGCGTGGGAGATCTTGCCGTTGATCTTCTGGCCCTTGTAGAGGATCTCGCCGCCCGAGGTGGGCAGGATGCGCATGATGGCGCGGCCAATGGTCGTCTTGCCGGAACCGGACTCGCCCACCAGGCCAAAGGTCTCGCCTTTATAAATGATGAAGTTGGCGTTGCTCACGGCCTTGTAAGCCTTGCGGCCGGAGCCATAAGTCACCTCAAGGTTCTTGACCTCCACCAGAACTTCGCGCTTTTGTTCTTCTGCCATATCACATGCCCTCCTCTTTCAGCATCTGCACAGCCGCCGGCGGGTCGATCTTGGGGGCCCGGGGGTCCAGCAGCCAGGTCTTGGCCTTGTGGGTGAGGCTGACATTGAAATACGGCGGACGCTTGACGAAGTCGATCTTGAGCGCCTGCGGGTTGCGGGGCGCGAAAGCGTCGCCGTGAATTTCGGTAAATAGGTTGGGGGGCGTGCCCTGAATGTTGAACAAGTCTTCGCCCTTAATGCCCATCTGGGGCATACTGGACAGCAGGGCCCAGGTGTAGGGGTGGCGGGGGTCGTAGTAAATTTCGTCCGAGGTGCCGATCTCCACGATGTCGCCGGCATACATGACGGCCACCCGGTCCGCGATATTGGCCACAACGCCCAGATCGTGGGTGATGAGGATGATGGTCAGGTTGTACTTTACCCGCATCTCTTTCAGCAGCTCGAGGATCTGTGCCTGAATGGTCACGTCCAGTGCCGTGGTGGGCTCGTCGCAGATCAGGATCTGCGGGTTGCAGGCTACCGCGATGGCAATGACCACGCGCTGGCGCATACCGCCGGAGAACTCATGCGGGTACTGGTCAAAACGCTTCTCGGCGTCGGTGATGCCCACATCCCGCAGGTATTCCAACGTCTTCTCTTTGGCGGCCTTGCCCTTGAGGCCCTGATGCAGCTCCACGGCCTCCATGATCTGGTCGCCGATGGTCTTCAGGGGGTTGAGGCTGGTCATGGGGTCCTGCATGATCATGGCGATCTCGTGGCCGCGCACCTTGAGCCAGTCTTTTTCTTTGGTCAGCTCGGAGAGGCGGATGGGCTTGCCGTCGTCGGCACCGTAGTAATCAATGGTGCCGCTGGAAATGGAGCCGTTGGCGTCCAGCAGGCCCATGAACGATTTGGTGAACACGCTCTTGCCGGAGCCGGACTCGCCCACGATGGCGAGGACTTCGCCGTGGTAGACGTCCAGGTCGATGCCGCGGATGGCATGGAGGACTTTTCCACGGAGGTTGAATTTGATGTTGAGATCTTTGACCGAGAGGATCAGCTGATTTTTCTGCATCGTCTGTCCCTCCTTTTTATTGCAGGTGGTTCTTCGGGTCGGCAGCGTCCGAGAAGGCGTTGCCGATCAGATAGAACGCGATGGTGACAAAGCTGAGGATGATGGTGGGGTAGAGCAGCTGGTAGCGCAGGCCTGCCTGCATCATCACCTTGCGGCCATCGTTGATGAGGTTGCCCAGCGAGGGCGTCTCCACCGAGAGGCCCAGGCCGATGTAGGTGATGAACACCTCACTGCCGATGGCGGCGGGGATGGTCAAAGCCATCCGCAGCATGATGACGCTGACCAGATAGGGCAGCAGGTTGCGCAGCACGATCCGGCTGGTGGGGGTGCCGATGCAGCGGGAGGCCACATTGTAATCCCGGTCGCGGATGATGAGGATCTGGTTGCGGATAAAGCGCGCCATCTCGATCCAGCCCGTGATGGACATGCCCAGGATCAGCGTTTTGATGCTGGGGGAAGCCACATAGGAGATCAGGATCAGGATGATGGTGGAGGGAACGTTATCGCAGATGTTGTACAGCTCGGTAAAGAAGAAATCCAGCTGGCGGACATAGCCCCACAGCACACCGGCGGTGATGCCCACCACGGCCTCGATGAGGGCCACGAAGAACGCGATGATCAGACTGGTGCGGGCACCGGCCCAGATGCGGGCCCACAGATCCTGGCCGATGGCGTTGGAGCCCCAGATAAAGCCCATCTCACCGGGGGCAATGTTGCGGTACTGCACGCCGGTGGCAGGATCCACCTCGCAGAGGTTGGGGTCTACCTGGCCGGGCAGGTGGGGCTGGAAGAAGGCAAACGCCACCACGGCGATGAGGGCCACCAGCAGGACCACGGCCAGCTTGTTCTTAAAGAACGCGCGGAACGTGCTGCCCCAGTAGCTGTAGTTGGAGTAGCCCGTGGCTTCGGCCTGCTCGGAACGGAACCCGGCGGGGGTGAACAGCTCGTCTTCCGGCAGCTTGGCCCAGGCAGCGGGACCGTCTTTCTGCAATTTGTTCAGCTGGGCTTCCAGCTTTTTTGCTTTTTCGTCTTTGATGCGGAACAGCATTATCGGCCACCTTCTTTCTTGCCAAGGCTGATGCGGGGATCAATGAGCACCATGAGCAGGTCGCCCAGGATCAGGCCGATGATGCCCACGCAGGCGTACAGCAGCACGATGCCCTGCACCATGGTGTTGTCGTGGCGCTGCACACAGGTGACCAGCAGGCCGCCCATGCCCGGGATGCTGTACAGGCTCTCGATGTAGATGGAGCCGACGACGGTGTTCAGGAATGCGGAGGGAATGTACTGCACCAGCGGGACCATGGCGTTGCGGAAGATATGCTTCAGCGCGATCTTATTCTCGCTCACGCCCTTGGCGCGTGCCAGGCGGACGTAGTCCTTGTTGCTCTCGTCCACCATGTAGCGGCGGAGCCACATGGCGTAGAACGCAATGTTGCCCAGGCTCATGGAACAGACCGGCAGCACCCAGTATTTCCAGTTGGAGGCGTCAAACAGCAGGCCCACGCCCAGTGCCGTGGTGCCATACATCTGGATGTACAGGTAGTACACGGCGCTGGGCACTGCCTGGATGAGCACGATGATGGCGGTGCCGATCTTATCCGGCCAGCGGGATTTAAAACGCCCCATGAACATGCCCATGGGGATGCCGATGACAAGGCTCAGCAGCATGGCGTATACACCCATCTGCACCGAGATGGGCAGCTTCTTGGCCAGGATGCCGGTGACGGAAGCGTTGACCTTATAAATATGGCTCACGCCCAGGTCGCCATGCAGGGCATCTTTCCAGAAACGGACGATCTGCACCGGGAGCGGGTCCAGCAGGCCCATGGACTGCAGGCCGGCCTGGATCTGTACCTCGGTCATTTTTTCATAGTTCGCAAAATAGCCCTCCACCGGCATCAGCCGCAGAAGACAGAACACGAGCGTGACGATGATGAACAGTGTCAAAATCGAGCGCCCGACACGTTTCGCCAGATATTTGAGCATATCTGCGCGCACCCCTCTCTCTTTGTTTTGTAATAACGGATAGGAATAGAATACAACAAAAAACTACTTTTGGAAAGTGATTTGCCCATTTTTGTTGAAAAATTAATCAGAAAAGGCGATAAAAAAGACCCTGTACGGCCAAAACCATACAGGGCTTTTGAAAATATTACAAGCTGGTCAGTTCAAAATGAAATTTGCTTCATGTAAAATTCAGCGGGCGTCGCGGTTGGCCTCGTACTCGGCCATGGAAACGTAGTGATCCAGCACATGGATGCCCTTGAGGCGCTTGTTGGAGAAGCCGGTGGAAGCGTACTGGCCCTCCCAGTAGTTCAGGCGGGTAGCCAGATACTTGGGCACGCTCATGCCCATGGGAACGACCAGAGCGTTGTTGATGAGGGAAGCCTCGGCGTTGGCAAAGGCGTCATAGCGGGCGTCGATGTCCTCGGTGATGGCGGTGGCCTCCTCAATGGCGTTCATGTAGTTCAGCACGGCATCAGCAGTCTCGCCGGTAATGTAGCCATCCTCCACGCCGGTGCGCAGGAATGCGTAGCGGCTGCCGCGGTCGCCCTTGGCCTGATAGAACGGGTCGGACTCGGTCTGGGGGTCAGAGTAGTCGGCACCCCAGTTGCACAGCAGGAAGCAGAACTTGCCGTTGCGGCGGACGGTGGACAGGAAGCCGTCGGACGGGCCGGCGGTGATGATGATGTCGATGAAGTTGAAGCCGTCGTTCAGCACGCTCTCCAGCTGCTGCTTGAGCACCTGGCACTGCTTGTCCCAGTCCACAGAGGAGGGGTTGTAGGGCAGCTGCACCTTGATGGGGAACGTCGCACCGGCCGCGGTCAGCTCCTCCACGGCGGCATCGCGGTACTCCTTGGCCTTGGCCTCGTCAAAGAACTCGGTGATGTTGGCCAGGTCGCCGCACTGCAGGTAATCCACGCCCTCGCTGTTGGCGCAGAAGCTGGGCGGGGTAACGGTGTTCAGCTTATAGTTCTCGTAGCCCTCGGGAGCCTGGACAGCCAGCGTGACGGCGTTGTTGATGCCGTACAGGAATGCTTTGCGGAAGTTGGTGCTGTTGATCGCCTTGGCCCAGTTCTCGGGTTCGTACTCTGCATCCAGGCCGTCCACGGTGGCGTTGGAGAAATTGTGGGGCAGCGGGCAGAAGTTGAACATGTAGAAGTAGGTGTAGTTGGTGTTGGGACGATCCATGGAGACCATGTCCTTGGTGGTATCGTCGGCCAGCCAGCTGTCCAGGATGTCGGAGCCGATGGTAGCCTCGTCGATCTCGCCGCGCTTGATCATCTCGGGGCCGTTGACGTTGGCCTCGGCGTTGTAGATGCGGCTGACCGTCTCGATGAAGACGTTGTCAGCGTCGTAGTTCTCCGGATTCTTCTTCATGATCCAGGTCTCCAGAGACTCGTACTCGGCCAGGTAGTAAGCGCCGCAGCTGTAGGTGGTCTCTGCACTGGTGGCGAACTGGTCACCGACCTCTTCCAGCAGGGGGCCGTAAGCGGGCTCATAGGGCAGGAAGCACAGCAGGCTCAGGAAGCCAGGGAAATCGTAGGTCAGGGTGTAGGTCAGGGTGTGCTCATCCACAGCGTGGACGCCCACGTCCTCAAAATCAACGGGAGCGTAGGTGGTGGTGCCGTCCGGGCCTGCCACGGTGACCACGCCGGAAGCATCCACGGTGTAGGTGGTGCCGTCATCGTCCACGATGCCGCCGTTGGCGTTGGCCAGGTAGACGTAGTAGTTGTAGTAATCGTCAGCGCCTGCAATGTAGGAGGTGACGAGGTCCACGCTGGAGGAAGCGTAGTCCGGGGTCAGGACGTACTTCAGGGCGTCCACAAAGTCCTGCGCGGTCACGGGAGCAACGACTTCGCCGTTGCAGTCCACCCAGTTCTCGTCACGCAGGTGGAACGTCCAGGTCAGGGTGTCCACATCCCAGTCCCAGCTGGTGGCCAGGCCCTCTTTCATCACACCCTTGTTGTCGTACTCCACCAGGGTGTCCACGCAGTTGGCGCCCACCTGCATCTCCAGGTCGGAAGCGGTGGTCAGATAGTTCAGAGTGGCAGGCTGGCTGTCGTACAGGATGGTATAGCTGCTGCCGGCAGAAGCCGTACCGGAAGCCGCGGAGCTGCCAGCGGAAGAACTGCCGCCGCAGCTGCTCAGCAGACCAGCTGCACAGGTGCCAACGGCTGCCAGACCGCTGGCCTTGAGGAACTGACGACGGGTGATCGAATGAGTCATGATGATTCCCTCTTTTCTTCGGTTTTGCATTTTGCGTTCGTGTTGTTTTGCCCGCTGTTTCCCAGCAGCGGGGGAGGTGCCGCCAACTGCCCCGCGGGCAGCCTATGAAAAAAGAGCAACGGAAATACATCCGTTACTCCTTTGTAACAGTCCTCCGGCCACACAGGTGGTTAGCCAAAGTATAGCATTGATTGGCTCCGGCGTCAATTGTTTTTTGCCGCATTGCGGCCCATTTTGAATGCCAGCGATCAGATGCTGGCGGTGGGGGCGGCGGCCTCCGGGGCCGTTGCCGGGGCAGCAGGAACCGCAGTTTCGGCGGAAGCGGCGGCATTTTCAGCGGCCAGCTCCTGAGCCGCTGCCTTGGCGGACTCCTCCGCGGCGGTTTTGGCTGCTTCCTCGGCAGCGCGCTTGGCCTCCCGCTCTGCCGCGCGCTCCTTGGCGCGGGCGGCGGCCTCCTCCTGCCGCTTTTTGGTGCGGCGCTTGATCCGGCAGACCGAGCAGATGCCATCCACGGAGTCCGGTGCAATGGGCTTGCCGCAGTCGGCGCAGAGGGTCTTGGTGCACTTGTAAATGCTCACGGGGCCCAGCGTGGTCAGCTGGCGGAGCTTCATCCCGTCGATGCCGTGGTTGGAGCAGGACGCCACGCAGATGCCGCACTCCCCGCATTTCCAGGGGGTGACCACGATGCGGGTCTGGCCGTCGGGCAGGTCTTCCACCTTGAGGGCGTTGGCCCGGCAGGATTTTTCGCACTTGCCGCAGCCAAAGCACTTGTCTGTCACATTGGGCAGGTAGTAGCCGTAGCGCAGGGGTGTTTCCATGGCGGCCTTGAGCTGTTTGGTGCGCTGGTGGAGCAGCAGGCGGAAATCCATGCCGGCGTCCTCCTCGTCCCGCAGGCCGGGCAGCTTTTGCAGCAGCTTTTTGGTGCCGGATTTGGAGCCCTCGGTCAGCTGTTCCATCATCTCCCGGCGGGACAGCTCCTTGACGTGATAGGGAGCGTCCTCCAGCTCATAGGCCAGGGTGAACCGGGCCTCGAACACGGTAGGGCCAAAGAATTCCACCAGCCGGGTGAGCTCCTTGCGCAGCTGCTCGGCGCACAGGTCGTTCTCGCACTCGCCGCAGGGGGTCAGATCCAGCACGATCTTCTTGCTCAGGGCCAGGTAGGCCAGCGCCTCCCAGGAGAGAGCCGAGATGCAGAGCCGGGTGATGGTATTTTTGCGGGTGCTCTTCTCGCACCCGATCCAGATGGTATCGTTATCGTTGTCTGCCGGGGTGGTGTCCCGCTGCACCTGCTCCGGCGAGGGGGCGATGCAGCCGCTGCGGCAGGCCGAAACACAGAGCCCGCAGTCGGTGCAGGGATCCCAGTCTTTGACAAGGTTTGGGCGGGTAAAGATCTGGTCGCCGTAGGGGCAGATGTCCTTACAGGTGGTGCAGGGCGTGCGGTGGGGGTGCAGGTTCCAGCACTGACGGCGGTTGATCTCCGGATGCGAGGTCTTCATCAGCGCATCCATGGCGTACCGGGTAAAGATGCTCATGCGCGGCTCACTCCTTTTCGGCGCTGTCGGTCACAGAGGTGACTTCGGCGTGATCCAACAGAAAACGCTGCACTTTTTTGGCGGCCAGGGCGGCGGCCACGGCGTCCTCGGTCAGCACCTTGCGGATCTCGGCCTCGGGGGTCTCCTGCAGGGCGGCCAGACGGCGGTACTCGGCGTTGACCTCCTCCGGGTGGACGACGATCTGCTCGGCCTCGGCAATGGCGCGGGCGGCCAGCATCACCCGGACCCGGCTCTCGGCCTCGTCACGGTAGCGCTGGCGCAGGGCCTCCGGGGTGGTGTGGCTGTTCTTGCAGTGCTGTTCCACGGTCAGGCCGCTGCGGGAGAGCCGCTCGCCCAGCAGCTTCATCTCGTTGTCAGCAGTGCGGTCCAGCGTTTCGGGCGCGATGTGGACCTCGATGTTGGCCCCGGCCATTTCCAGCAGGCGCTGGCCGGCGGCGCGGTCGGCACCCTCTTCATGGATCTTCTGCTTCTGGGCCCGGATCGACTCCCGCATGGCGGCGAGGGAGTCATAACCGATGGACTTGGCAAACTCCTCCGTCAGCTCCGGGGTGTGCTTCTCGGCCACCGAGCGGAGGTTGATCTCAAACTGGGCGGTCTTGCCGGAGAGCTCCGGCACCCGGAACTCAGCGGGGTAAGTAAAATCGAAGCGGAACGTCTCCCCGGCGCGGTGGCCGTAGATGGCCTGCTCGGCGGCGGGCATCAGCTTGCCGTCACCCAGCACCACCATCACTTTTTCCATCCGGCTGTCGGGAATCTCCTTGCCGTCCATGTAGCCCGCAAAATCCAGCAGGGCGCGGCAGCCGCGCTTGGCAGGCTCCTGGGTGGGGCGGTAGGTGGCGTGCATCCGGGTCTGGTGCACCATCTCAATGTCCAGCGTCTTCTCCGTCACCGGCCGGACATGGCGGGTGATGGCCAGACCCTTGTACTGGCCCAGCTTGACTTCAGGGAAATTGTACTTTTTCTTTTCCATGGTGTAATGCTCTCCTTATTGAAAACCTCTCGCCGCTCCATCTCGCTTTGCGAGCATGTCGCGGAGCAGCCTCCCGTTGTCGCATCTGCGACAGTTCCCTCCGACCGGAGGGAGTCTTTCTGATCAGGGAAGCCATGAAAGATAAAATTTAAACTTTTTCATCCTACAGTATAACAACCCGGGGCGGGGGCTGACAAGAGTGCCCACGGGCCAGGACGCAAAATATCCCGCTGCATTTTCAGCAGACGGGATATTTTAAATGCAATATTACTTTTTGGATTTGCTTGCGGGGGCTTTTGCGGCTCGGGCGGCTTTCCGCTTCTGGTTCAGGGCCAATGCCGCGCTGGCCTGGGCGGCCTCCGGGTGGAGGGCTTCCGGGCTCAGGCGGAACAGGCGGCTGCCCATGGCGGGCAGGTCGATGGCCAGCGTGTAGTCCCGGCCGTAGACGCCGCCGTCGGTGGTGTGGAATGTTTTCGTGCGGGACTTGTCCGCGCCGCCCCAGACGGAGGCCTCGGTGTTCAGCAGTTCTTCGGCCCCACAGGGAAACTTGAGGTAGAGCGGGAACTTTTTGTGGGCGGTGTTCTGGGTGTTCATCACACAGAGCAGGTTCTGCCCGGCTCCCTTGCGCAGCCAGGCGTACACGCCCTCGGCGCTGCTCTCACAGGCCACCCACTCAAAGCAGTCCGGGTTGTACTCCCCGTCGTAGAGGGCGGGCTCGGTGGCATACAGGCGGGAGACGGCGGCGAAGAATTTCTGGAAGCTGTCGTGGAACGGGTACTTGAGCAGGTCCCAGTCCAGCGGGCGCTTTTCGTCCCACTCCCGGAAATGTGCCATCTCGTTGCCCATAAAGTTGAGCTTTTTGCCCGGATGGGTGTACATATAAAAATACAGGGTGCGCAACTGGGCGCATTTTTCCTCGTAGGTGCCCCAGAGCTTATCAATGATGGTTTTCTTGCCGTGGACGACTTCGTCGTGGCTGAGGGCCAGCAGGTACAGCTCATTGTAGAAATACTGCATACTGAACGTCAGTTTGTGGTAGGCGTCCGGCCGCTCCCCGAACGGGGTGGCAAAGTAATCCAGCGTGTCGTGCATCCAGCCCATGTCCCACTTGTAATCAAAGCCGATGCCGTCGTACCGGGTGGGGGCGGTCACTTTAAGGAAGTTGGTGGAGTCCTCGGCGGTGTAGATGCCGGTGGGCCAGCGCTCGTTCAGGCCGTGGTTGAGCCCCCGCAGGAAGTTGAGGGCTCCCTCGTTCACGCCCCGGTTGGGGTCACCCTGCCAGTAGATGGCCCGGGAGATGGCGTCCATCCGGATGCCGTCGCAGTGGTAGACATCCATCCAGAGGGCGGCGGCGCTGTTCAAAAAGCTGCGGATCTCGCCCCGGTAGTAGTTGAAATTGCAGGTGCCCCACTCGCTGTGGCCCACGTCGCTGTCGTACTCGTAGAGATAGGTGCCGTCGAAGCGGGCCAGAGCGTCAGCGTTGGCCGCAAAGTGGACGGGAACAAAATCCATAATGACGCCAATGCCCATCCGGTGGCAGGCGTTGACGAACGAGGCAAACTGGGCCGGGCTGCCGTACCGGCTGGTGACGGAGAAATACCCGGTGGTCTGGTAGCCCCAGCTGCCGTCAAAGGGATGCTCGGCCAGGGGCAGCAGCTCCACATGGGTGAAGTGGTGGTCCAGCAGCCAGGGGATCAGCTCCCGGGCCAGCTCCTCGTAATCGTACCAGCCGTCAGAGCCATCGGGCTTTGTGGCGTTGGGTTTCTGTTTCCAGCTGCCCGCGTGGAGCTCGTAGATATTCAGGGGCAGGTTGCGGCACTTGTCCCGCCGCTCCATCCAGGCACTGTCGTCAAAGCGGAAGTCCAGCCTTGCCAGGCGGCTGGCGGTGCCGGGGCGCAGCTCGGTGGAAAAGGCGTAGGGGTCGGAGTGGAGCACGACGCTGCCGTCCGCCCCGTGGACCCGGTATTTGTAGAGGTCGCCCTCGGCAAGGCCCGCAATGAAGCCGCTCCACAGGCCGGTGTTGGCTTTTTCCATGGGCACGCCGGGGCCCCAGCCATCAAAGCCGCCGCAGATCTCCACGGCGGTGGCACCGGGGGCCCAGACGTTGAACCGCCAGCCCTCTTCCCCATGGGGGCCCTGGGCCGGGTGCGCGCCGAGGATGCGGTAAGCGTCAAAGCATTCGCCAACAAAAAAGCTCTGGGGGAGGGAGGAATACATCATGCAAAAGACTCCTTACATTTGATATTTTGAAAACGAAGCATTTTGTGCTATACTGAAGCTGCTGGATGCAGCATGATTTACGAATAAGAGGAGCGGTTGATTGACAATGGCTTGGTATGACAACGCGGTATTTTATCACATTTACCCTCTGGGGCTCTGCGGCTGTGCCCACGAAAACGACGGCCAGCCCACCCCCGGCGCTTTTGAAAAGCTGAACGCCTGGGCAGAACACGCGGCACGGATCGGCTGCACGGCCATTTATATCGGCCCGCTGTTTGAGAGCGGTTCCCATGGCTACGATACCATTGATTACCGCCGGGTGGACCGCCGCCTTGGCACCAACGAGGAATTTAAGGAATTTGTGGCCGGCTGCCACGCCCGGGGCCAGAAAGTCATCGTGGACGGTGTGTTCAACCATGTGGGCCGGGATTTCTTCGCGTTTCAGGACCTGAAAGCCAACCGGGAGAACGCCCGGTATAAAGACTGGTTCTGTGATGTGAATTTCTGGGGTAACAACGAGTACAACGATGGTTTTTCCTACGGCAACTGGGGCGGCTTCAACCTGCTGGTCAAGCTGAACCAGCGCAACCCCGAGGTGCAGAATTACCACTTTGACACCATCCGCTTCTGGGTGGATGAATTTGACATCGACGGCATCCGGCTGGACGCGGCCGATGTGCTGGACTTTGACTTCATGAAAGGCCTGCGCCGCCTGGCCAACGAGGTCAAGCCCGAGTTCTGGCTGATGGGCGAGGTCATCCACGGCGATTACAGCCGCTGGGCCAACCCCGAGATGCTCCACTCCGTGACCAACTACGAGCTGCACAAGGGGCTGTGGAGCGGCCACAACGACCACAACTATTTTGAGATCGCCCACACCATGCGCCGCCTGCAGGGCCTGTGCCATGATACCAAGCTCTATCTCTTCTCGGATAACCACGATGTGGAGCGCCTGCCCAACAAGCTGCGCAACAAAGAGCATATCCGTCACATTGCCATTCTAGTATATACGCTCTGGGGCATTCCGTCCATCTATTATGGCTCGGAATTTGGCATTGAGGGCAAAAAAGAGTGGGGAAGCGACTGGCCGCTCCGCCCCTGCCTGAATCTGGACGACTACAAGGACGCCGAGAAGACGAATTTCGTCACCAGTGTCTATGCAAAGCTGGGCAAACTCCATGCGGAATACCCGGAACTGAGCAGCGGGGAATTCAAAGAGCTCAGCCTGACCACCCAGGGCTATGCTTACGCCCGGGTGAAAGACGGCGAAGCCATCGTGGCCGTGATGAACAACGGTGACACCCCGGTGCAGATGGAATTCCAGCTGCCCGTGGAGGCCTCCGGTTACGAGGACCTGATGGAAGACACCGTGGGCGGGCAGAAGCTGCTGGCCGAGGTGGGCTGGGGCCGGATGAAAGTCCAGGTGCCCTCCAACTACGCGACCCTGCTGCGGCTGAAACACTGAGCTTGCGCCGGGGCACGGCTTCTGCTATGATAAGAGAGAAGTGAAAGGGGAGAGCGGGATGAACGCTGCACAGCGCAGGGAAAGGATACTGACACGGCTGACGGGTGCCAGCGAGCCCATGAGCGCCAGCCTGCTGGCCGGGGAACTGGGGGTCTCCCGCCAGATCGTGGTGGGGGACGTGGCCCTGCTGCGGGCGGCCGGGGCCCAGATCGACGCCACGCCCCGGGGCTACCAGCTCCACCCGGCGGCCAAAGGCTACACGGGCATCCTGGCCTGTGTCCACCGCACGGCTGAGGAGATGCGCGCCGAGCTGTACACCGTGGTGGATCAGGGCGGCGTGGTGGTGGATGTGGCCGTGGAGAACCCGCTGTACGGCGAGCTGCGCGGCAACCTGAACCTTGCCAGCCGCTACGATGTGGACCTGTTCCTCCGGCAGGCGGCGGATACGCCGGAGTGCCTGCTGAGCCGGATGACCGGCGGCGTGCACCTGCACACCCTCCACTGCCCGGACGAAGCCAGCTTCCGCCGCGTCAAGGCTGCTCTGGCTGAAAAGGGGCTGCTGTACCAGAAAGAGTAACCCCAATTTTATTCTAAAAAAAGACCAACCCCTTGTCCATCGACGAAAGACGAAAAGGGTTGGATAATCAACCAAACGTGGAAAGAGGTGGTTTATTTTGGATATCCGCATTGCCAGAACGGACCGTGCCATTGAAAAGGCATTTATGGAGCTGCGGGCCAAAAATCCGCTGGAAAAAATCAAGATCAAGGATCTGTGCGCACTGGCCTGCATCAACAAATCCACATTCTATGCCCACTATGAGGACATCTACGCCCTCTCCAGCGGGCTGGAGACCAAAGTCATCGGCAACATCCTTGCCTGTGTGACCGACTTTGGGCCGAACCGCCCGCTGGACCACACCGAGGAACTGACCCAGGGGCTGTTCCGCGCCTTTGTGCAGAACCAGCGCGCCGTCAACATCCTCTTCTCGGGCAGCCGCCAGGGCGTGTTTGCCAACAGCATCGAGCAGGGCCTGCGCAAGCGGGTGGCGGAGCTGGACCCCACGTTCACGGCGGATCCCCGCCGCGGCATCGTCCTCTCGTTCTGCGTGCAGGGGTGCTTCTACGCCTTTACCAACAACAGCGGCCGGATGGACGAGGCCAAGCTCGTGGCCCTGCTGGCCGAGATCGCCAAAGCAGCCCAGAAGATCGAGCTGTGATTTTGAGAAGAAACAAAAAAATCCGTCCGGCATCGCCAGACGGATTTTTTGCTTCCCGTTCGTTTCCTTCATTACACGCCCGAAGCGCCGTAGTTTGCCAGCACGCGGGCAGAGGGGTCGTTGACGTTGCAGTTGGGCCATGCCTTGTTGGGCATCCAGAAGCCCACGATGGT
>ERZ809074.1292-NODE-1292-length-33322-cov-7.640665_pt1 | contig 33322 bp, 26 predicted proteins | sample MGYA00520795_ERZ809074 | MGnify/ENA primary metagenome ERZ809074 (study PRJEB31570, sample SAMEA3212989) | Homo sapiens | biome: human-gut; feature: human gut; material: fecal | place: Sweden | collected 2011 ...
ATAAGTACCACAAAATTAATATTTTTTTGCTAAACTTGTCTTAGTTATGTATTTTTGTGTGGATAGAGGTTATGAATATATTGGTAACAGGGGCTAACGGTCAGCTCGGCAGGGAACTTCGTCGGGCTAGCCTTTATAGTAACGAGCATTTCATCTTCAGTGACATAAGTGGAACGCCCGAAGAGGAGATCGTTTATCTGGACGTGGCCGACAAGGAGGCCGTTGAACTCATCGCCGAGAGCGAGAAGATAGACCTTATCATTAACTGCGCCGCATTTACTAATGTAGACAAGTCCGAAGACGACTTGTATATGGCAGACCTCCTTAACCATCAGGCTCCGCGATTTCTGGCGGAAGTCTCTCGCGAGAGGGGATCGCGACTGATTCACATATCCACGGACTATGTCTTCGACGGGTGGAATCATTCCATTCCTTATAGGGAAGTGGATGAGCCTCAGCCGTGTAACGCCTATGGCGCTACGAAATTGGCCGGGGAGAGAGAGGTGATAAAGTCCGGCTGCGAATACATCATAATCCGTACGGCCTGGATGTATTCGGCTCACGGTAAGAATTTTATGAAGACGATTCTAAATATCGTGCAGCAGGGCAAGTCTCCTAAGGTGGTGTTCGATTCAGTGGGTACGCCGACGTTTGCGGGCGATTTGGCCGATGCCATTATGCACATAATCGACGCTGGTCTTCTCGACAGGAAGGGGCTGTATCACTATTCTAACGAGGGAGTTGCGAGCTGGTATGACTTCGCCGAGGCAGTGTGTCGGATTAGCGGGAGCGACGTATCCGTGCAGCCGGTTCTGGGAGAAGAATATCCTACGAAGGCTCGCCGTCCGTCCTATTCCGTGCTGGACAAGTCCTTGTTCAAGTCTACTTTCGGCGTGGAGATACCTTACTGGCGCGATTCCTTGGAAAAATGTATGAAAAGTCTATGAAAGTTCTAAAAACAGATATTCCGGGAGTGTGTATTGTCGAGCCTTCCGTGTTCGGAGATTCGCGCGGCTACTTTTTCGAGTCGTATAATGCGCGGGAGTTCGAATCGGCGGTGGGTGATGTCCGTTTCGTTCAGGATAACGAGAGTTTCTCGACCTACGGGGTGGTTCGCGGACTGCATTTCCAGAAGGGAGAATGGGCTCAGGCGAAGCTAGTCAGGGCCGTAAGGGGGCGTATCTGGGATGTGTGCGTGGATTTGCGGAAGGGAAGCCCTACTTTCGGCAAGTGGATGGGGGTCGAGCTGTCCGGTGAAAATCACAGGCAACTCTTCATTCCTCGTGGGCTTGCGCACGGCTTCAGCGTGCTTTCTCCCGATGCTTTGTTTCAGTATAAATGTGATAATTTCTATGCCCCCGAGTCGGCCGGTTCCATCGATGCGCTGGATGTGACGCTAGGGATTGATTGGCATATAAAAGAGGAGGATATGGTGCGCTCTGAAAAGGATTTGAAAGCACCGCTCTTCGAGGCCCTGTCAGGAGATTCATTCTATGATTAAAAAGTTGATTTTGATGTTTTTGTGCCTCTCGATGTGCTGTAGGGCATATTCTCGCGTGAACGAGTGGGCGCATTTCGAGACTTATTGCCAATTCGCTCCCGCCGCCTTTATGCTTGGTGCGGGACTGGCGGGCATCCGCCACGAAAACGGATTTGTCGACAGATTGGTAAACACCACTGCGACATATCTCTATCAGACGGCGCTGACCTATCCTTTTAAATGGACCATCAGGGAGAAGCGTCCCGACGGAACAGCCTATAATTCATTTCCTTCGGGACATACGGCAGCTACGTTTGCCGGTGCCGAGATGGTGCGTATGGAATATGGTTGGGGCTGGGGAGCCGTCTTTTATGCCAATGCCGTCGTGGTCGGGACTATGCGCGTCGTACACAGGCGGCACTGGTGGTGGGATGTAGCCAGTGGAGCTGCGCTTGGCGTGGTCAGTGCACATCTGGGACGCATAACTACCGATAATCTTAAAGTATTCATAAGTCCAAGCAGCGTTTCGCTTACCTATTCGTTTTAGCGTTTTATTCGGATTTTTTTATATATATTTATGAAAAAAATTCCGGCTATGCGCTTATCGAATATTTTTCGGGCTATTTTGCCCCTTTTTGTAATAGCCAATTCCTATACGACCCCGGTGGCTTCTGCTTCCGAGGCCGTCCGGCGTCCTAAAGTGGCACTGGTACTTTCCGGGGGTGGCGCGAAAGGCGTTTCCCACGTAGGTGTGATTCGTTACCTTCGCGAGGTGGGCATTCCTATCGATATGGTGGTAGGTACTAGTATGGGTTCCATCGTGGGGTGTATGTACTCGCTTGGCTACAGTGACGAGCAGATGATAGAGATAATCTCGGCGATGGATTGGCCATATTATATGGGAGATGGAGTCGAGAGAAACGAACTGTCTTACAGGGCCAAGTCCGACTATGACCGTTATTCGGTGACCCTGCCGTTCGGAACCAAGGAGTTCCTGAACGAAGAATTGAACCATTTGAAAAAGGATAAGGGTCTGGCGAAGGACTTGATAACCAGTGTTATGCCGAGTGGATTGATTAGCGGTAATAACATCTTGAATCTTTTCTATAACCTCTGCGTGGGCTATACCGATCCTATCGACTTCGATGATTTGCCGATACCATTTGCCTGCGTGTCTACGAACATCGTGGATGGTACGGCCAATATCCATCGCAGTGGTATCCTGCCTTTGGCCATTCGCGCGAGCATGGCCATTCCAGGAGTATTCGCTCCTGTCTATAACGACACCCAGGTGCTGGTTGATGGAGGTATTAAGGATAATTTTCCTACGGACATAGCCAAGCAGATGGGCGCCGACATTATCATCGGCGTGAACTTGGCCATAGAAAAGGAGAAGGACCCTGAGAAACTGCGCTCGCTGATGGTACAGATAGATCAGTTTACAAAGATTTTCACTACGAGTAATCTCGAATCGAACAAGTCGCTTTGCGATGTACTCATCTACCCTGATATGACCGGCCATACTTCGCTGGATTTCAGTAAGAAGAATATAAAGCAGGTGATTCAGATGGGTTACGATGAGGCTAAGAAACACGCTAGTGAATTGCAGGACATTCACGATTTTCTGGCAGCCTATGGCCCGACGAAGCAGCAGTATAAGGCTCCGCGCGTGCAGCCTATAGTGGGAAGTAAGTTTCGTCTGACCCAAATCACCATACCCGGACTTAGCGATGGTGACAAGGAGTGGCTCATAAAGCAGAGCGGACTGGTAGTGGACGAGGATGTGACTCTCGAGAGGCTCGACGAAGCAGTGTCAGTATTCTATGGCACGAAAGCTTATTCTGTAGTGCTTTATGTAGTGAAGAAAGACCCGAACGAAGACGGTTATATGGTGGAATTTCACTTGACACCGGAAAAACCTCACTCTTTGGATATGGGATTGAGAGTGGATTCGCACGATGCGGTGCAGTACGTATTACGTATGGGATTTAACGAAAGAATATTGTATGGCCTGCAGGGAGAGTTTTCCGCCAAGGTGGCTTATAATCCTTCGGCTAACGTTACTATTTCGCTTATGCCTAAGGTTATGCCTCGTTTGAGTTTATCTTACGATGTGTGCAGAAGAGAGACGGATTTGTATACGGACGGCTTGCTCACCGACAATTATCGCTACGTGGACCAGCGTTTCCAGCTTTTCTTCTCGGAGTATATGCTTAGGAACCTGCACTTCCGTCTGGGTACGAAGTACGAGAGGATGAGTTTCCTTCGAGCGATGTCGTCTTACTGGGAGACTTCCATAGATTCGAAGATGAGACCTATGCGTACCTTTGGACTTATCGCAGAGGGCTACTATGATAATATGGACGATATCTATTTCGCTAACAAGGGTATAAATGCATCTATTCGCATAGGACAGAATCTGTGGCACTTCCGGGACAAGAGCACGGACTTCCGTCCTTTCACAGTGGTGAATCTGTCTTATAAGCAGGTATTTACGCTTAATGACAGGTGGGCCTTAATGCCGCAGATTTACACTGCGCTTAATTTCGACAAGCAGTGTAAGTGGTCAGAGGAGGAGTTTCCGTCGAACTATGGCGAGGATATGGCTCTCGGTTTCTATCCTGTCTATCGTCAGAAGATAGGTGGCACGCACCCCGATTACGACTTCCAGGGACAGGTGCCTTTCGCCGGAATGTATCACACTCTCGTCGTGGATAATGCGCTGGTGGCCCGTGTCGACACTCGTTTCGACTTGAAGAGTAATCAGTTTCTTACTCTTAAACTGAATTATGCGAGAGCTGCCAGTCAGGACTATCTTTTCACGGATAAGGTGACCACTCCTTCGGGACAGGTTTATTACCTTAATGGCTTGAACTATTTCGGTACGGCGCTGGAGTATGCCGTGAACACGAGAGTAGGACCTTTCACCGTGGAGGTGGGTTGGAACAACGTCACCGAAAAGTTCGGTGCGGCATTCTCTATAGGTAAATTCTTCTAATCCTTCTTTAAGAAGAGGATTGCCATGAGCGGAAGGGCTATGATGGCCATCGTGGCGCTTATCGGAAGATATATGCCGAAGTTAACGTATTTTACTACCAGATAAGTAATTAAAAGGAGCGCTATCCCTATCCCGGAAGAGATGAGATAGTGCTTTTTTATATCGGTATCCTTACTTAGGATTCGACTCAGGTTAGGTACTCCCAGGGAGATGAATCCGATGGGTCCGCATATACTCACCGAGCTGGTTACCAGGCACATAATCGAAAGCAGCTGGAGGGCTTTGAAATTGGCCGAGAGCTCCGTCTCTTCCTTGAAGTGGGCGGTGAGTTTTGGTGCCGAGCAGATGGCGGCGATGATTCCTACTGCGAACAGTGCGAGCGAGAAGATTATGTCCGGGGTAGTGACTCCTTCCAGGCGGAAATTGGCAGCTCCCCAGAGGTAGTATTGCTTGAGGAGCTCTCCGTTCGGGGCATTGGTGACCACGATGGTGCCGAGCGAGCCGATGAAGGTTCCGAACAGGATTCCGAAGGTGATGAGGTGCTGGGTATTGACCTTTAGGGTTACGAAATAGCAGATGAGGGTGCAAATCAGCGTGCAGATGAAGCTGCCGACCGTAAGTGAGCACCATCCGCTCATAGTGGCGGCCGCTGCGCCCAGGCACGCTGCGCTTCCGAGGCCGAGGCTGTAGACGTCTCCGAGCTGGTTGCGCCAGAGGTATTGCATTTGAATGCCCCCTACCGGCAGGGCTATTCCGCTGAGGATGACATAAAGTAAACTTAGCATAGTGAATTATTCTCGTCGAGTTGCCGTTTTAGAAAGTTTTCTAGAGTGCTTTCGTCGGGTAACTGTAATTGGTAAGTAGAAACGAATAGTTTGTTATCCATTCCGGCTTTGGCATATTCAACCATTTTCTTTCCTTTTTTTGTGCAGAGTAGTTTCTATTTGACGGCGTAGTTCCCTTACCGACCAAGTGCAGCGCATACATTCTTGCTCATAAAAGTAACGGACCAGTGGATCGTTAATGGACAGCAGTTCTCTGATGTGAGAGAATGATAACTTGCTAATCAGTGTTTCCGGCGATGATATGAATTGGTGCGACGATGTCGCACCAATTCTCTCTGAAATGGGCACGGGGGTAACAAAGAGGTTGGACATCTGAGGGTAAAGTCTATAAAACGACCTTGAGAGTTTGAACGTCGTAACTGTCAACCCCGGTTTGCCAACTCTTACTTCAAGTCGTTTTAGTAATTTGTCGCCATACTGTGCCCTATCTTTACCTTTTTGTTCAAATTCAACGATGTAATAGCCAATTAACCAGTTTCTCATAGTAAGCATACGGTTAATTGCTTTCAGTGCAGAAGCTTGTGATGCTTCGTTGGTCGCTTTGACGGCTTTTACAAGCTCGTCAAATGTAATCTCCTTCTTCTTGTTCCAGTTTAGGACTTCCAGACTCTCTCCCTCGTACAGATACGTAGGCTTATCAATTTCTTTCATTGCATATTGTCTTTTTGCAAATATAAATATAATTCTATTAGTGTGAAAACTTCCTTTTGGGGGTATTCCAAAGTTGAACTATAAATATCGAAGATTTATTCGTATATTCGTAGGCTCTATGAGAAAGAAATTGGTCATACGGATGATAGGTATTTCGCTGCTTCTGGAGGCGGCGATGATGTTCATCTCTGCTATAGTCGCCGCGCATACGGGAAGGGACGACAGTTTCGTCCCTCTTCTTTTTTCCGGACTTATAGTGGGCATCTTCGGGGCTTTCCCCCAGATTTTCGTAAGGGACCATTCTACTGAGAAACACAGGATTACCATTAAGGAGGGTTATTATATAGTAGTGGGCTCGTGGCTTTTTGCCTGTTTTTTCGGCATCATTCCATATCTAATGTATGGAGGGGAGTTCACTTTCATAAATGCCCTTTTCGAGAGCGTATCGGGTTTTACGACTACGGGGGCTTCGATTTTGAATGACATAGAGGGACTTCCTCTGGGACTTCTTTTCTGGCGTATGTCTACGGCTTGGATGGGAGGTATAGGAATTGTGGCTTTATTCTCGCTCGTCCTGCCTCCGAATTCCGGTAATGGCGCCGTGTTGACAGGTGTGGAGGTGTCCGGGATAGCGCGTGACGATGCGTCTACGAGGGAAAAGTCTTTGGTCAAGATGATGGTGACGGTATATCTGTCGCTGACTATCATTTTTATTTTCGCTTTCAGGCTATGTGGTATGCGTTGGTTTGATGCCGTGGCTCACGCTATGGCCACTGTCTCCACTTGTGGCTTTTCTACAAAGAATGCGAGCATCTTAGCTTTTAACAGTCCGCTTTTAGAGGTCGTGATGTCAATATTTATGCTGGTGTCCAGTATAAATTTCTGTCTTGTCTATTCGGTCTTTACGAAAGATAAGCAGAAGAATATGTTTCAGAGCGAGGTATCTCGTTCTTATATGGCCGTGGTCGGCGTGTGCGTGCTTGTCATCAGTGTCTTTCTTTTCTTTACCGGAAGCTATCCGAGTTTCGGGGAGAGCGTACGTAAGGCCTTGTTTCAGGTAACGTCGTTGGCCAGTACAACCGGGTTTGCTACGGCAGACACTAACCTCTGGCCTCCGGTATGCATCGTCATTCTGATAGGCTGCTCAGTGGTGTGCGGATGCTCCGGCTCTACTTCCGGAGGTATGAAATTCGACCGTCTGCTGGTTTGCTACAAGTCCATCAAGGCCCATTTGAATTGCTTGGTGAACCCGTCTCAGGTAAATATGGTGAAGGTAGACGGGCGCCCTATAAGTGAGCGAAGGGTTTCTGACTCTAAGACTTTTATGGCTATTTTTATGTTCCTGATAGCCATAGGCGCGATTATCAACACTGCTTTCGGAATGGATTTGGTAAGTGGTTTTACGGCGAGCATTGCATCTTTAAGTAATGTGGGGCCTGGATTCGGTACTGTGGGCTCGATGAGCAATTATTCGCAACTGCCTATAATCCTCAAGTTCAATTGTACCTTTCTTATGCTGCTTGGCCGTCTGGAAATATTCTCTTTGTTTTATGTCTTAGGCTTTAGAAATCGCAAATAGGTATGGACGTGCAGGGTATATTAGGGGTGTTTGTGGAGTCGCTGAAGGTGTGTGCTTTCGTGGGGGTGATGATGACTCTCATCGAGGCGCTGAATCTCGAGTCGCACGGAAGCATTTTTCGTGCGGTGCGTAAGAGTCGTATAGGCCAAGTGGGGCTCGGTGCGGCGCTTGGCATTATCCCAGGGTGCGTGGGCGGCTTTGCGGCGACTTCGCTTTATAATCACGGATTGCTTAGTTTCGGGGCGTTGGTGGCGATGATGATAGCATCTTCGGGCGATGAGGCTTTCGTGATGTTATCTATGTTCCCGCGTAAGGCTCTGTGTATTATGGGATTCCTTCTGGTTCTCGCTTTCGTGGTGGGTCTTTTCGTGGATAGGATGAGAATTAATGAGCATCAGTGCGACGACATAGACATATCACCTGACGAGGATGCGGAGCATTGTCATCACCATCGTACATTCAAGTCTTTTATGAAGGAGAGCGTGTGGCATCACGTGGTGCTCAAACACCTTCCGAGGGTGTTTGCGTGGACTTTTTCCGTGCTGCTCCTGATTACTTTCTTAGGGAAGTATGTGGATGTCGAGGCTTGGATTAGCGATAATACGGCTTTGATGATAGTGCTTGCCGCTTTGGTGGGAATTATTCCGGAGTCGGGGCCGCATCTTATCTTCGTGACGCTTTTTGCGCAGGGAGTTTTGCCGCTGCCTGTGCTTTTAACGAGTTGTATTTCGCAGGATGGCCATTCGGGGCTTCCGCTCTTGGCCGAGAATAAGAGAAGCTTTTTCGTCGGAAAGGCCATCAACGTGGCTGTCGCCATTCTCATCGGATTCGTGGCGATGTGGATTTTCTAGCGTTCCGCAATTCTACTCTTTATTTCCTATGGTTAATCGACATAAATAGGGAAGTGGTCGGACGCATCGGTGATCTTACAGCAGTTTACGCTTTTGCAAATGTTAGCCTTCACGACTCCGACTTCCGGTCCTCCTTTCCAGAGGAAGATGGTGACGTCCGGGCTTTCATAAAGCTTTGTTTTGTTCATGTTTTATAAGTTATTATTTTATAAATAATTAATTCTATAAATTAAGCCAGGAGCAGTGTCATGATTACGGAAGTCGTCACCAGGACTAGTCCGACGAGCGATTCATAAGGAATCAATTTGAGCCTTTCCTTAAGGTCCATTCCTATGGAGCCTCCCGTGGCGTGGAAAAACGAGCCGTGCGGAAGGTGGTCTATCACTGTGGCACCCGCATTAGTCATAGCCGCAGCCCAAACCGCATTCACTCCTGCGGCCAGAACCGTCTGGGCAAACGAAGCCGATGCTATGGTGGCTCCTGCCGTAGTGCTGGCCGAAGCCGCGCACATCAGGATGGACGAAATAGGAGCGAGCAACACGGCACCGCCCTCCCATCCGGCGATTAATCCTATCAGCAAATCCTTTACTGCCGAAGCCTTTATGACTCCCGCTATAGTTCCGGTTCCTACCAGAAGCACGGCTATCGGAGACATCTTCTCCAGACCGTAATTCAGGCATTCACCCGTATTTTTCCATTTTCTCGTAGCGAGCAGTCCTGCCAATCCTCCTGCCGGCAACGCTATGGCCGGGTCGATGGAGATGTCGAAGATCGGACGCAGAACCATAAGAAGCACTGCGACCAGCGGCCCGGTGATGCTAGCCAGGAACGACGGCAAATCCTTCTCGTCGCGAGCACCTTCAGCCTCCTTTAGATCCGAAAAGCCCTTGTCAGGAAGCATAGGGAGCACTATGAACACTAAGGCTGCCAATCCTACCAATGCAGGAACTATACCTGCCGCCATTACGGACGATAGCGGTGCATCGTAATTTTCGGCTGCGATTATCGTGTTCGGGTTAGGAGAAACTATGTTTCCGCATTTGCCGCCTCCGATAAGTGCCAGAAGTACCTTTCCTTTAGACAGGCCAAGTTCCTTTCCTATCATTATGGCGATAGGGGCTACGGTTATCACGGCCACGTCTATGAACACACCCACGCCGGTCAGTATGAAAACCGACAGGGCAAGTGCGAGAAAGACATTCTTCCGACCTGCCTTACGCACGATGGTAAGCGCTATTCTATCTGCTGCGCCGGTCTTTACCAGCACGCCTGTAAGCACGCCGGCCGCGAGAATGCGAACTATTGCAGGAGTGATGTCCTTTACTCCCGAAAACATTTCCTTTACGGTCAGCTCGAACCCCCATCCCGACAACACGCCGCTTACCAATGCTCCGAGTATCAGAGCATAGACCGGGTGACATTTCCTAAGTATCAATATAATCGCAAGCGTAAGTCCGATTGCGACTGCAAGTGCGCTATTCATAGGCCAATACCTTTTTAATGGCTTTATATATGTTCTCGCGTGCGATTTCAGGCCGCACTGCCTCGGCGTGGCTAAGCCCGGCAGGACTTACCGCCTGTATGATTTCGAATCCTCCGTCGCGAAGCAATTGCTCGTCCCTTATGGCTCCACTTACCAGTGCGACCGGGATGCCGTAACGATGTGCCCTTTCCAGTACGCCTGCGGCAGTCTTTCCCTTAAGAGTCTGATAGTCAGAGCATCCTTCGCCCGTAATGACGAGATCGGCATCGGCGATTATGGAATCGAACCTTATCTGGTCCAGTACCAGGTCTACACCACGTTTCAGTTCGGCTCCCAGATAGGCACGGAATGCTCCTCCGAGTCCTCCTGCAGCACCAGCTCCCGGCATATCGCTTACATCGATTCCGGTATCTTCCATTATTTTCGACGCGTAGCCGCGAAGTCTGTCTTCGAGAATCTCCACATCTTTCGGCGAAGCTCCCTTTTGAGGACCGAACACACGGCTCGCCCCGTTCTCTCCTATGTAAGGGGTGTCCACGTCACAAGCTACGGTGAATTCCAGCCCACGAGCCTTCTCGAGAAAGCCCTCGGCGCTTATCATTCCCATTCCTCCGTCATTAGTCGCGCTTCCTCCCAGTCCGATGAGAAACCTTCTGCATCCTTTTTCGATGGCTGCCAGAATCAGCTCGCCCAGCCCTTTAGTACTGGCTAATAGGGGATTCCTCTCCTCTCTTTTAAGAAGGGTGAGCCCGCAAGCCGCCGCCGATTCGATTATGGCGAGATCTCCTGCCACCCCATAGGCTGCCTTTACCGGCCTTCCCAGCGGGTCTGACACTTCTGCCCACTCCATGTGCCCTCCCAGTGTGTCCACCAGTGCCTCTACCGTACCTTCGCCTCCGTCGGCTACGGCCAGTTTCACTATTTGGCAATCGGGATACACCTCAGCTATGCCTTTTGACATAGCACAGGCCACTTCCGAAGATGACAGACATCCTTTATAGGAGTCGGACGCGATGACGATCTTTCTCATACCTTGATGAATATGTCCTTTTTATACATAAAGTAAAGAATCAGATAGTTGAGTAGCAGATATGCAGCCCAGAAGATAACCTTGTCCCAGCCCTCTCCCACGATTCTGCATAGCCCTCCGCAGAAGAAGTTGACAGTGTATTTGAGGTCGAGGATCTTAGGCAGCATAAAGATGGCTATGGAATTCATGCCTACCACCTTAAGTGGAAACGCCCACTTCTGATATCCCTTTACGTCTATTATCCAGTAGAAGATGGCGAGCATAGCCACGGAATAACCTCCCACCACGAGGGTAAAGGTGCTGCTCCACAACTTTTTGTTAAGCGGAATCCAGTGCGAGCCTATAAGCCCCACCACTATCAGCAGGGCAGCGGCGCCCAGCATATAGAGGGTCTTGGCATTAGCGCTTTTCTTACTGTCCCTTATGAACTCTCCGGTAAAGTTGCCGAACATAGCCGTTACCACTGCCGGGAAAGTGCTAAGCAGGCCTTCCGGGTCGTAGACTCCTTCTTTATAGATCCTTCCGGGGAAGAGCATACGGTCGACATAGGCAGCTATGCTACCTTCGAGGCTATGCGGAGAAGTCCCTGCAGGAGCATCGGGCGCCACTATGAAACTGATGGCTCCGTAGGCGATTAAGATAAAGGCTGCGATGATTATCCTTCCTCGCGGCTTGAAGTTCATATAGATGATGGAGGCCAACATTCCCGCCACGCCTATACGCTCCAGCACGCTGAAGAACCTGTGCGGACCGCTCTGTAACTTAAGCAACCCATTGCAGATCATTCCGAGGAGCACTAAGATGGCCGCTCTCTTGAACACCTTCAAGTATATCTGGCCCTGACTCTTTCCCAGTCTTTGCTGCTTGGCATAAGAATACGGGAACGACACTCCCGCTATGAAAATGAACAGCGGGAATATGGTGTCGTGATGTGTGAGTCCGTCCCAAGCCACGTGGTGCATCTGAGCCTCCAGCCAGCACGACTCACCGCCCGGAAACAGGCAGCAAATCGCCCGGATAAGATAGGCAAGACCTGCTATGAATAGCATATCGAAGCCTCTCAGCGCGTCAAGTGACATAAGACGCCCGTTATTTGATGGTATCTTATTCATTTAATAAGTCTGAATTGTATTTTCTCCAGATATTCTTTACGACCTTTATCTCGTCTCCGCTCTTTTCGGTAGGAAAACATTCCGTGTCGAATATCCAATTCCATTCGTATTCCTTACACTTGCGGGCGAATGCGTCCTGATCGAACTCTCCCCAGTTTTCGAGCACGTCCTCGAAGAAAAGGGCCCACCTGTGTCTGTAATATCCATTCATCATTCCGGACCACTGCTTGCAGGCATAGTCGAAGAGCTTGCAATCTTGGTTACCCCAAGTTCCCAGCAGGTTACGCGCATTTTGCTCGTAGAGTCTAGACTCTTCCTCGGTCGTGCCCATAGCCTTGGCGCTTTCGAGCCATCTTCCCAGCAGTAATTCCTCTCTGGTCGCGAGCAGCTTGTCCATATCGGCGATGAGTGTGTCGAAGGCTTTGGAATTGGCCTTGAAGGCCTCCAGGTCGCCGTTTTGGTAGTCGGCGGCGAACCTCTGCTGAATCACGGACGCGTAGTCGGCGAGCACCTGACGGGTGATATCCACCAAATCGTAGCGGTATCCGTCGCTGTGCGAAAGGGCATCGGCGCAGGAATATAGTTTCTCCCAAGCCTTTACGAGGTCTATGCGCTCGTAGCATTTGTTAGTGTTCGTGCAGCCCTTAGGGTTCTCCTTAAAGGTAGGACGTCCCGAGATAATGGATTCGTGTCCACCGTTGTTTACGTCGTTCTCGAAGGCCGTAGCGAAGATGATTTTCCATGCTTCCACAGCCTCTGGTACGAGCTTGCCATAGCGATTAGTGGTGTAACTCTCTATGAATGAGTCTATGTCGATAGGCTTGCCCTCGTTCCAGACATTTTCCAGCATCAGTGCATAGATGATAGGAGTATGGCCAATCCCTTCGGGAGTGAGGCCTATGCCGCTCATCTTGCCGGATGACGGGTCTGCCAATGCCGCTGCCGGGTCGTTAGCTACCGAGGTGGCATTACCGGAGAGGGTGATGTTCTGCCCGAAATTGTGCAGCATGCACCACAGCCAAGGCTTGCCGAAATAGGCATTGGTTCGGCTCCAGACAGGGAATCTTTCGCTCCAGAGGTCGAGGATGAGCATCTTGTCGTCCGGAACAGCGGAGAGAAGTGCCTCTATCTGAGGGTCGTGCCAGAAGCTGCGTTCGTGATAGAACATCCATCCCTGCATTACCCACACCGCTTCCGGATCTACTTCCGACATAGCGTGGTATACTTTCGCACTTACGCCGCTGAGATATGCAGGGTCGCTGGTAGGCGGCTCGTTCTCGTTAAAGGTGTCGGCGGTGTAGAAATGGTTAGTGCCGTAAATCTCGGTTTGTGTCTCTAAGAAGAGCTTGCCTATGGTAGAGAACATCTCTTCCGAAGGGTCCAGAACGAAAGTCTGCGGGAAGTTAACCCAATTGGTGTTCTTGAACTTGATGTTCGGGTATTTTTCCACAAGCGCTGGCGGAACGTGTCCGGTGAAGGAAGGCAGGATGGGAGTCATACCCAAAGACCTTTCCTGATAGAGAATCTTCTTCTGCAACTCTTCGTGCCTTTCCATAAAGCTCTGTGGAAGCGGGCCACCCCAACCATCCAGATTACCCATCCAGAACCAGTTGAAATAGGCAGGGCCGCTGAAGAATGTTTCCAAGTCTTTGTCCGTCAGGCCAAGCTTATGGTAAACCCTGCGCCAGATGGAGTTCTGTCCCGTGACGGCGAGGGGCATATTGATGCCGTTAAGTGCCATCCAGTCGATTTCCTGCTGCCATCTGTCGAAGTCCCACCAGCTCATACTGTAGTTAAACGTACAATAGTTCAGGTAGTAGCGGTATTTGAAAGGTGAGTGGCGAGTAGTGGTTTGCTTCGGAAGAGGAAATTTCCTCGGGAGCACGGTATTTTTACCGCACCACGTGTAGTGCCATCCGCATTCGTTCTTGAGGTAAGCGTTTAGGGCGCTTGCTACGGCTACGCCTGTTCCTCCGCAGAGAAGGACCTTGCCGTCGTGTGTGCCATAGGTGAATGACTTGTCATCGTCGCCTTCGAGTCGTATTTCGAATTCGTCGGCGCGACCTTCAGTTACTCTGTTTATCAGGGCTTTCACTGCGCAAAGCTGTTCGTTCGCAGTAAAAGTGCTCTGAGGCGATTTCACGAGGAATTCCGCCGTGGCGATAGGGTCCTCGAAGGCCTCGACCTTTCTTTCATAGCGAGACTGAATCCATTCTTCTTCCCACGCATCGGTTTCCTGAGCCGAGGTGCTGAAGAATTTCTCCAGACGCGGAATGTAATAGTCTGAGATAAGACCTGACCATAGACGCGCAGCATAGTCTTCCTGCCAGCCTCCCCAAGTAGTTATGAGACGCTTGGCATTAGATTCATATCTGTCGGCAGTCTGTTTGTCGCCGGCGGCGCGGCGTGCGCTTTCTATCCATCTGTCCAGTCTGTGGTTCGGGTGTGAAGCGAGCAGCCTGTCCACATTTTCAAGTATGGCGATGGTCTCGTGAAGTTCGTCCGAAGCCACGCTTTCCCTACCTGCCTGATGAGCCTCGAGGGCGCGAGCGTAATGCTTGTCGGCGTCGGCGCTGAGCGAAAATGCAGCGAATTCTATGATGTCGTTTCTGTAAAGTTCCGAAGAGCTGCATTCAGGGGCACATTCGAGCATAAGCAGGAGTGCTTCCTTGAATTCCTCGCCTATGTTATGGCGGCTCACTCTGCGTGTGTCCGGAACTACGGTCTGCCAGAGGAAGCGAGGGTAGGAGTAGAGGTTGCTCCACACACTTTCGCGAAGAAGGCTCATAGCCTTAAGCAGACGCGCATCGTCGGAGCCGTATCTGGCCAAGCAGTAAGACCTGCACCACTCGTCTAGGTCGACCTCTTCGCTGCTCCATCCCATATCTGAAAGCAATTCGTAGACTATCTCGTTATTCTCCAGTCCTTCAGGAGCGGAGCCGAAACCTACGAGATTGCCTTTGTTTTCGTTATGTAGTGCCTCGGCGCTTGAACTTGCGTACATCTGAAGGTCTCCTGTAGGGAGTACCTTTCCTCCGAAGTTAGGCACGTAGCTGAATATCCACTTCTTTCCGTGGAATCCGTTCTGTACCTTCCAAGTCTGTTCCGTATTCCAGACCCACTTAGGATAGTCGTTACCGAGGTCGATAATTATCATTTTGTCGTCCGGAACCTCTGAAAGAAGAGCCTTGAGGCTTTCCGGATCCCAGAAATCGTGTTGATAGCCGAAAGTCCATCCTTGTGTGACCCACACTGCGTCAGGGTTTCCCGCCGCGATGGAAGAATAGATGGCCTTTCCGTATTCGGAAAGTATTCTGTGCTTTCCTTCGATGTCATCCTTATCTACGGGCAGTCTCATCTCGTTGAAGCTGTCCGAGAGGTAAAAGTCGGCTTTTCCGAATTCCTTTTCCCACTCCTCTACGAAGAGTTTTCCTATTTCCTGGAAGTAAGGAGAATCAGGGGAAAGGACGCAGGCATTGTCTTCGGCAGGGAATCCTCCCCAAGTGAGAAGGGTCGCAGCGGCATCAGGATGAGCCTTAAGGAATGCCGGCGGCACGAAGCCTGCGAAGGCAGGAGCTATAGGCTGCATACCCATAGCGCGCATTTTCTTTAAAATCTTGTGCTGCAGCTTGATTTGGCTCTTATGCCAATTGGCATCCAGCGGGCCGTCGAAATGATTCAGGTTGCCCATTCTGTGCCATGGGAGATGCGCCGGTCCGGTGAAGAATTCGTTGATTTCCTCGTCGGACAGTCCCATCTTAAGCCATACGCGTCTGGCGATGGCTTCGCTGGCCACACTTGCAAGCGGCATATTTACTCCGTGGAGTATCATCCAGTCTATTTCTTCCGACCAGCGTTCCCAGTCCCAGTAAGGGGCCGTGTATCCGAAGGTGCATACGTTCAAGAAATATCGGTACTCGTACGGGCAGGTTTGTTCTTCTTGATAGTCAGGCCAACTTGAGGGCAAATCCATTCGTTTGCCGCTCCAGCAGATCATAGAATGACAGGCCTCGCGCAGGTAACGGTCAAATGCATAGCCCATAGCGCTGGCGCTGCTGGCCTTGATCGTTAGATGTCCGTTTTGCGCATCGATGCTATAACAATCCAGCCCATTCTGTTGGGGGATTTCCACGAGCGTGAGTTCGGATGTTCTGCCTGTCTGTCTTTTGATAAGACCCCGGACCTCATCGGTCCAGGGCTTTTCACAACAGGAAGCCAGTAACAATATGCTCGAAAGTAGTATTATAAGGCTTCTTTTCATATTCTTATTCAGCAAGACACTGTACTCTTACGTCGAAATAGTTAGGTTTGAGGAAACATTCGTGTGACTTCTCGCGGTCGAGGCAGGTAAACCCGTTCTCTGCGGTAACTATTGCGAATGAATCGTCGAACAACTGAACTATCTGAAGAATGCCATAGTAGTACTCGAACTTGTCGTCAGCGACCTTAACCTTGCTACGCATTACTACATAGTCACCGGCCTTGAAGTTCTCTGCCATATCCTTCTTTGCTGAATCTCCACCGTCGGTGTAGCGACGAATGAATGTCTTGTTAGGAAGTGATGTAGGTTCCTCCTCTACTCCGAGGGTTGCGCTATCCATAACCTGCTGGATCTTTGAAAGGTTGTATACGCCCTTAACGCGATCGAGCTCAGTTACGCACTGGCTAGGAATGTTGATGAAGAGTGAGTCTACGAACTTGAAGGTCTTCTCGTCGTAATCCTTTGACCAAGAACCGCGAATGATGGTCATACCGAAATCGTCGATGTTCTCATCCTTAATCATATGATCATCCACTTTGTAGAGGTCGCACTGTCTTCCGGTAGTACCTCCACCCAGAGATGAAGCCTTGCATCCGGAGAACATAAATCCTCTCTGGCTGCCGATGTATTTTCTTTCAGCAGTGTTCTGGAGACAGTTCAACCAGCAGAAGCTGAGCTTCTCTCCGTCGCGCTCGCGAGCCTCGGTAAGGTTCAGCACGTGCTTAACCTCGTCACCGACCTTTACGCCGAGCATAGAGAAGAATGAAGGAGTCTCTGAGCCTTTGCCTGTGAATTCTACAGGGAAGAGATCAGGAGTGTTCACGTGGTTCTGAACGATAGAGTCGGCCTGCATGCAGAGAGCGTCGTTAGCATAGAAACCGATCTTTCTTTCAGGAGCATTGATGGCTTCGATAGGGAAAGAGAAGTCCTTAGACTTGTCACCTGCGCTGAGAGTAACCTTAATCTCCACGGCATCGCGTGAATCGATGAATACCATACCTGAGATCTTGTCGCCTTCGATCTTGAGTTCCTGCTCAGAACCTGCGTTCTCGGCATCCTTAACTGTCATAGCGATAGCCTTTTCGATGGCAAGTGAAGAAACGGCCGTTCCTTCCAATTCTACAGGCTGTCCGTAAACTACGGTTCCAATAGGGTTAGCAAGAGTGAATTCTGCATCCAGAACCTTCTTTGCATCGTCGTTTTTGTCACAAGCTGTGATAGCGAAAGCTGCAGCAGCTGCGAGAATAAATAATGATTTTTTCATAACAATTTTGAGTATTTAGTGATTAATTAATGTAAAACAATAGTCGATTTGACAGGAAAATGGTCTGAAAGACCCGGATAGCGGGTGATTCTCTCAGTTTCCAGCAACTCAGCATCCTGAATAGGACGAGCATAGATGTAGTCTATCTTTATGCTCGGCTTCACGGTGCTGTAAGTGAATTCGCGGTTAGTGCAGTCCAGCCACTTTTCGCGCAGCTTGCCCATCTCCGGTGAATCAGGCTTGGCATTCATGTCTCCGGCCAATATTACCGGGTAAGGGTTTTTCTTCATAAGTTTGTTTATGAAGTCAACCTGCTCGATTCTAATTTCTTCCGATGACACCTCCAAGTGAGTGCTTGCTACGGTTATGATTTTTCCCGTCGGCAGCTCGATGTCAGCAATCAGAATGCTTCTCTGTTCGGCCTTGCCCTTGTTAGGGAGAAGGACGCGCTCGGAGCGAATGATAGGGTAGCGGCTCAGTAGACCGATTCCGTAGTAGCCTTTCTTGTAGTTGATGGATTTGCCGTAAAGTCCGAACATCCCGGTGCTCTGCGCCAGAACATTCACGAACTTCACTCCATTCTGCTTAGGTGCACGTTCGCGGTATGTAGCCCAGTCACATTCCTGGAGCATTACCACGTCCGGTGCTTCCGCTGCGATGGCTTCCCCGATTTCCTCCATAGATGCCAATTCCCCGAAACGGAGGTTATACGACATCACTTTCAGAGTGTCCTGGGCTCCGGCATACAAACAGCACAAGAGAGCGATGGTAGTAATAATGATTCTTTTCACTTTTTAATATAATTTTTCAAATAATATTTTCACGTATTCTATTCCGTCGTAGGACTGTTTTTCAAATCCGCGGTTTACATAGCCCGGCTGCAGAAGCGTGTAGAAGGTCTTCCCGTTCAGAGTAGTGTAGTCGAAACGCATACTCAGGGCCTTGCCTTCGGCAAATTCCTTCAGTGCCTTAGGGTCGCCGTCGCAGTATCCGTAGACTACTGCATCGCCGTACATTGCGCTCTTCTTCGAGTTTACTACCGATGCCAATTGCTCTTTCGAAGTGCAGGTGACATTGTAGAAAGTGATGCTTACGGCGGTGTTAAGGGCAGTGAGGATGGTAGGTCCTCCGAAAGGAGTGCCGTCACATTCTCCGTCGAATCCGCTTATGACATAGCGTGTCAGGAATCCTGTTCCCAGATTACCCGAAAACGAAGTGGCTCCTTTCTGAAGGAAGAATGGAAAACTCTTCGCCGCAATGGCAGCCTCGACTATCTCGGTCTGTTCTCCTGGAGTGTATTTCACGTTGTCGAAGACATAGACCATTGGCCTCTTTCCGCTTGCCCCTAAAATGTGGCTGGCGGTTTTAGAAGATGCGGGCATGGCGCTGAAATACTCCACTGCAAATGTGTTCGACGACACCACGTTCTCCGGTGCCTGAGGAATTACGAATTCTTCCGGCTTCGGCTTTTCCGGCTGAGGCTCATCGGTCTTGCCGCATGCTCCAGCCAGGGAAAGCATCATTAAAAGTGCTATGTATCTATTCTTCATATTTTACGTCCGCTACTATGAAACAATGATCCGAAAGTTTCGGCAGGGCCAGTATCTTATAGGATGAGCAGCTCCATTTGCCCTTAGGGAAGCCCATGACATAGTCAAGCTGCTTGGCCGGTTTCTCCGAAGGAATGGTATATCCGCTTCCTGCGCCTATCTCCTGCCACTTGATTCTGGCATAGTCGATAGGACCGCTTTCCGGAGTGCTGTTGAAATCGCCTATGAGCAGTGTCGGAGTCTCCTTGTCTTCGAAAATCTTGGCATTTACCAGCGCGATGTTCTGTGTAGTGATGTCGGCCGATTCGAGTGCCAAGTGAGTAGAGGCTACGCGGATTTTCTTTCCGTTAGGAAGCATTACGTACACCCATCCGGTAGCGCGGTCCTCGCGCGTGCCCTTGATGACTGCCAATTGCTTTTGAACCTTATAGAAAGGGTATTTGCTGAGAATCGCCACACCGAAACCGCCTCCCTGATAGGAAATGGACTGGCAGAAGTATGGAAACATTCCGGTAAGCTGGGCGAGTTCTCCCAAAAAGTCCTGTCCTCCGTTTCTCCTCGTGTAGTGGTCGACTTCCTGAAGGCAAACGAAATCCGGACGCTGCTCGTTTATGACGTCAGCGTAAGGCTGGGCTTTATGTGAAGCTCTTTCGCCGCCTTCCCTTATGTTCATACTCATCACCCTGACTTCCTGCGCATTGAGCGAGAAAGTCAAGGAAATGAGACATATTATCGTCAGTATTCTTTTCATTTTAATTCCAGCCTGGATTCTGAGGCTTGAGGTTTGGATTCAACTGCATCTGTGCAAATGGGATAGGGAAGAGGTAGTTCTTCTTCGGGTCGAATTTGCGTCCTTCCTCTATGAGAAGGTAAGATTCGCCGTTCACTGTCTTCCAAGTGAGAGTGTTCAGCTGCACGCGGGTGCGAGACTGGTCTATCCAGCGCTTGTTTACGCCGAGGAGGTCTTGGCCGAACACTTCGCCCATCTTCCAGCGTTTGAGGTCGAATGGACGCATACCCTCGAAGAAGAGCTCGACTTTTCTCTCGCGTCTGATTTCGGAGAGCATATCAGAGCCTGCAGGGATATTGTCAAATGTAAGGTGTACCATTCCCACTCTGTCGCGAAGCAGGTTGATGCTCTTGTCGAGGTCTTCCTGTGTAAGGTCACCCTTCATAAAGTGTGCTTCGGCATAGTTGAGAAGCACCTCGCCGAGTCTGAACATCACGATGTCGTTATCGTCGTGTCCTACATAGTAGGAAGTGGAAATCTCGGCATATTTGCGTGTGTAGTAGCCTGAGTAGGTCATACATCCGTCCTTCGAGTTGTCGAACTTAGGATAGGTGAAGATGCTCTTGTCCGTGCTGAGAAGGTCTCCGCTGTTACCTGCGTTCCATTTCGTGCCCGGAGACATGATGGACTGTTTCATGCGTGGGTCTCTGTTCTCGAACACTTCCTCGTAGGAGTTACAGGTCTTAGGGTCCCAGATGGTACCGTCGGTCTTGAGGTAAGACTCTATCATGCTGTTTGTAGGCACCCATCTGGCGTAGTCGTTGTCTACCCATACCTCTCCCGTCAGGTTGTGCGAGGTGCGAGCGGATTGGCCCAAATCGTAGTTGAATACCTGCGCGAGGAGGACTTCCTTATTGTCGGCATTTCTGGAAGCGCGTCCGGTGTAGTTGAATAGGTTGAAATAGTCTTCGTCCGGATGGCCCGTAGAGTAGAGCTTGTGATATGGACTGCCCATCACCTTCTCGGCTGTCCTGATGGCATCGTCCCACTTTTCGTTACACAGATAGATGCGGGAGAGAAGCGCGTAGGCAGCAGCCTGTGATACGTGTCCGAATTCGGCAGATGCTGCAGGAATATACTCAGGAAGTGCACCGAGGTGGTCTTCCAAATCTTTAGTGATGTTCTTTATGATCTCGGCCTTAGGGTCTCTTCCTTTGAATACGTCAGGAGATTCGATGTTCAATTCGCTTGTGATGTAAGGAACGTCTCCCCAGAATTCGGTGAGTACCCAGTAGTTGAATGCCCTGTAGAAATAGGCTTCGGCTGCGAACCTTTCGAGAACTTCGGGTTTCACGGATTTGGCGCGAGTGTAGTTGTTCAGGAAGTAGTTCGTACGTCCTATGCAATAGTAAGCGTTCTTCCAAGCGCTGTTAAGCTGTGGAATATCGGTAGCGAGGTTACCTCCGCCGATGGTTCTCCACGCAGTGGTGACCGCCCACGGGTTACAGTCTGCCTGAATCTCTGTCTTGTTCAGCCAGTCCTTTCCCATAAATGAGCTCGTGAACGAGTAAGCTACGCTTCTTACGTGAGCTTCCGTCTGCCAAAAGTTGGCGTCTGTGAGTGTATCCTCCGGCATCCTATCCAGGAATTCGTCGTTACAGGATACTAATGCAGTGAGAGCTGCTAAGATTGCTATATACTTTTTCATCGTCTGTTACTTAAAGAGAATGTCGATACCGAATACTACAGTCTTGATCTGAGGATAGTATCCTCCCTTCGAAACAGGGGTCTCAGGATCGTAAGACTTGAAAAATTTAGTGAATGTCAAGAGGTTGTCGCCTGATACATAGATTCTTGCCTTTTCCATTCTAATCTTCGACGCCATTCTTTTAGGAAGTGTGTATCCTAACTGGACGTTCTTGAGTCTCAGGTAAGATGCATCTTCGAGCCAGAATGTAGAGAATGTGTTCTGGTTAAATCCTGTGTTATAGGTGAGGCGAGGGTAGGATGCATTCGGATTAGGATTACTTACGATGTTGAATCTATCCAAATGGCATTTCTGCGGATAGGCAGCCATGTCCTGAAGGGCGTGTCTTGCAGTCCCCGATAGGTAACCGTCGCATTTGCCTACGCCCTGGAGTACGAAGCTGAAGTCTATTCCCTTGTAGCCGAATTCTCCCTTGAAGCTATAGGTATATCTAGGAATGTTGCTTCCTATGACTGTCTTGTCGTATTCAGGAGAGATACGTCCGTCAGGCTTGCCTTCAGGTCCGTCGAGGTCCTTGTATTTGATGTCACCCGGCTGGTATGTGTTTCCGACTACTACCGGGATCTTAGGAAGGTTGTAGTTATTGTGCTCAGGGTCGTTGATCTTGAAGTCGTTTCCGACCATAAGTCCGTCGGCGATGTAGCCGTAGAATGCGTCGATAGGGTAGCCTACTTGGCGTATCTGGTTGCCGCTGAGGTCAGGAGCGTTGCCGCCGAGGCTGGTGATCTTGTTCTGGACGTCGGAAAGATTGGCCGATAAGCCATAGAAGAAGTCGCCGACCTGGTCTTTCCAGTGGATGTCGATTTCCCAACCCTTGTTGTTTACGGTTCCGGCGTTCTGCTCCGATGGTCTCGCACCGATCTGCGCAGGATAGTTGAGCTGAAGGAGGATGCCTTCGGTATCCTTTGTGTACCAGTCGAATGTGAATCCGAGCCTGTTCTGAAGCATCATCAAGTCGAAGCCGAAGTCAAGCATCGTGATGGTCTCCCAGGAAAGGTTAGGATTGGCCAGTCTGGACTGAACATAAGCGGTGGTAGGGTTAGCTCCGATGAGGGAGATGTTGTTGTCGCTGCTGTCGAGAGCGTTGAGAACCGAGAGGTAAGGGTAGTTCGACGAACCTACGTACTGGTTACCGAGCTTACCCCAAGATGCTCTGATTTTAAGGTTGTCGATATATGTTCTGGTAGGTGCCATCCATTCTTCTTCCGAGATTCTCCAAGCTCCGGAGAACGATGGGAAGAGACCTCCTCTGTGGTCTTTGTGGAAACGTGAGGAAAGGTCGTAGCGAAGGTTCACTTCCAGAAGGTATCTTTCGTCGTAGTTATATGAAAGACGTCCGAATCCTGAGCGGATGGCCCAGCTGGAGTAGTTCGCGTCGTTACTCATAGTGGATGCGTCTCCGAGGTTCAGCGTAGGGTTGTGCTCCGTGAGCAGGTTATTACGGCTGGCTTCGAATTTATGATATTCGTTCCATTCCTGAGACATACCGGCTACACCTGCGAAGTTATGCTTTCCGAGGTTGAAGTCGAAGTTAGTCTGAAGGATGAGTGACTGCTGAAGGTCGCGGATATCTCTGTTCGTAAGAGAGTTAGGACTCTGCGCGATGTGTGTGGAACCGTCTTCCGGGTTAGTGAAGGTGATGGTCTTTCTAAGCACGTCCACGAATCCGTTTCGCGAGTTGACGTTATAGGTTCCCGTTATGTTCCAGCCCTTGATAATGTCTACCTTTACTGTATTATGCAGGTTTATGGTTTCGTTAAGGGTGTTGACATGACCTCCGTCTACTAGTGTGGCTACAGGGTTAGTGTTACCTCCGCCGTATGCCCAACTGCCGTCTGTGTAGCGTATAGGGGCGTTCGGAGCGATTCGCATAGCCGTGTAGATGGCACCGCCGCCACTTGACAGGGAATTCACAGGGGAGTTTACGTTACTGTTAACGTAGCTCACGTTAGTCGTGAAGTTCACGCGGTCGAGGATGGTGGTGTTCAACTTGATACGGAAGTTATGTCTCTTTTCTCCCGTAGTCGAGCCTACGGTAAGACCTTCCTGGTCGAAGTAGCGGTAAGTGGCCATATAACCCAGCTTACCGGCCTTTCCGTTAATGCCAAGCGAGATGTTAGACTGAGGAGCGGTCTTTCTCATTACTGCGTTAACCCAGTCCGTATTAGCGAAGTAGTTAGGCGCTGAGCCTGTTCTTACCTTCTCGAAGTCGGCCTCTGACCAAGCTGCAGGAGTACCTACGTTCTGGCGGGCCTCATTATCCAATGTCATGAATTCGATGGCGTCGCACATCTCCGGAAGACAGGTAGGAGACTGAATGCCATAGTAAGCACCGAAGCTTATGGTCGGCTCCTGGGCTGCTGCCTTCGAAAGGGATTTGGTGGTGATGAGAAGCACGCCGTTAGCTGCGCGGGCTCCGTAGATGGCCGATGAAGCTGCATCCTTTAGAACTGACATAGACTCGATGTCGTCCGGGTTCAGCGTCGAGAGATCGCCTTCTACACCATCGATGAGAATCAGAGGATTGGCATTGCCAATCGTACCGATGCCTCGAACTCGGATGGTGGTCATCGATTCGCCCGGCTGACCGCTTGGGTTGACTACCGTAACGCCCGGGAGCATACCCTGGATGCCGGAACTGAGGTTCGAGATAGGCCTTGAAGCCATATCGGCAGTGGTAATCATAGACACGGCACCGGTGAGGTTCACTTTTTTCTGAACGCCGTAACCGACTACCACAGTCTCTTCGAGAAGCTGTACGTCAGGTTCCATGGAGACGTCGATGGAGCGTCTTCCTCCGAGGGTCTCGGTCATATTGCCATATCCTATGCAGGAGAAGTTAATGGTCTGTTCCTTAGATGGTTTGCGTGGAAGGTCTATGGAATAGTTACCGTCGACGTCGGCGATGGTTCCGTAGGTCTTTCCGTCCATTTCTATGAATGCCGCCGCACCTACCATAGGTTCTCCCATTTCGTCGGAGATGTGTCCCTTGACCGTGAATGTGCCCTTCGTCTGCTCCGAAGGATTTTCCTTAGGTATGACGATGCTCAGGATGATCTTCTTTTTGTCGAATTGGCAGTTTACATTAGGAATAATCTGAGATAGGATCTGTGGGATGGTCTGGTTCTTGACATCCACGGAGACGAGCTTGGTGTCGTTTATCTCAGTGTTGTTGTAGAAAAAAGCGTATTCCGTATTCGATTCGATCTCATCCAGAACGGCTTTGATGGTAACGTCGTTCATCTTAATGGTGAGCTTTTCCGTCTGCGCCGAACCTATGGTAGCAGTACAAAGCAAAAGCACCACGGAGATGAACGTGGTAAGTTTTTTCCCTTTGAGTTGCATAATTAATTATTAGTATATTGTTATTTCGTTTCCGTTAATGGTGTATGAGCATCCGGCTATTCTCGATATGGCGTTCAGGATTTCCGGAAGCGGTTCCTGGCGAACGGTAAGTGACAGGTGCTCTTCTGCCACGTCGCCACGGAGCTTTATCTTCACGTGATACCAGTGTTCGAGGTTAGTCGCGATGTCTTCAAGTGTGGCATTCGCAAACTCGAGCCTGTCTTTCGTCCACGACAGGTGGTTTACGACTTGTACTTTTCTATGGTCGGTGTGTCCTGTCAGAGGGTCATAGGTAAAGGCCTCTCCGGGAAGTAGGGTGGTAGACTCGAACATAGGGGAGCTGACTGCTACTTTCCCGCTTTCGAGGAACACGCTGGTAGGTCCATCTTCATAGGCGCTCAGAGTGAATCGGGTACCGAGTACTTTCACGTCGTATTCCGATGTACTTATTATAAAAGGATGCTTGGCGTCTTTTTCGACATCGAAATAGGCTTCTCCGTCGAGGGCCAGGCGTCTGTTCTTTCCTTTAAGATTATTATAGTAAGAGAGCTTGCTTCCCTGGTTCAGCCAGACTTTCGTGCCGTCAGGAAGCTGATAGTGTGTCTTAGCCTGCTCCGCCACGACTATGGTGGTGGTCTTCTGTGACCCGAGAAGGAAGGCTCCGCCCAAAATACAGAACAGGGCGATGGATGCAAAGGCGAACGTAAGGTAGCGATAAGTGCGTAACTGTCTGGTTCTTATAGGATTTTCTATGGCCTTAGCATCGCGCAGAATGGATGCCGCAGATGGAAGCTCATCCGCGTGGTCGTAATTTTCTTTTTCCAGAGACATCTCGTCCCACAAGTCCTCGAGTACATTTTCCTTCTCTTCTGCGTCATTTCTGTCTAGAATCCAAGACGAAAAGGCGGAACGGACTTGAAGCGGTACGTAGTTAGAACGGAACGAATCTATTAGTTCTCTTATAGTTTTGTATTTCATTAAGGGTCGTATTTACCTATATGACGGCTTACTCACCCTCAACACACAAGTGAAAATGAAAATTTTTAGATTTTTTAGGATTACTTAGGCGTAGGCCTCGCTGATGTATTCTCTGATGTCGGAGAGGGCGTTAGTGATGTGGTTTTCCACCGTCCTGACATCGATGTTGAGACGACGTGCTATTTCCTTATTCTCCACGTTCTGGTAGCGGCTCATCCTGAACACTTCGCGGCGTTTCTCCGGCATACGGCTCACGGCCTCGAATATGAGCATCTGAAGCTCGTTCATAGAGATGGCGGACTGGGTGATGTCGGAATAGTCGTCCTTGAAGTTAGTGAGCTCGTCTATATAGTGCCTGCTTACCTGCATGGCGCTGAAGTGGTCGTACACAGCGTTTTTAAGCATCTGGTACAAGTATCTGTTAAACGAGAGTACCTTAGCGAGAGATTCTCTCTTAAGCCACAACTTTACGAATACGTCGTGGACGATGTCCTTAGAGATGGAAGAGTCTTTAACTAGTGAAAGCACGAAAGAATAGGAAACTCCGCGGTACTGTTCGTATAGCACGGTAAAGGCTTGCTGGTCTCCAGCGGCAAGTCTTCTCATTAAAGCTATTTCCTGTTTTTCCGACATTTAGTTAGTCTCAGTGCCACTACAAAGTTAGCAATTAAATCTGAATAAACTAAATAATCAGTCTTTCCCAGTTACGAGGAATACTACGGCTCCCACACAGATGCACACTCCTATGGCGATGCTCGCCGTGAGCTTCTCTCCATAGACTAAAAGTCCTATCATTATGGCGGTTATCGGTTCGAACACGCCCAGAACGGCAGTCTTCGTAGCGCCTATCTGTCTGGTGGAAATGGCCAATGAAAGCATGGAAATAAGCGTCGGAATCAGCGCCAGGCCCACTATGCAAAGCCAGCTGATGGGCCCGTGAATGGCTCCGGTAAGAGGCTGGGCATTGAAAGTCGTGAGCCCGAAGAAGAGCATTCCGCCGAAAATGAGTCCGTAGAAGGTGATGGCGTGTGCGGAGATGTTGCGGATGCGCGAGTTGTTGTTCACCACTACCAGATAGATGGCGTAGCTCAGTGCGGACCAGATGGCCAGAATCATACCCACTGCGTTAATCGCCACCGATTCGCTTGGCATACAGATGAGTCCTACACCCACCAGGGTGAATACGATGCTGCACCAGGTGCGCGCCGTCGGGCGTTTGTGCAGGAAAAGCATCGTCAGTGCAGTGAAGACCGGGTAGAGGTAGCAGATGGTCGTGGCCAATCCTGCCGGAATGTATTTGTATGCCTCGAAAAGCCCCATACTGCTCGACGCGAACAACAGTCCCAGCATTATGAGGATGGGAAGCTGTTTAGTGGTAATCTTCAAGCTTTCCTTAGCGAGAACCATCCAAATGCCCATACACAGCGCCGCTATGGCATAGCGGAAGAAAAGCATAGAGTAGATGGGAACTTGATTCTCAAGCAGATGCTTCGCGAACAAGGGGTTGAATCCGTATGAAACCCCGGCTACGGCACCCGCGCCGTAGCCTAAGAGAGAGGTTTTACGAGAGCTCATTCTAATTTAGACTTCTGATAGATTTAGCCACGTTTATAAGGTGGTCTGCAATACGTTCTGTATTCGAAGACAATTCCAGATAGTGCGCACCCACGGCTGGAGTACATACCCCGGCGCTCAAACGCGCGATATGGTTATCCTCCATCATCTTAGTGAAGTCGTCTATCTGCTCTTCTATGACGTTAGCCTCGGCCATAAGCGTGAGGTCTTCCGACTTATAGGCTTCGATGACCTTATCGTAAAGCTTATGTACCAGTATCTTAAGTTCTTCGATTTCACTAAGGGCGTCCGGAGAGAACTTTTCTCCGCTCTCCTTAAGGTCGTCGGCATATTCCACGATGTTTTCGGCATAGTCACCTACGCGCTCTATGTCCCTTATGGAACGGAAGGTGGTGGAAAGATAGACGTGGTCGTGTTCGTTAAGTCCCGTCTTGTCCGAAAGCTTGACTACGAAGTCTACCAAAGCCCTGTTTATGAAGTTGATTTCGTCTTCGGTCCTGTTGAAGTCATTACGCTCCTTGAAATCCATGGTGGTAATGATGTTTATAGACCTGTCGAAGTTCTGCATGGCGAGCTCTGACATCCAAAGTATCTCCTTTTTAGTCTGGCTCACTGCAAGAGGTGGGGTACGAAGCATATTCTCGTCGACGAAACTGAGTCGGAACGCATTTTTGTCTTCCAAATCCACCGTGTCCGGAATGGCCTTGCATACCGCTTTTACCATCAGGTTATTCATAGGAAGAATAATCAGGACGGTCATCACATTGAAGAATGTGTGGAACATGGCAAGCTGTGTCTGAGGTACTCCCGGGAACCAACTTTCGAAGATGGTTCCGAATGTGAGGGTTCCTCCGCTGAGTGCGCCCATCAACAGTCCGATCAACAGGAAGATGACTACACCCGAGCAGTTGAACAGCAAGTGGATAAGAGCGGTTCGCTTGGCATTTCTACCGCTGGTAAGACCGGCGATGATGGCTACCACGCACGAACCTATGTTAGAACCCATCGTCAGGAAAATTCCCTGATCCAGACCGATAAGCCCGGTCACTACCATAGCCAGTGCGATGGATGTCATTACGGATGAACTCTGGATGATGGCTGTGAATATGGCGCCTATAAGTACTAGCAGGATAGGATTGCTTACTCTAGCGAGGAATGTCTTTACTCCGTCGAGCGCTGCGAAATCGCCCATAGAGCTGCTCATAAGTGAGAGACCCACGAAGAGCATACCGAATCCGGTGAGTATTCCACCCCAAGTCTTCCATTTTCCGGTCTTGGCAAACAGCGTTATGAACGCGCCCAATCCTGCGAAAGCGGAGAAGATGATCGTGGTGGAGATGGTGTTTCCACCGAACATACCCAGGGCCACAATTTGCGCGGTGACAGTAGTTCCTATATTCGCACCATAAATGATGGTGGCGGCTTGCGAAAGGGAGATGATTCCGGCGTTCACGAAACCGATGGTCATCACGGATGTGGCACCTGAACTCTGGATGGCCGCGGTTCCTATCGTGCCAATTCCCACGCCAAGCATCTTGCTTTTCGATGCTTTCTCAAATAGTTTTTTAAGTTTGCTTGAACTTGCAGATTCGAGGTTGGAACTCATCATCTGACAGGCTATAAGGAAGATACCTATACCGGCCAAAAGAGTAAGTAGGGCTGAAATCGCTGTCGTTGTATCCATTAAATTTTATTTAAGCACATTTGGGCGCAAATTTAGTTAAAATCTTATAAAAACACTATTTTTGTAGCATTAATAATACATTAATATGTCAAAAGTAAATATTTCTACTCCACTCGGAGATATAGTGGTCCGCCTCTACGACGAGACCCCATCTCATAGGGACAACTTCCTGAAACTCGTTAAGGAAGGGTTTTATGACGGTACGCTTTTTCATAGGGTAATTAAGGATTTTATGATTCAGGGCGGTGACCCTGAAAGTAAGGATGCGCCTAAGGGTAAGGCACTTGGCACGGGCGACGCAGGCTATACGCTTCCTGCCGAGTTCAATCCTTCGCTTCTTCACAAGCGCGGTGCGTTGTGCGCCGCTCGCCAGGGCGACCAAGTAAATCCCGAGCGCAGAAGCAGCGGCTGCCAATTCTACATCGTCTGGGGCAAGACATATTCTTCTGGTCAATTGGGCCAATTGGAAAAACAGCTTCAGATGCAAGCCCTTCAGGGTGAGTTCAACGCGCTGGTGGGCGAGCGTCGCGAACAGATAATGCAGATGCGAAGGAACCGCGACCAGGCGGGCTTATTGGCCCTTCAGGAAGAGCTCGAGGCTCTGGCACACGCTGCCGTGGCTCAAAAGGGACTTGGCAGGATGAGCGACGAGGCTAAGAGGGTGTATTCCGAGCTGGGTGGCACGCCCTTCCTCGACGGGCAGTATACCGTGTTCGGTGAAGTGGAAAAGGGTCTGGATGTGGTAGGAAAGATTCAAGAGGTGTCGACCGATGCTAATGACAGGCCGCTTAAGGACTTGAAGATGACGATGACTATGGTAGAATAGAATATGAAACGAGGATGGTTTGTTTGTGCACTGGCGGTGGTAGGGCTGCTGAGCGCTTGTGCAGGGAAGGAAAATGGAGAGACTGTGAAAACGGCTCTGGTAGCACCTTCGGAAGTGACTGTGTCACAGGTAGATGACACTACGCTCGATGTCAAGTGGAAAGACAATAGCACGGGCGAGGCGGGCTTCAACATTTATCTCATTCTTCCAAATGACATAGACAATGCCCGATTGGTAGGAAATGCCGAGGCTGATGCTACTTCTTATGTCCTTAAGGATGAGAGCCTTGAGGCCGGAAAGAGTTACTATGTGGGCGTGCGCGCATTCGCAAGTGAGAGCAAGTACGATTCGAGAATGACGAAGGTACTCTTTACGATGGCGGTACCTCCTGACCCGAATGCTCCGACGATTTCCATTTCTGAGATCACTTCGCACGACGTGTGCGTGGCAGTGACTATGAAGATGGCCAATCTGGATAAGAATGCAGTGTGCGGAGTGTGCTGGAGCGAGGAGGGGGAGCCGACGGTGGCTTCGACTCATCAAGATGCCGCGCCTATGAGCGTGGGTGAGCTGGATAAGCGTAAATTGGTGATTTCAAATGCTCTTCTCGATTACGGCAAGGAGTATAACTTCAAGGCTTACGTGAAGGTAGGAAAGGAAGTCTATTATAGCGATGTGGCCAAGTGTTCGCTGGGTAAGGAATTGGCTCCTATAGAGTTAGAGTGGAAGAAAGAGGAGTTCGCAGGGCTGCCTTCGAGCGTGGAGGTGTATAAGTATTCGGGTCTTATGAACGGGCGCAAATGCAATGCGTGGTATGCCGTGGCTGACCTTTCTAAGGGAGATGTGGAGTTCAGGACTACCGTTCCTTCAAGTGCGATTACCATCGATGATCAATTCAGGTCGTCAGGGAAGTGTCTGGTTATGGTCAATGGCGGCTATTTCTATAATGGAAAGAATACCGGATTGGGCTGCGTGGATGGCGTGATCAGTGGGGGAGTGACTGCCGTGAGAGGTTCTCTCAAGTCGGAAGATTCAGAGTATAACGAAATGTATAATGTGACTCGCGGCGTGTTCGGAGTGGATAAGAATCAAAAGCCTGCGGTGTATTGGACCGGAGCGGATGGTTCGGGTAAGAGCCACTTTTTCCGTCGCCCGCTTCCTACGGTTAAGGGCGAGGATAAGTTCACTGCGGTGAGTGCCTCTAATCCTGACGTGGCTGTGGCTTGGGCTCCGGCTTATGCCCAGAGTGCAGGTCCATTGCTTCTAATGGATGGAAAGTGTCCGTTCGACTTCGAGACTACGGAAAAGGGAGATGATTTCTATCTTTCTAACTATGAGGTAATGCCTTACGACATCTATGGCACTACTGTGAAACCGGACAGGACTGCGGCCGGATACACAGCCGACGGAAAGGTGATTCTCTTTATCGTGGATGGACGCATCGCCGAGAGCGATGGCGCGACGCTGGTGGAATTGGCCCAAATAATGAAAGGACTGGGCTGTGTGGCAGCAGTCAATTTCGATGGCGGCGGCTCTACCGGAATGGTGGTCGGAGGCCGGCACCTAAATGATCTCACTGGAGGAAATCGCCCTGTGGTTTCGACACTTGGATTCTATATGAAGTGAAAAGTGTAAGATAAATTTGATTTAACGGAAAAAATGACTAACTTTGTAGTCCATTTGGTGCTTGGGCCGGGAGGTTAGGCACTGGTCTGCAAAACCAGTTAGAGCGGTTCAATTCCGCTAGGCACCTCAAGAAACCCCTTTCAGCGATGCTGAGAGGGGTTTTGCTATTCTGGACATTACCAAAATTCTCCTGATTGCTTTAATTCCAAAATAAAGTGTTATATTTGCGTTGTCATAGGGGAATTCGCGTAAGGGATGACAACCCTTTCTGTTTCGGCAGTTTCGAGCCCCTGCAATTTAGCCACCGCATCAGCGGTGGTTTTTTCATTCTCCGAGTGCGGTGATGCAATACTGTATCTTGTTTTCGGGAAACTTTAACAACTTTTAACATAATTATTTTGGTGGGTATGGCTCAATACCCATATCTTTGCACTTACGATGAATACTCTATATCAACTTTTGAAGGACTTTGACGGGACAAAGGCAAAGTCAATTGATGAACTTATGGGTGGTGAGAAGGCTCAGGATTCAAAACCTTGGCGATTCAGTAAATAATCAGCAATAAAATATGATTCCAGAATCACTTAGCAACAGGGTGTATTTTTCTGCACTCTTGCCGGAGGTATGTCCGGTAACATACAGTGGTCTCGTAGAAATCCTTGACAGGTATGGCGTGCCCCATTCTCTTCTTGAAGGAACCAAAGACATCTGGTGCCGGGATTACATGCCTATCCAGACGATTGACAACCGCTTTGTGCTGTTTCGCTATGAGCCCGATTATCTTCTGGACACTGCCAAGCATAAAGCCTCAATCACCGATAATACGATTGCTGGGAGATACGTCGGCTCGTCATATCTGGAAGATTCCAGAGGCAGCAAGATTCAGACGCATCCTGAGGGCTCATTTCGCGAACGTACATGAGCTCAGTTTCAGGGCATCCAAGCCGCATAAGTACAGTTGGGCTTACATCAACTGGTTGCAGACTGAAAAGGTTCTGATTCTTCCGAAGTTCAACATCCCGGAAGACCAAGAGGCATATGAGCAAATCGCCAAACTGATGCCTCACTACAAAGACCGTATAGAAATGGTTGACGCTACTGACTCCATTCGCCACGAAGGTTGCCTAAATTGTGCCAGCTGGACCTTTCTCAGTACCCCAAACCTTGAATTGCCATAGTACGGCGGTAATCTTATGAAAACCGGCCATCTCGTAACAGAGGTGACCGGTACTTTATTATTTACGTTTGAACTGCCAAGGACGGGTACATTTGTTTGGCTTATCCTCCTTCTTTTTGAAAGATTCGCCTGTTTCGTTAGGGATGTACTTTCCTGTTACGGAATCCTTTGCATATTGCAGCACATTCTTGCGTCCAGTCGGTTTCGAAAAACTACTCTTCCAAACATACGACTCCCAATGAATATCTTGAAGCACTTCAGCACTCGTGCCGTTTGGGAAAAAGAAATCATAAATCTTTGTTGAGCAATCATTATTTTCATTTAGGAATATTACCTCATTCCCATTGAAGCGGAACACTGAGAACCCGCGTATTAGAAATGATGCTCTATAGTGTCCTTTTGGATCTTCAAAAGTGATGTCCACACCAGAAGTGTGTAGATTGAAGCTCCCTATGTCAAAATAAGGTAAGTCATAAATACCTGCATCCTTAAGATGTTTAGGTATCCTA
>ERZ809074.1293-NODE-1293-length-33321-cov-23.977935_pt1 | contig 33321 bp, 23 predicted proteins | sample MGYA00520795_ERZ809074 | MGnify/ENA primary metagenome ERZ809074 (study PRJEB31570, sample SAMEA3212989) | Homo sapiens | biome: human-gut; feature: human gut; material: fecal | place: Sweden | collected 2011 ...
CTGTCTGCTCAATTTCCGATGCTCTTTTTGCTCAAGCCCTCTTGACGAAACACAGCCCATGAACGGCCCCAAGAAACGAATCCGAGCGCGAGGACGGAGGCCGCGACGAGGGCGAGCGCCGCGAGCAGCTCGCCCGCCTGGCCCGACGCCGCCGCGTCGGCGGCCGCCTCGAGGGGGCCGCGGAAGACGTAGGTGGGCTCGGGGCCCGGGTCGGCCGTGGGCAGCCGCAGCAGGACGGAGAGGCCCGAGATGAGGGATAGAGTCCACCACCTGGCGTAGTCCCAGGCGCCGGCGGCCGCGGCGCAGGCTATGACGGCGGCGACGCCGTGGGCCGCGAGCGTGCCGGCGAGCTCCCTTTTCATGTCGCGGTTGAAGGATTTCGGTTTCATCTCGTGATCGTCCTCTCTATCCTGTTCGCTATCTTCACTGCGGGGACGCTCGACGGCCCGGTGCCGCCGGAGGCGAGGACCCTCAGGGTCGCGGCGATGAGTCTCAGCGCCCTCTCGCCGGCCTCGTCTCCCATGTCGCGTCCTCTGGCGTCCCGCGTGGTCTCCCTGGCGACCAGGGTCGCCATCGCGGCGGCGCGCCCTAGGGCGGTGCCTGCCGACGGGGCGCGCCTGAATGCCCAGTCCGCCGTGGGACACCCCCTGAGGTCTGCCGGCTCGAGGGCCCGGCCGCGCGCGGCCTTTCGTGCGATCCTTTCGAGGCGCGCCTTCGGGATGCAGGAGCGGGCCTCGGTGGCGAGTCCGGCTTCCCGCCGCCTCTCCGTCGCGGGGCCGGTTTGGGGCGCGGCGCGTCGTGTCGGCACCTCCTCGCGAGCCGGCGTCCTGTCTGGGGCTATGACCCGCAGCGCCGCGTTCTCGCACCGGAGGCCGAGGTCGGCGGCTGCCTTGCGGACGTAGACATCCCGCGCCTCACCGGTCAGGCACTTGAGGTCGGCGCACCTCTCGACCGCCTTCTTGTGGCGCTCCAGTGCGCCGGCGAGTGCGGGGGAGTCGGACGCCGCCTGGCCGAGGGCCTCCCTCAACGCGGCGGAGGCCTCCGGATGGAAACGCCTGAGGTGGGCGGCCTCGATCCTTCCGTTCGGCGGCAGGCCGATGTCGAGCTTTCCGCGGTCGATTCGTGCAACTGCTTCCAGGGCCGCCTTCCTCGCGAGGTCGCGCTCGATGTACGCTTCCCGCAGCAGCGGTGCCATGGCCTTCGAGGAGATCTCGAGCCTGGCCGCCTCCATCTTCCCCTTTGGCAGCAGGGAGTCCCAGTCGCCCGAGCGGTCGACCGTGAGGATGTGGACGTGGTGGCTCGTGCCGTTGATGTGCATCGCCGCATAGAACTCCACGCGGCTCTCGGGCACGCCGGTCATCTCGGAGAAGAGCCTCGGCCACTCAGAGCGCACCAGGGCCTGCCAGGCGTCCAGGCGGTCGAGGCCGGCATCTGGGGCGATGTCGTTCGGGACCGTGACGACGGTGGTGAGCACCGCGCCGCCGTTTTGGGCGATGGCGCGCCTCGCCTCGGCGACGGCGACCGGGCCGTCCGCGCCCCAGAGGCCGCCGGTCGAGCCGGTCCTGTTCGCGGCGTAGGCGGCCAGGCCGTCGACGCCGAGCCTCCTGCCGTCGGCCTCGCTGACCTCGATGACGACGCCGCGGCGGGTGCCGGCGTATGCCGCCAGTCCCGCGGCGGACGCCCTCGCGGACGCCCCCGCGCGGACGACGGAGTGGTTGACGATGACGGGCGGGCTAGCCATCGGCGCGCTCGCGCGCGTGGAGCTTCACCTCGTCGATTTGGCCGAGGCCGGCGCGGCTGAGCTCGCCGGCTTGCGCGAGGTAGTTCTTCCAGATGTCCGCGACGGGGACGTCGTCGAGCGAGGCGTAGGAGGCCTTGAGGACGTCGGCCGACATGAGGCCGGCCATGATGGCGGCGGTCATGGGGCGCGAGAGGACCGCGGCGATGCGGTCCTCGGTGGCGTCGAGCTTGCGCTCGATGTCGAGTGCGGCGACGTCCAATCGCGCGTCGACGACGCCGCGTATGAAGCCCGCGACCTCGTTGCCGTAGAGGTCGAGCCCCTCCGCGGCGAGCGCCGAGCGCAGGAGCGAGCGGATCTCGTCGCTGACGTTGGAGTCGTTGAGCTCTGCCCGCGTCTTGAGGGCGGTGTAGAGCTTTGAGTCGAGCTTCACGCTGACGTTCTTTGTTGCTGCTGTCATTCGGTCCTCTCTTCGATGTGCGGTGATCATCGGCCCGAAAGCAGGGGCGGACCGACCGTTGTCGATCCGCCCCGCTTGAGCCCTACTCGTCTTCGAGAAGGACGTTGGGATAGCCCTCGGGCGCCTGGTCTGCCGGGAGGGGAGGATAGGCGACAAGCTTGTTCACGACTCCCGTCGCATCGAGGTCCAGGATGCTATCGATACCGCGGAGGACGCTGTCCGGGGTGTAAGAGCGATCGCCGCTGCGGGCGACCCCGACGATGACCCTGGCGAGCTCGCGGGGGTCGATGCCGGGCCAGCGCCTGGCGATTTCCGCGACGATGGCGGGCGCGACGTAAGGGATGTTGGGGACGGAGGAGTGGGACGCGATGACGAAGGCGCCGGGGATGCCCTCGATCTTCTCTGCGGGCTCGATAACGATGGGCTGGACGCCGTAGGTGCTCCAGCCGTCGAGCAGGCATTCGGCGTCCGAGGGGATGCGGAAGGAGTGGCCGTTGAGGGTGAGGGGCTTGTGGTTCTTATCGGCACTTTTCTTGGGCATGGTTTTCCTTTCGATGTGAGAGGGCCGCCGCCCGCTCGGGCGGCGGCGTACGATGGGCTAGTCGTCGATGTCCTCGACGGTGAAGAGGGGCAAGGGGGCGCGATCGGCGAGTCCAATGGGGACCGCGCCGAAGACACCGAGTTCCTGGGTGATGTCCTCGAGTCGAGCCGCGAAGCGTTTGACAAACGCGTCGTGCGCCGCGCCGGTGCCGTTGACGACATAGGCGCGAGCTGCGATCTTGACAAGCTCGTAGTCGGGGATGCCATAGCACTCGTCGATGGCAGCGAGACAATCCATCGCGTCGACGGCCTCGTCAGTGGGGCTAAACGCCATGAAAGTGCGGGGAACGTTCGGAATCGCCTGCTTGAACTGCGGGATCCAGACGCTCTGGGCGTCTTCGGTGTGCTCGGGGTTGAGGACGGGGGTGTCCTGGCTGCCATGGTAGACATAGCGCTTCTTGGCGGTGTCGAAGACAAGGGCCGGACCGCTGTCCGTCTGGACTACGACAGTCTGATGCCGCATAAGTACCTCCTAAATGTTGAGACGTATAGAAAAGCTGCTAATGGCGAATACCGCTGTAGGGCGGAGCTCGCGCCCTCGTGCTGGTCACGACTGCCTCCCTTCGCGCACCCCGGCGCTAATCAGCTCGATGAGCTCGTGTATGCGTTCGGGGTTTCCTCCGGCTGCCCCAAGCGCTCGGCCGACGCTTTTTCCGGTGAACGTTGATGCGAACAAGGTTGCGCGTTTGTGGCGTCGACGGTCGCCGAGCAGCTCGAGGAGCGCGTCAGTCTCCTCGCGCATACGGCTGGCCCCGACGTCTGCGATGACGAGTACGGGAGGGTCGCGATAGGGGTCGACGGCGTGCGATTTTGAGTTCGGGCCAAAGAGCTCGCCGCCGTTCCAGGCTTTGGCGAGCTCCGGCGCGCTTGTGAAAGAGGTGCGCTCGCATGGGGACATCGCGATGGCAACGGCTTCCGCAGCCGCAGCGTTATCGTCGTCGCGGGCAATCCAAATCCACGCGCCGGCGGAGAGGCGCGCAGACTCTTCTTCTTTTGCGGTTGCGGTCTTGGCGGCAAAGATGACGGCGGCGCGCTCGGCAATGAGCTCGGGGGTGTTCGGGGGGATGCGATGGGCGTTGCGACGGGGGCCGCGCAGCGCCTGCCAGGCCTTGGGTGTAATGACGGTGCCGAGGGTGTCGTAATAGTTTTTGGTCGCGGGCAGACCCTCGTAGTCAATCACGCTACTCACCGCCCTTGCCGCGCAGGGCGCTGAGAAAGGCGTTGAGATCGCGCTCATAAATATATGTGCGACGGCAAAGGTAGATGCCCATGCCGGTGCGAGCGATGAGCTGGCCGGCGGTGTCGGGGGTGAGATGCAGCTTGTCGGCGACCTCATCACGGGTGAGAATCGGGCCGTTCTGGATGTCGGGCGTTTCGTTGTCGTCCATGTGAATGCCTCCTTCGGTATGTGTGGTACGGGACGGGAACTGCTCCGTGACTACACAATGCCGCCAGTGGGCATAAACCGGGGTATTACATCACCTATTACGGGGGTTTACCTGCGATGATGCTTATCAATATTTTTAAAAAGAAGATTGAATCGCTGCTGACCGACGTCAAGAGTGACGAATCGGACTCAAGGACTATCGACGTTGTGGAGGAGGGAGAGTCGTCTTTGCCGCCTGAAGATGAATGGCGAGATTGGCCGATTATGCCGCTTGATCCCGCGACCGGTCAGGTTCAGGTCGGTTATAAGACGAAGGACGGGCTTGAATTTCACGAGAACGGTCGTCTCGTTCCGGACGTTGCGGGCGAGAGTGCTGGCGATCACATGAGCTTCACCTATCGCGAAGAGTCAATCGGTATGCCGAACAGGCCGTCGAGTGTGGAAACAGACGCGCCGGGGGCGGACAAGGACCTTGCTTTCGGCCTGATTCGCTCCGTGGTTCTTGACGGTCTTCCGGAAGACGTTCTGCCGTTTTGTAAATTGGAAGATTACGGAAGCGTTGGTGCAATGCTGCTCGCCCTGTCAGAAGTGCCGGCACCGGTTTGCCGCGTCGACGACGCGCCGCATCCCGGTGACAAGGCTTCCAACATCGACCCTTGGGAGAGATTCGCTGCCGCGGCGCGCGTAACCGGTCCTTTGTTTGGCTTTGTGGGGAGAGTCGGTCCCTATGAAATCGACGAACCGCTTGATGCCTGGCTTTCGGTCGTCGGGGCAATGAAGATTTCCTCCCTGGCTTCGTCGGTCGAGATGGGTTCGCCGTCTTCGCTGGGGGTTTTGGATCCCTATTGGCGCGTGTATTGCTTTGGCAACATTGAGGCAAATAAAACCGCGTACGTGGTTCTCACCAACCTGCAAATCCCTAGCGACCATGAGTTTAGGGATGGTTTCGTGGGCGGACTTAAGCGCGGTGGCGAGTGGACGGTGATCAATGAAAGGATTGAGCCCGGAACTGCCATGGTCGAGCGTTCGTATGTCAGGTGGTGCAAGAACGATACATTGTCCTTTATGGAGACGGTTGGGGAAACTGACTTTCCAGGTCCGTCTTTTGTTGCAAGGGTGCCTGGTGATGCTCTCAGGGGGCTCGACGAGTCTTCCGAGCGCGTTCTCAAGACCGAGGAATCCCTGGCCTCGCATCTGGTGCAGGACATGACGGAGTGGTTCTCGCGCTGCGCGGGTTATAGGTGGAGGAGAATCCTCGAGCCCAAGCGGCAGAGTCCGACGCAGATGGCTAATGGCGTCATCGATTATGGTCGCGGCTCCTCTTTCGACCTTTGCGTGCCCGATGCTGCTACACGCCTTTGGGTTGCGCTTGCAAAGAGCTATTCGGTTGATGTCGTCAAAATATGCGAGCACTGTGGCCGGCCGTTCGCCGACACCGCAAACGGCAAATCGCGATGCTGTTCAGAGGAATGCACGAGAGCGAAGAACGCCAGGAACAGTAGGAAGAGGGCGAACGCGAGGCGAAGCGCATCGAAAGCGAAGAGCTGATTTAATTTGAAAGCAAGTTGCCGATCGTGTTGGCGGCTGCCTGGTCCTTGGCGGCAATTGCGTGTGCATAGGTGTCTAGCGTGAGCTTGACGGTGCTGTGCCCGAGGCGGCTGCTGACGGTTTTGATGTCGACGTTCTCTCCGATCAGCAACGTCGCCTGCGTGTGCCTGAGCATATGCGGGGTCAGGCCGGAGTACTTTGTACCTCGAGCGTACATCTTTCCGTCTCGCTCGATGTAGTGCGTGATTTCTCTGAACTGCCCAAAGCCATAGTCCGAGCACCATTCGCGGAACCATCGCGAAAAGCAGTTTGGGTCCATGTGCGCGATGGCGATTGGCCCCCTCTTTCCTTTTTCATCATCTTTAGTTTTTGCCCTCGTGTTTCTTTGGGGATCGACTAATGTGTGCACAATCGGGGTGCTGGAAGCCTGTTCGAGGTCGACTTCGGCGAGAAGCGTGCGCTGAAGCTCGCGCCAGGTGGCGAGCCTCTCGAGTGCAAGCGGGCTCAAAGAGACGGACCTTTTCCCCGTTGAGCTCTTTGGGTCTCTGACCAGCTTGTCGGCGGCATACTGTCCGTCGATGCGGACATAGCCGTCGCCAAAATGGACGTCGTCCCATCTGAGTCCGAGCATCTCTCCGCGGCGCATGCCGGTATCGAGCAACAAGAGGGTGCCTATTCTGTGGGAGTCCATCTCCTGTGAAAGGAGGAGGGAGAGAAGCCTCCGGGCTTCATCGAGGGAAAGAGCCTGCCTCTCTTTTCCTTTGGGCCGCGGGATGACGGTGCCGGCGCAGGGGTTCTTGACAATCAGGTCGTCAAGCATGGCGGCCTTCATAATCTGATTCAGTTTTACACTGATTTTATGCAGCTCAGATTCGGAGAATCTTCCACTTTTGCGGGCTTCAGCATAGCCGGCGTTTATTATGTGGGGCCTCAGGTCTTTTACGGGATAATTGCCGAAAAGCTCCTGTATTTCCTTAACTTCAAGCTCTTCGCGGTCAAGGGCAAGCGGGCTGATGGTCTCGGCGTCCACGCGATCTTTGTGGAACTCTTTGGTGTACTGATAAACGGTCTTATCGGGGTCTTTGATGGTGAGTCCGCTATTGAGCTCAGCCTTATATGCTTCGAGCTCGGCTCTCAATTCCGACTTGTTCTTTGCGTAGACCTTTCGGCGAGGTGAGTACCTATATTTGCCGGTAATGGGGTCTTTGCCCATGTTGTGCCTGATATAGTACACGTTTTTCTGCGTCTTGCTTTTAAGGGCGCTTCCCTTACCAACGACAAGAGGCCTGCTCATGCGCCGATCCTTTGGTCAAATGAATACGAATGTGACTCCATGGCTGCGTGGCATACGCTCGGAGCAGCACGCCCGTGCGGCCCGTGAAGCGGGCGCTTCGGGTGCGCTGCTCCGAGCGTATGCCACGCAGTGGCGAAAGTCAAGATTTCAGTGGTCGAATTTTGGTCGAAATCGAACAGAACCGCTATTTGGTGTTTTTGAAAGAAATGTATATCTACCTGCCTATATAGCGGTGTCAAACAGTCTCAAAGAGTGTCAACAAGTTTAGAAACTACGGGCTCATAACCCGGAGGTCGTAGGTTCAAATCCTGCCCCCGCGACCAAGACTTTTAGCAGCTCAGAGGCATTGTTCCTCTGGGCTGTTTTCTTTTGGCTAAATAGTGCGGCGAAGAAATAGCGAAGAACCCGGCCTCCGCGACCAAAACTTCGGGTCAGACGCAGGAAAGCCTGGCAGCGCGAATAAACGACAAATACCATCATGCCGAGATAATCGGCATGATGGTACATCTTGGAAGTGATCTCGAGCGTTATCTTTAGGGAGGGTTCGAGATCACTTCCGCTTTCTTTAAATGACGAGCTGAGCGTTACGCAAGATTATTTAAGAATTACATTTTCAGTAGTATAAGATGCCTGTGCGTATCGCTGAGCATTGACAAACTGCGAAGTAGCAAGGCCATACATAATCGCAGCCTGCTCCTTATCGCCTTTCGCCTTGGCGCAATCAGCCATAGTTGTGTAATTGCATCCCGTGTGCACCGCCTCAGCAGCCTTATTGTAATATTCCATCGACTCGTCATCCACTGAGTCATTCTTATACAACTCAGCTCCTGCATTTCTTACCGCAATACGCGCATCGGTTTCTGCGCTTTTATTGGTGGCCTGCATGTTCTTTCCGAGAGTAAGCTTGTAGTAATTAGCTGTACCATAGGGAACGTCTGAACGGAACTTCTCGTCATGACCTCTCAAGACATACATTTCATGATCAGTTGCATCAAAAATTGTCCTGAAAATTGTCTTGAATTCTATGTCATCTCCTTCAGGAGAGTGGAACTGATAGAAACCACCGTAATCCCAATTTTCCTCACTCCATTTGCCCTCGTCATAGTAACGAATGCTTCCGAGTCCGTTCGCGAGCGTGAGTGGGGTAACGCTGCCGCTCTCGTCTTGCATGACCTTTTCTAGAGTATTGGCTCTTGGCACGCTATCCGGATATGCCTCATATGAATCATTCATCCATAGCTTATCCTTGAAATGATTCGCTGCAATTAGATAGTCCGTCTCACCGTAGTCGCCGGCTTTGCGCACTACATATGCATTATCTTTTTGCTCGATGAGATACGCATTCCCCTTGTTGTCGGAAACGTTGATGTTACCCGTGTGAATCCACTCAGTTTTTGTAAGCATTTTGACTGCTTCGTCTGCCGTATCACACTTTGTGGCTGTGTACCAATAAGCAAACAAAGTATCGAGGAAGGTGCCTTCCCTATCGATTGTCTTGGCACCTTTGCTTGGCGATGCTGTAGGCGCTCCGGCATAGGTAATAACAAGGCCTTTAGAGTTCATGAACGCATTTCCCTGCAATCCACCTGATGCAATGACTGCATTGCCATGTTTCGGATAAGAAACCATGCTCGAGAACATTGCGGCGGGTGTTGTGCTGACTGCATCGAGATTAGCGGCTCCAAGATGATGGCCATCCTGAGTCATATCTCCCCAAGCAGATACATTCATACATGTTTTTGAACGCTCTGTATCATTTGAATTCTCTGGATCATAATGCATCATGAGGTCATAGTTAAGAACAGATGAACCCATAACTGCAACTACTGCATCTTCCTTTGAGACTCCTGCCCCCTCAGCTACACCCGACAAGAAATCAAATACAGATGGATCATCCTCTTCATAATGCTTCAGAATCTTATCCATAGCTTTGTTATATGCGGCATCGTCTGCCTCTGCGTAAATTGAAGTCATTACAGCTGTCCAGTTATTCTCTAACTGATCCTTTTGCTGTAACCCATACTGCTTTCCCATGTCAAACCAAGAGCCATTTACATACACAACTTCTTGCGTATTTCCTGCGTTGACGGTTGCATCGAACTTCCCGTCAAACTCTTCGTTTTTAGAAGTTGATCCGGCATTTGTCAGCGTGCTGTCTGATGACCCACCTTGCGGATTATTTGCAGAACATCCTGGGCCTGCCACCATGCTTAAACATAGGCTGGCGCAACACAATACGCAGGCTATCTTCTTTCTTCTCATAATCTGTCACCTTCTCTTTCAGAGGTTCCGTGTTGCCGATAACTTGATGGCTAAAGCAAAGGCCCCTCGTTGCCGACAACCCAATGGCTAGATTATGTTGTTTTCCAATCCGCTTTCACATGAACTGGTCTTGATAAAAATGTTCAATCTTAGCCTATACCCTGGTTTAGCGCTTTATGAACCAGGGTTCATAAAGCGCCAAGCTGTATAAACCTAAGCTGTATAAACAAAAGGAAGCGGGATTCATATTGATTAGCCCAACGTAATCAACGTTATGAACATCTGATTTTCTGCAGCAACTGCATCCTGTTGCTAACATCGGCCTTCTGGTAAATGTTATGTGTATGAGATTTGACGGTGCCAGTCGAAATAAACAACAGTTCGGATATCTCCTGCGTGCTTTTCTCCTTGAGCAAGAATCCCAGAATCTCTCGCTCTCTGAGACTAAGGCCAATAGATGTCGCATAGGCGTCTATGACTTCTTCCGAAAGCTCTCCTGTCAAGGCTTCATAGCTAATCGGTTTTACTGAAATCTTGTCAACAAAGAAACGCGCCGCAACAACAATAAGATATGCGGCAACAACTATCTGGGAGATGTTTTCGCCAATATTGCGGCTTCGAATCGCGCCGCTAGTTACTAGGCTTGCAACATCATTATTTAGCCCATAATGTAACCCCGCAAGAATGTCCTCAAAGACAGTCATTAATCCAAGGATTCCAACCAGTCGCAAGAACATATCTAACCTTAAAAATATGCTCTTATGCACTGTTTTGCCAAAGGACCTGCTACCGATAAAGGCCAGCACGATAACCAGAAGTTGGAATGGCAACAAATAACAAATATACAAGAATCCTGTACGCACCTTTAACAAAGGGAACATAACGAGCCAGATGAACAATGGCGCTTCCGCCAATGTCAATATCCACGTTTTTGACCCTCCAACAGCCCCCTTGAATAAATGACATATGAGAAAGGCGCAGGCGAAATATAATAGCGACTTGATTACTACGGGCACCGAAAGAAAATTATGAAAGTAATAATAAATGGGCGAACTAATTTCGTATCCTCGAACTATTAGCTCAATCAAGTACTGGCTTAGCATAAGCAGAGCGATATACAGATATTCCTTCTTTTGACCTCCGATATAGAGGATTAAATAAAGGGCTGCACAGATTACACAGCCAGATTTTATTAATAAACTTAAAACAGCAGGCAGTACTAGCATCAGGACCCACCCTTTTCCTTTTATAGCGCGCAGTGCCCTATTTAATTCATATCATTTGTCCGCAATCCGTCTTCCGGATCTCCTTGCTCTGCTTCTAGTAAGCAAGCCTTTTCCCGTAACCTCTTCAGCATCCTTTTAATAGCACGTCATATGATACCAGTTGCAGCGGCCACATCATTCGCTATGAGCATCGTCGCCGTGCGGGCGATGACGGACAATGGGGCCGCCTACCGCAGCGACAAACCCAGCGCACTGCTGGGCTGGAGGATATCGCCACATCTGGCAGACCCTTCGGCCCCTAGCAGAGCGGGAAGGTTTGAATAAAGATATTGGACTGTTTATAGGACTAAATACTGTGGAAGGCCCGGCTTTAGTCCAATCGCCGTTTGACGGCCCGCCATATTCATGACCCTGAGGTCGTAGGTTCAAATCCTGCCCCTGCGACCAAGAACTTGCAGCTCGTCGGCCTAGCCGGCAAGCTTTTTGTTATCCCGGGACCGTTTTCTCAGCCCAGTTCCCAACCCCTCAATCAAAGATCTCAATCTGTAACATCTAGTACCGATTTGGGCGGCTAGGTGTTACAGATCGAGATTTTCTAGCAGGCGGGTTTGGTTTGTCTCGATCTGTAACAGGTGGGGGTCAAAAGTGGGCCTAGCTGTTACAGATCTAGATTGTTGAGGATGGGTCGAGAGGAATGTCTCGATCTGTAACAGTAAGACCCGGTTTTGCCGAGTAACTGTTACAGATCGAGACAAACCGACGGGCCGCCCCGCCCCATCCACCTGCCGCCACCTGTTATCCGCCGATTTCCGTTGCGCTGTTGTATTCCCATGCCATATCCTCTAGACAACTACGCGGCATCATCGCCGCCGCGCCTACAAGAGAGGAATATCCATGACCGCACCTGCATCCAAGCTGCTCCAGCCCATTACGGTTGGCCCCCTTGAGCTCAAGAACCGCATTATGTTCCCGCCGCTGACCACCGGCTACGAGGAGCGCGACGGTTCCATCGGCGAGCGCAGCCTGGCTTTTTACGAGCGCCTGGCCCGTGGCGGCGTGAGCTACATCGTCATCGGCGACGTCGCTCCCGTCATGACCGCGAGCCCCACGCCCAAGCTGGCAACCGACGCCCAGATCCCCACGTTTAAGGCACTGGCCGACGCCGTCCACAAGCACGGTGCCAAGGTTGCGCTGCAGCTGTTCCACCCCGAGTACGACGTGCCCGGTGTCGGCCGCATGGTCATGGGTTCCATGGCTGCCGCCAAGGCCGCGCAGGAGGCCAAGGCCGCCGGCGACGAGGAGACCTTTGCCGCCAAGATGGCCGAGTCCAACGAGATCCGCAATCAGGCATACGCCAAGCTGCACCACGACATGCAGCACTTTGTGAACGAGGCGAGCGTAGAGCAGCTCACCCAGATCAAGGAGGCCATCGCCGCCTCGGCCGCCCGCGCGCAGCAGGCCGGCATCGACGCCATCGAGGTCCACGGCGACCGCCTGGTGGGTTCGCTGTGCTCGGCCATCCTCAACCAGCGTACCGACGAGTACGGTGGATCGTTCGAGAACCGCGTTCGCTACGCGCTCGAGGTCGTCGCCGCCATTAAGGAGGCCGCGCCGCAGCTGATGGTGGAGTACAAGCTCCCCGTGATCATGGAGAACCCCGACGGCACGCCGCGCGGCAAGGGCGGCCTGCAGCCCGATGAGGCCTGTGAGTTCGCCAAGCTTCTCGAGGGCGCGGGCATCGACATGATCCAGGTTGCGCAGGCCAACCACACCGGCAACATGGGCGACACCATTCCGCCCATGGGCGCCATGCCCTACAACTGGACGCTGCCCGTGGCCGAGCGCGTCAAGGCCCTGGTCTCCGTGCCGGTGGCAACCGTCGGCCGTGTTGTCTCGGTCGAGGCCGGCGAGAAGATTCTGGAAGACGGCGCGGCCGACATCATCGCCTATGGCCGCTCGCTCATGTGCGACCCCGACATTGCGCTGAAGGCCGCCACGGGCGAGCCCATCCGCGAGTGCCTCAACTGCAACAAGGGCTGCGTCGACGCGATTCAAAACCGCAAGTACATCTCGTGCGTGCTCAATGCCGAGAACGGCGACGAGGCGACCATCGCAATTAAGCCGGGCGAGGGCGACAAGAAGATCGCCGTGGTGGGCGGCGGCATCGCCGGCCTGGAGGCCGCGCGCGTGGCGGCCAAGCGCGGCTACGATGTGACCGTCTACGAGGCGAGCGATCATCTGGGCGGCCAGATTGTGCTGGCGGCCGCGCCCCCGCGCAAGGACGAGATCATGCGCTCGGTCGAGTATTACGAGAAGATTCTGCCCGGCCTGGGTGTGAAGGTTGAGCTCAACCATGCCGCTACCGCTGAGGACCTCAACGCCGCCGACGCTGCGATTGTGGCCGTGGGCGCGCACGACGTGGTCATCCCCGTTCCGGGTGCCGACTCGGACAAGGTCGTCTCGAGCTGGGACGTGCTGGCCGGCAAGGTGGAACTTACGGGCCGCGTCGCCGTCATTGGCGGCGGCCTGGTGGGCACCGAGACTGCCGAGTACCTGCTGCAGCACGGCTGCGAGGTGGCGATCGTGGAGATGCTCGATAAGATTGCCGCGGGCGAGTCCGAGACCATTCTGCCGCTGATTATGAGCGACTTTGCCGAGCACAACGTGGAGCAGCATGTTAAGACCCGCCTGACCGCCATTACCGATGAGGGCGTGGAGGCCATTCACACCACCGAGGACGGCGCCGAGGAGCCGTTGAAGATCGCCTGCGATTACGTGGCGATGGCCGTGGGCTCCAAGGCCAACGCGTTTGACCTTGATGGCGTGACGGTGCCCGTGACCTGTGTGGGCGACTGCTCGGGCGAGCGCACCGCCGACATCGCGAGCGCCATCCGCACGGCGTATCACGCGGCCAACGAGCTGTAGTTGAACATCGCGGCCAGGCAGGGCGGTAGCACGGACCTGTCTCGCCCGGCTGCGTCCCATCGGGTGTCAACCGGGGCGGGATCTGCAAGCACAGCAGGTCCCGCCCTTTTTGTTTTGCTCCGGTGGATGGCAAGCGCGCTAATCATGAGGAGTGAGGACGTCTGCTGCCTTGCAGACCGTTCAGAATTGTTGAGGGAGGGGTTAATAATTGCGCAAACCATACCAGCCAAACAAAAAGATACCAATCTGGTTGGTAAAACACCGTCAATGAGCCGCGGGCCAACTAGCTGCGTAAATAAAACCTAAAGAACTGTTGCAAAGTAATGGCAAATGCCCAGATGCCACCGTTGCGATTTTCAATTAACTGCTACGCGCAAACAGCAAAATGCTACTATCTAACATGCACGTAAGAAGGCAGATTAACGGTTGAGGCTAAGAAGTGGCAGGTATGTCAGAAGCAACAAGGACTCGCACGCATGCGCCCGAGGTTAGGCAGCGCGCCGTCGAGATCCTCCAAGAGGGGGTCGGTCACCGCGCCCTCGCCGCAAAGCTTGGCATTCCCCAGGCCACGGCTCGTCAGTGGGCCCGCGCATATGCCGTGGGCGGTGCCGATGCCGTGCTCAACGCGGGCACTCGTCATCACATCTATTCGTACGACGTAAAGCTCGCCGTGGTCAAGGACCGTTTGGAAAACGGCCTGACGGTTCGCGAGGCCATGATCAAGCACAAGATTCCCAGCGAGTCTTCGGTCAAGGCCTGGTGCCGCCAGTATCGCGAGAGCGGTGAGTCCGCGCTGGTCGATAAGCCGCGCGGCCGCAAGCCGCGCGTTAAAAAGGCGGAATAGCGAACGGGATGGTGCGCCCACAGGGGCGCATTTTTCTTGCCGCGCCAACTTTTCGGACCGCCGCGAGCCTATTGGGACATCCTCCCACGTGGCCAATAAACCGCGCGCAGTGGCCCGCGTGCCCGTCGCTGCGATAGGGGGAGCGTCGCTTCTCTGCCCCAAAGTGGACGCGCCCTTACCCCGTACGCCTAAAACTCCCCAGTTGACCGAAAACCCGCCGCTGCTACTCCTCAATTGAGCTATAACGTTAAACAATTGCAGCGTTTTTGCATGGGGGAGTGATGGTATGACGCTACTGTATTTCCTTACCCTGTTTCCGCTGGTACCGGCGCTGGGCATGCTGCTTGCGCGCGGTGACCGCGCCCGCGATGCGGTGGGGCTCATAGGTTCCGGCATTATTATGGCGGTGACAGTTGTAGTCGCCGTCATGTTTTTTGGCACGGGTCCGCAGAGCTTTGAGGTTGCCCCCGGCACCTCGCATGTGCTCTCCATCATCAGCTCCGCTATCGATGTCATCCTGTGCGCCGTCATCCTGTACAACGCGTACAAATATGGGAACGCACTCACCACGGTGCTCGGCGTAGTCCAGCTGCTGGGCTCCGTTGCCTTTGCGGCCATGACGTTGCCTGCGGTCGAGGTCGTCACGGCGACGCCGCTCTACCTAGACTACATGAGCGTGATCATGGTTCTCGCCGTCGGCATCGTCGGCAGCCTAATCTGCGTGTACGCCTTGGGCTACATGAAGGACTTCCAAGCGCACGATGAGCACGACGCCGCGCTGCGCGGGCAGACCGCGCCCGACCGACGCCCGCAGTTCCTGGCGCTCATGTTCCTGTTCCTCTCGGCCATGTTCGTCATCGTGACGAGCGACAACCTTGAGTGGCTGTTCTGCGGCTGGGAAATCACCACCGTGTGCTCGTTCCTTATGATTGGCTACACGCGCACGCCCGAGGCCATCAAAAACGCCTTCACCCAGATCATCCTCAACATGCTGGGCGGCATCGCGTTTTTGGCCGGACTCATGTACCTGCACGTTAACGGCATGCCGCTGACCATCTCGGGCATGATCGAGCTTTCCGGCGCCGGAACCGCGCAATCCGCGCTGCTGGTGATGCCGGTCATCCTGTTGTCGCTCGCCGCACTCACCAAGGCCGCACAGATGCCGTTCCACACTTGGCTGTTGGGCGCCATGGTTGCCCCCACCCCCACGAGCGCCCTGCTGCACTCGTCAACCATGGTCAAGGCCGGCGTGTTCCTAATGGTCAAGCTGAGCCCGCTCTATGCCATCTATCCCGTAACCGGCTTTATGGTCACGAGTGTGGGTGCCATCACGTTTTTGCTCGCTGCCCTCATGGCCATCTCGCAGAGCAACGCCAAGCGCGTGCTCGCGTACTCCACCATTTCCAATTTGGGCCTTATCAGTGCCTGCCTGGGCGTCGGCGCGCCCGAGGCCGTATGGGCCGCCATCTTCCTGATCCTGTTCCATACGGTGGCCAAGTCGCTGCTGTTCCTGTGCGTGGGCACGGCCGAGCATCATATCGGCAGCCGCAATATCGAGGACATGGACGGTATGTTCAGCCGCATGCCGCACCTGACGCGTCTGATGATGCTGGGCATCATGGGCATGTTTGTGGCGCCGTTTGGCATGCTCGTGTCCAAGTGGGGCGCCCTGGTGGCGTTTGCCCAGACCGGTAACGTGCTCATGATCATGGTGCTGGCCTTTGGCTCGGCCGCGACGTTCTATTTTTGGGGCAAGTGGCTTGCCAAGCTTTCGGGCGTTGACCCCACGGCTCAAAACGTTGAGGTCAATGTTCATAGGACCGAATGGATGGCCCTCAACACCATCGCCGCGCTGCTGATTCTGTGCTGTGTGGCCTTTCCGCTCATCTCGAGCGGTCTGGTGTCGCCTTACTTGGCCATGGTGTTTGGCCGCGTGCCGTACGTTATCGGCAAGGACGCCATGTATCTGATGGTGGTTATCGTGGCGTTTATCGCCGTGGTGCTGCTGACTTCATTCCGCGTGAGCAACAAACCGCACGTAAACGTATATCTTTCGGGTGTGGGAACCGACAATTATCGCCATTTCCGCGGCTCGATGGGACATGAGGTGAAGGCCGAAAAGCGCAATTGGTACTCGGAGGACGCCCTTGGCGAGAAGCGTATTGGCCCCGTGGGTAGCGTCGTGTGCTGCAGCATTATCTTGTTTGCGCTGCTGTGTTGCGCGTGGATTGGGCCCGAGCGGCTTGCCATGAGTGCGCCCTCGGTGCTGCGCGGCAAGTATTTTGAAGGTTCGGGCGTCGTGGGCATCTTTATAGGCACCGTGGCGTTTGCCTTGATTGCACCGCTTCTGGGCGGTCTGATCGACGGCATCGATCGCAAGCTGTCCGCCCGCATGCAGGGCCGCGTGGGTCCGCGCCTGCTGCAGCCCTTCTACGACGTTGCCAAGCTGCTGCGCAAGGCCCCTGCCAGCGTAAACACCATGGACGATACCTACATGGCGTGTGCGCTCATCTTTACCGTGGTGGGCGGCGGCATCTTTGTGTCGGGCTCCAACACGCTGCTGTGCGCCTTTATGGTGACGCTCGCCGCGATCTTTGTGGTGTTGGCGTCCGCCTCGACGCAAAGCCCGTTTGCTCAGGTCGGCGCTGATCGCGAGCTGCTGCAGGTTATGAGCTACGAGCCCGCCGTTCTGCTGATGAGCGTGGGCCTGTACCTTGCCACCGACAGCTTCGATTCCATCGCCGTGACGGGGCAGTCGGCCCCCATCATCGTGTACAGCGCGCCCATTTTCCTCGCGCTGCTCGCGGTGCTTACCATCAAGCTGCGCAAGTCGCCGTTCGATCTTTCGTACTCGCATCACGCGCATCAGGAGATCGTCCAGGGCGTCGCCACCGAGATGAGCGGCGGCACGCTGGCCAAGATGACCCTTATGCACTGGTGCGAGACCGTGCTGTTTTTGATGTGGGTGGGCATGTTCTTTGTTTGGGACAACCCGGTGAGCTGGGTGGTCGCCCTGGTCGCGATGGCCGCGACGTACTTTGTCGAAGTGTTGATCGACAACACCTTCGCACGCAGCACCTGGCGCAGCTGCTTTAGGCTCGGATGGGGCGTGGCGCTGGTGTTTGGCCTGCTCAACCTTATGCCCATCCTCGTCGACGTATTTATTTAGGAGGCGGCATCCATGGATCATAAAATGTCGCGCTCGCCGTGGGTTATTCATTACGACGGCTCGAGCTGCAACGGATGCGATATCGAGGTGCTGGCCTCGCTCACGCCACTGTTCGATGCGGAGCGCTTTGGTGTGGTCAACACCGGCAACCCCAAGCATGCGGATATCTTTTTGGTGACGGGGTCGGTCAACGCTCAGAACCTGCCCGTCGTGCGCCAGATCTACGACCAGATGCTCGAGCCCAAGTGCGTGGTGGCGTGCGGCATCTGCGCGTGCTCGGGCGGCGTGTTCCGCGATGCCTATAACGTGATCGGCGGCGTGGACCGTGCGATTCCCGTGGACGTGTACGCGCCCGGGTGCGCCATTCGCCCCGAGACCGTAATCGATGCCATTGTGGAGGCGTGCGGCATCCTGGACCAGAAGGAGGCCGTGATGCGCGCCGGCGGCGATCCGCTCACCGTGGGCGGTGCCGCAACCTGGGACGGTGGCGTTGAGCTGGGCGAGGACGGGTTTGTGGCTGCGGGGGCCGGGGCTGATGGTGCCGGCGATACGCCTGCTAAGGCGCCCGCCGCGCCCGTCGCTGGCGACGCACCTGCTGGGACGCCCGTCGCTGCAAAGGAGGCCGAGTGATGCAAAAGGCTATCTATACCACCGTCGAGATCGACGAACTCTTGTCGCATGTCCAGGCGCTCAAGGGCGTTGGCGCGCGCTTTGTGCAAATGCACGCCGAACGCAACGTCGACGACGGTACGTATCGCCTGGTCTATACGTTTATCAACGTTCGTGCTGCTCAGGAGCAGATCGCTCAGGACGGCAGCTATGCGATCGAGAACTTGGTGGTTGAGGGCATCGAACAGTATCAGGAGATTCCGTCCATCAGCTCGTACTATCCGGCGGTGTTCCCGTTTGAGAACGAGGCACACGATCTGTTTGGGCTTGCCATCACCGACATGCAGATCGACTTTAAGGGCTTTTTCTACCAGGTTTCGACTGCCGAGCCCATGAGCGTTATCACGCCCGAGGTGAAGGCCGCGCGCGAGAAGGCCATGAAGGTCCGTGCCGCCGCCGAAGCCAAGGCGCGCAAGGCCGCTGCCGAAAAGGCCGCCGCTGCTGCGGCTGCTGCAGGGGAGGGCACTGCGAGCGCCGGCGATGCCGCGGGCGCCGCTGCTCAGCCCGCTGCGGCTGCCGGCTCCGATGCTCAGCACGATGAGGCTGCTGCGAAGGCCGCGCTCAAGGCTGCCGAGATGGAGGCAAAGCTCGCTGCCATGGATCCCGAGAAAGCAGCCAAGGTCCGCGCGGCGCTTGCCGCCAAGGCCGCCCGCGACAAGCAGAAAAAGGAGGCGTAAGGCCCATGGCACATCGCTCCGTCATTCCGTTTGGCCCGCAGCACCCGGTGCTGCCCGAGCCGCTTCATCTGGACCTGGTGATCGAGGACGACCGCGTTCTCGAGGCAATTCCGCAGATCGGCTTTGTGCACCGCGGGCTCGAGAAGCTCACCGAAAAGCGCGACATGCACCAGTTTGGCTACATCGCCGAGCGCATCTGCGGCATCTGCGCCGTGGGCCACAGCTGCGGCTATGCCAGCGCCTGCGAGCGCATGCTCGACATCGAGGTACCCGGCCGCGTGCAGTATATCCGCACCATTTTGCACGAGCTTTCGCGCATCCACTCGCATCTGCTGTGGCTGGGCCTGCTCGCCGACGCCTTTGGTTTTGAGGCGTTGTTCTATCGGTCGTGGACCCTGCGCGAGCAGATACTCAAGATTTTTGAGAGCACTTGCGGCGGGCGCGTGATTCTGTCGATTAACGAGATCGGCGGCCTTAAGCACGATATCGAGGACTCCGAGCTGGCGGGCATTGTCCAGACGCTCGATGCCATGCGTCCTGACTACGAGGCCCTGATGCATACGTTTTTGGACGACGGCAGCTGTGGCGAGCGCCTGCATGGCGTGGGCGTGATCAGCAAGAAGGATGCGCTGAATCTGTCGATGGTCGGCCCGTTTGGTCGCGCCTCGGGCGTGGATTACGACGTGCGCATGTTCGGTGACGGCGCCTATGCGGATCTGGCCGCGTTTGAGCCCATCGTTGCTACCGATGGCGATTGCTACGCCCGCTGCCAGGTGCGTTGCACCGAGGTCACGCAGGCCATGGACATCATCAAGGAGCTTGTGGGCAAGATTCCTCACGACGGTATCGGCGGGCGTACCAAGCTCACGCCGGCCGACGGCGCGCGCGGCGAGGTTGTGATTGAGCAGCCGCGCGGCGAGGCGTACTACTATGTGCGCGGCAACGGCACCAAGAATCTGGACCGTTTCCGTGTGCGCACGCCGACGTCGCAAAACCTGGCGGGTCTGACACATGCGCTGCAGGGTGTGCTCCTTGCCAACGTGCCCATGATTATCCTGACCATCGACCCCTGCATTAGCTGCACGGAAAGGTAGGCGCGGCATGAGTTTACTGACATTTGCCAAGACGGCCTTGGGTTCTATGGTCAAGCAGCCGGTCACGGTGTGCTATCCGCAGGAGAAGCTGGCGGCGCCCGAGCGCCTGCGCGGGCATATCGTCAATGACATGGACGTGTGCATTTGCTGCGGCATGTGCGCGCGTCGCTGCCCGGCGGGCGCGCTCGCGGTTGATCGCAAGGGCGGAACGTGGTCGATCGACCCGTATGCCTGCGTGGTGTGCGGCGAGTGCATCGAAAGCTGCCCCAAGCACTGCCTGACTATGGATACCGCCCGCACTCCAGTCGCGGCGAACAAGGCTCCCACGGTAGAAACTAAGCCGGAGTAGCGCTGGAATTGAGCTGGAATAGGGGCCGGCGGGGCAAAAATGCCCCATCGGCCCCGCGCGTGAACGCGCGGTTGGGCTGCCGCGAACAAAACTATGCCGGATTACGGGGCCGGATTGCGAATCCCCAACCATATCGAAAACCACGAAATTAAAACTGCAGATAGACGGCTCGCAGTTTTGCGAAAAAGTCGCGCGTGATCGGCGACCTCGTTTTTATCGTAGTAATCCGGCATAGTTTTGAAATGGCACCATATCCGTAACAGCCTTTGATCCCCCGGGGACGGAGGAAAACGGATCATTTTGGCCTTGCGAGGGCTGCCACGTGACCCGTCTGCCACGAAATGGGCCCATCTACTACGTTTAGGCCGCTGCCCTCAACCATGGCAAGTAATGCGAAATAAAAACCGCAGGTAGAGCACCTGCGGTTTTTCATGAAACGCGGTTATGGTCGGGGGTACCGGACTAAACGTAGTAGATGGGCTAGTTTTGTGGCGAGCGCCATCGACTGCTCCCTCGGGGATGGAGGAAAACAGGCCCTTTTGTCCCGTCAATCTTGAATCGCACCCGTTTTCCTGCGAAAACCCTCGTGTCTCAACTTTGTTGAGACATTTGTCTCACGCCCAAAACGGAATCTGGAACATGTGTCACCTGCCCAAATTGTGTCTCATTTCGTAACTTTAGGCTGTTGCAAGGTCTGAGACCGCGAGAAGGGAGACGCGATGAGTAAGTACACGAGGGGTCTCTTGGCGGTGATACTTGCCGTAGTGCTTGTGTTGCCGGCTGCAGCATTTGCCATGCTGCCCGAGGCCAACGCCAGGTCCAGCACCGGAATGGACGGACCGACGGCTACAAAGATAGCCGACTACGACACCAGCAACCATTGGAAGTTCTGGGCGGGCGGCTATGACGGCAGCAAGGTCACGACGCAAAACGTCGGCCGAATTTGGACGGATAAGACGGTCCAAGCAATCGATGACGGGAAATCGGACTTTTTGACTACGCTTTCGGCGATGTCTTCGACATCCGATACGACGTCGCTGGTTTCCAAGCCGCTCGACATCGTGATGGTGCTCGATGCCTCTGGCTCAATGGATGATCCTATGGGTGGTAAAGGGTCCCCTAAGCGTATCGTTGCGCTCAAGAATGCTGCCAACCACTTTATCGACACCATTGCCGAGCAAAACAAGAACGTTAAGGACGCGAGCAAGCAGCACCAGGTTGCCATCGTAAAGTTTGCGGGCAAGAAGAGCGATAAGGTCGGTAATGATACATACCGCTCCGACCGCAACACCTACAACTACTCGCAGACCATGCTGGAACTCACGGCCTGCAAGGACGGGGGCGCGGAGAGGCTCAAGAACACGGTTAATTCCATCAAACCTGCTGGCTCTACTCGTGCCGACCATGGCATGGACCTGGCCAAGGGCATCACTTCTGGTCGTGAAGACGCCCAGAAGATCGTCGTGTTCTTCACCGATGGCTCTCCTACGAGTTCTAATGGTTTTGAGGCCGAGGTTGCTAAGGATGCCATCGATATCGCCAAGACCATAAAGAGTGGCGGGGCGACCATTTATACCATCGGTATCTTCAACGGTGCGAAGCCGGGCGACGATCCAACAAGCAGCCACACGAGCAACGAGAATAAATTCATGCATGCCGTGTCGAGTAACTATCCGGATGCCACATCGTCCGTAAGCCATGGCTTTTTTGGAACTGAGGAGTGGAATGTCAATTTTGGCAACCCCGTTGCCGGTGCCAGCTACTACAAGTCGGCGACCAACGCCGCCGAGCTTGATCAGGTCTTTAAGGACATCTCGAGTGCCATTACGTCGGGCAAGGGTTTCCCGACCAAGGTCGAGGGCAACAATCCCAACGGCTCCGGTTACATCACATTCGAGGACGAGCTGGGTGCCTTTATGCAAGTCGACGGGTTTACCGGTGCTGAGTACAACGGCAAGACCTATGGCGCCGCTACCAAGTCGACCGATGGCAATATCGATACCTATACGTTTGATGGCGAGCTCGCTCACCTGGTGATCACGGTCGACCGCGCGGACGAGAATAATCCGCAGCGCGGTGACATCGTGACGGTCAAGATTCCCGCATCGCTCATTCCGCTGCGCCGCTTTACCGTTGACGAGTCGGCGGGCACGTTCGTGGTTGACTCCACGGATGCCATCTCGCCTATCCGCGTGGTGTATGCATCGAGCGTAAAGTCTATTGCACGCAAAAACCTGTTTACTCCCAATAACGTACCGGGACTGCAGGATTACATCAATGAGCACAAGGATGCCGATTCCAATACCGTTAGCTTCTACGCCAACAAGTGGACCGGCGACGATGCGGGCGATACGGTCGCGAGCTTTGAGCCTGCTGCTACGAACAGCTACTACTACTTCCAAAAGCTAACGCCCGTCTATACGGACGCAGCTTGCACCAAGCTTGCAACGGAAAAGCCTTTGGGCTCTAAGACCTATTGGTACAAAGATGAGTTTATGGCGCAGAACTCGTCGGGTGCGCCGTACGATGATTCCGTTTCGATCCCGGTTAAGGGAAGCGAGCTTGAAAGCTATGAGGGCGCTTTGGTAAAGGATGGCGATTACTGGTCGATTAAGGCTGGTACCGCGCGCCTCGCCTTTATCAATCAGCTTCACACCACCAAGGAACGTGTTGGCGGAAACCCGACTGACACCGCACGCGACGTAATCAATCCCCAGTGGAACAACACGAAGGTTGTTTCCGGCGCGACGAAGGTCAATGTCTATCTGGGCAATAACGGCAAGATTAACTTTACGCTCAATACCAAGCCGACAACGTTGACAACTGCCGACTTTGGCCTGGTCAAGGTGCTCGAGGGACGCGACTGGACGAATGAGGACAAGTTTGAGTTTGGCCTGACGTCCGAGGGCAACGCCCCGATGCCTGAGTCCAAGATTGCGGTTGCAACAAAGGGCCATGCGGGCATTAGCTTCGGCGAGATTGCCTATGACAAGCCGGGCACGTATGTCTACAAGGTTAGCGAGAAGCATGCCGGGACCACGGTCGACGGCATCGCCTACAGCGACAACGTTGCAGAGCTCACCGTGACAGTGAAGCCCAATGAGAAGGGCAAGCTTGAGGCTTCTGCGACGAAGACCTCGGGCGAGACCGAGTTCAAGAACACCTATGCTGCGGATCATGTTGAGTCCAGTGTTACCGACCAGATCAAGGCGACCAAGTCCCTGACCGGCCGCGACCTCGAGGCAGACGAGTTCAGCTTTGAGCTGCGCGAGGTTAAGGGCGAGGGCTCGGAGCTTATCGAGACTGTAAAGAATGACGCCAACGGCAACGTTGCGTTCAGCCCCATCGAGTACACCGAGATCGGTCAGCACACCTACACGTTGCGCGAGGTCAAGGGCAACGCTGGTGGCATCACCTACGACGAAAACGTCTACACCATCGTGACGACCATCAGCGATAACGGTAAGGGCCAGCTGGTGGCTACGCATAAGCTGAAGGGTGCCGAGGACGTTAAGAGCATCGAGTTCAAGAACGCTTACAATCTGACCCCCAAGAGCTTCAGCGTCACCGATAAGATCGCCGCGACCAAGTCCCTGGCTGGGCGCGACCTCAAGGCCGGCGAGTTCTCCTTTGAGCTCGTCGAGGGCGAGGACGCCAAGGTCGTCGCCACCGGTACCAACAATGCCGAAGGCAAGATTACGATGAGCCCCATCGAGTACACTGCTGCCGGCAAGCACACCTATACGCTGCGCGAGGTCAAGGGCAACGCTGGCGGTATCACCTACAGCGATGCCAAGTTCACCATCGAGGCCACCATCACGGACAACGGTGACGGTACGCTCAGTGCCACGCATGTTCTGAAGGACGTCAAGGTTGCCGAGTTCAAGAACTCCTACAACGTGACCCCCGAGAGCTCCAGCGTCACCGACCAGATCACCGCGACCAAGTCCCTGACCGGGCGCGACCTCAAGGAAGGCGAGTTCTCCTTCGAGCTCGTCGAGGGCGACAAGGTCGTCGCCACCGGCAAGAACGCCGCTGATGGCACGGTTGTCATGGACAAAATCACTTACGACAAGCCCGGCAAGCACACCTACACGCTGCGCGAGGTCAGGGGCAACGTCGGTGGTATCACCTACGATGCCGCGACCTACACCATCGAGACCGTCGTCAAGGACAACGGCGACGGCACGCTCGGTGTAGAACACAAGCTGAAGGGCGCCGACGAGGCGAAGTTCACCAACTCCTACAAGCCTGGCTCCAAGGACTCCAGCGTCACCGACCTGATCAAGGCGACCAAGTCACTGACCGGGCGCGACCTCAGGGCTGGCGAGTTCCGTTTCGAGCTCGTGGAGGGCAATAGCGTGGTCGCCACCGGCACCAACAATGCTGACGGCAAGATCGTGATGGATCCCGTCACCTACACCGCGGCTGGCGAGCACACTTACACGCTGCGCGAGACCAAGGCCGGCACCACCGAAAACGGCATTACTTACAGCACCGCTGAGTACACCATCGTGACCATCGTCAAGGACAACGGAGACGGCACCCTCAGCGTGGAGCACAAGCTGCAGAACGACGAGAAGGCGACCTTTGAGAACGCCTATAACGTGACGCCCAAGGATTCCAGCGTTACCGACAAGATCAAGGCGACCAAGTACCTGACCGGGCGCGACATGACTGAGGGCGAGTTCTCCTTCGAGCTCGTCGAGGGCAACGAGGTTGTCGCTAGGGGCACCAACGCTGCCGACGGCAAGATCACGATGAGCGAGATCACCTACAACGAGCCCGGCAAGCACGCCTACACGCTGCGCGAGGTCCCGGGCGACGCCAACAACGGCATCACCTACGACAGCAAGACCTATACCATCGAGACGACCGTCACCGACGACGGTAAGGGCGAGCTCGTGGTAAAGCATGAGCTGAAGGGCGTCGATGAGGCGAAATTCAACAACAGCTACAAGCCGAATCCTGACGAGTTCAGCGTCACCGACCAGATTGCCGCGACCAAGGTTCTGGACGGGCGCGACCTCAAGGCCGGTGAGTTCTCCTTCGAGCTCGTCGAGGGTAACGATGTCGTCGCCACCGGCACCAACGACGCCGACGGCAACATCACGATGAGCGCCGTGAAGTACACCAAGGCCGCCAAGCACACCTACACGCTGCGCGAGGTCAACGGTGGAACCACCAGCAAGGGCATCACTTACAGCACCGCCGAATACACCATCGAGACCACCATTACCGACAACGGCGACGGCACGCTCGAGGCGAAGCATGTCCTGAAGGGCGACGAACTCGCCGAGTTCAAGAATACCTACAGCGTGATCCCGCTCGATGCAGAGCTCGACTTTGATCTGAGCAAGGCCATTGACGGCCGCGACTGGACGGATGCGGACGAGTTCAGCTTTACCATCACCGCCCCCGAGGGCACCCCGCTGCCCGACTCCGCAACCGTAACCGTGAGCAAGAAGGACGCGAAGGACGGCATCGCCGCCATCAACTTCGGCAAGATTCGCTACACGGCTGCCGGAACCTACAAATATGAGATCCGCGAGAACGCGGGCAACGCGGCGGGCATGACGTATGACGGACATGTCGCGACCGCCGAAGTGGCCGTGACCGAGAGCGGCGAGGGCGTCCTGACCGCCAACGTCACCAAGAAGGAAAGCGGCCGCTTCACCAACACGTACCGCACTGAGCTCGATTACGCCGCGGCCGGCGGCCTTAAGCTCAGCAAGACCCTCTCCGGACGTCCCATGACCGAGGGCCAGTTTAGCTTTACCGTGACGCCCGCCGACGAGGCTTCGGCCAACGCACTTGGTCTGCTGCCCGGGGCCAACACTTTCAAGTCTCCTGCGACGGCAGAGGCAACGGTCGGTCTGATTGACATTCTGGCGGGCCATGAGGTCAAGTTTACGCAGGCTGACGCCGGCAAGACCTTCAAATACACCGTGGCCGAGAAGAACGACGGCAAGCCCGGCTACACCTACGATAGCGCCGAGCGCACCGTGACGATCGCTATCGCCGACGATGGTGCCGGTACGCTCACTGCCACCACGACCGTTACTGGCAACCCCGACAAGGGAACGCTGGTAACCGAGTACGAGACTGGTGCCGCTGCGGTCGAGAGCGCCGTGGTCCCGTTCGTCAACAGCTATAGCGCCACGACCGATGCACCTGGTGGTGCCGTTGCTCAGGTCGTTGCCACCAAGACCCTGACCGGCCGTCCGCTGGCCGACGGCGAGTTCTACTTTGGTATCGCCTATGCGGGCGAGACGGAAGCCATCGGCGGCACGTGCGTTACCAACGTTAACGGCCAGGTGAGCTTTGGCGAGCTGCATTACACGACCGAGATGCTTGCCGACCTGGTAAACGCCCGCCGCGCCATCCGCACCGACACGGATGCCAAGCTTGCGTGGACCATCAACTACACGGCGTTTGAGTACACGTCCCCGCTTGCAGCAAAGGGTATTACCGCCGCGAAGTCGAGCTTTAGCTTTAAGGTCATCGTCGTCGACAACGGCGACGGTACCCTGACGGCAAAGCCTGACTACGGTGATGCCAAGCCCGTGTTCGAGAACGTCTACGGCGCCGAGGCCGTCTATGCCACGCTCGCCGGCACCAAGAAGCTCCAGACAGACAAGGGCCTGACCCCGGCCGACATCGCGGGCAAGTTCACCTTTACCGTGACTGCCGATGAGGTGGGCGCCCCGATGCCCGAGCGCACGACCGCAACCAACGACGCGGCCGGCAACGTGGACTTTGGCAAGATCCACTTTACGCTCGAGGACCTCAACCGCGCCCTGGGCGTGACGACCGATGCTTCTGACGACGCATCGAGCGACGCCGAAGCCAACGCCGACGACGCCGAAGCCAACGCCGACGAAGCCGAGGCCGACGCCGACGCTGATGCCAACGAGTCCAGCGACGAGTCCGAGCCCGCAGCCCCCACCGCTTCGCGTTCGCACACCTTTACCTACACGGTGGCCGAGTCCGGTAGCGCCCCTGGCGTGACCAATGACACCAACGCCACGCGCAAGGTTTCCTACACCGTGACTGACGACGGTGCCGGACATCTGAGTGTCGTGCGCAACGGCGACGACGGTGCGGACTTCACGTTCACCAACACGTACAGCGTGGCGCCCACCGACTCTTCCGTAACCGATCAGGTCAAGACGGTTAAGCGTCTGACCGGACGCGACCTTGCAGCTGGCGAGTTCACGTTTGAGCTGCTCGAGGACGGCGTGGTCGTCGCCAGCGGCACCAACGACGCCAACGGTAACGTTACGCTGAGCCCGATCCGCTACGAGGCGCCCGGTACGCACACGTACGCGCTGCGCGAGGCTTGCCCCAACGCGCTCGGCCTGTACAAGGGCGTCACCTATGACGGTACGACCTACACCGTCGTGACCACCGTCTCCGACAACGGCGAAGGCACGCTGACCGCGACGCACAAGCTCGAGGGAACCACCGAGTCGGCTGGCTTTACCAACAAGTATCACGCCATGCCTACCCAGGTCTCCATCGGTGCCATCAAGGTACTCGAGGGACGCGAACTCAAGAAGGACGAGTTTAGCTTTAAGCTCGTTGGCGAGGACGTCGAGTCCACCGTCACCAACGACGCCGACGGCAAGATCAACTTCGACAAGCTCGAGTACGACGAGCCCGGTACGTACGTCTACACCATCAGCGAGGTCAAGGGCGACGAGGCTGGTATGACCTACGACAAGTCCGTCTTTACCGCGACCGTCAACGTGGTCGACGACGGCGGGGGCAACCTCAAGGCGAACGTCGCCTTTACCAAGGGCGACAAGAGCGTCGAGGGTATCGTGTTCAACAACACGTACAAGAAGCCCGAGACTCCTGCGCCTACGCCCGATCCCGGCACGCCCAAGACGGTGACGAACATCGTCAAGACGGTCAAGGGTTTCCTGCCCACCACGGGTGACCAGCAGGCCGCCGCACTGCTCATGGCATTTGTTATCGCCATGGCCGGCGTCGGAGCCCTGGTCTGGGGTATCCGTAAGCGTTAGGCACGCTGGCAGTGCCCGGGGCCAAAAGGCCCCGGGCGGCCGGCGGGGAGTCAAAAATGTAGCCCCCACCCCACCCCCAGCCGCCACGGAGGTATCTCCCTCCTCCGTGGCGGCGCTTTTGTGCGTAGGCGAGAAGGGCTTGCCATGGAACCGGCCCATCTACTACGTTTAGTCCCTTACCCCCAACCATGCCAAAAAACGCGAAAACAAAACCGCAGGTAGAATGCCTGCGGTTTTGCTCAAAACGAAGGTATGGTCAGGGGTATCGAGTTAAACGTAGTAGATGGGCCGATTTCGTGGCGAGCGCCGTCAGCCGATCTCCGCGGGCGGAAGAAAACGGATCATTTTGATCCCGCGAGGCTTGCGGAGGCACTCGTGCAGGGCCGCCCGAACAAAACTATGCCGGTTTACTACGATGAATCGCCCGCCTTCGGCCACGGCAAATTGCGCGCTTGCAAAACCGCAGGTAGAACGCTTGCAATATTTAGAAAAATGCAGTCATGGTCGGGAATGTCGAATTCATCGTAGTAAACCGGCATAGTTTTGAGTTGATCCGTTGGGGACGGAGGAAAACGGATCATTTTTGGCTCTGTACGGCTTGCGGGGCGTCGGTATGTGACCCCACTGTTCCAAAACTATGCCGGTTTACGGGGCTGAATCGCGAACCCCCAACCATGCCGATAGTTGCAAGAATAAAACCGCAGGTAGATGAGCCGTCATTTTTCAAAAAGCGCAAGTATGGACGGGGTTCCTGGGTTTAGCCCCGTAAACCGGCATAGTTTTGAAATGGCATTAAAGCGGTAGTAGCCATTTTGCTATGCCGGGGTGGTCGGCCGTTGGGTAATTACCCTCGCAGGTAGGCAATGGCGATCTGTGTGCGGTTGCGTAGGCCCATTTTGGCAAGGATCGAGCTGATGTGGTTGCGCACGGTGCCCTCGCCCATGTAGGCGGTGGCGGCGATCTCCTTGTTGTCGAGGCCGCGGGCGATGAGCTCGGCGACTTCGAACTCGCGGTCGGTCAGGCCGGCGAAGGCCGCGGGTCGGCGGAGTGTGCCTGCCTCAACGCCCGTTTCGTCAAAATTGATGTCCTCGATCGCCTTGCCCTCGAGTACGCGTTTGCCGTCCATGACTTGCGTCAATGCCGGAGGAATGGCGGCGACATCGGTCTTGATCAGGTAGCCGCGGGCACCCAGTTTGAGCGCCGACACGATGTACTCGTCATCCGAGAATGTCGTCAGAAACACCACGCGCGCCGAAGGGTCGCGCTCAAGGATCTCGCGCGCCGCCGAAAGTCCGTCACGCCCCGGCATCTGAATGTCGAGCAGTGCGATATCGGGCGCGTGTTCGGCATAGAGCGAAACCGCATCGTTGCCGTTGGCGCCGGTGCCCACCACCTCGATCTGCGGCTGGGCGCCCAGGATAATCTTGAGCGAATCGACCACCAAGCGGTCGTCGTCGACAACGATGAGCCTCATCGGCCCTCATCTCCTTGCTGTTTGGGAACGGTGGCAAACACGCGCCAGCCGCCGGCGCTGGCACGCGGGCCGGCGGTGAAGGTGCCGCCAAGTGCCTCGATGCGCTCGCGCATGGAGGCGAGCCCCATGCCCTCCGCGGCGCCGCGGCTGCTTGCTTGGACCTCGCCCGCGCCATCGTCGGTAACGATGAGCTGGTAAAACGACGGATGCTCCATGCATCGTACAGTGACGGTCTGGGCGCAAGCGTGGCGCATGGTGTTGGAGAGCGCCTCGCGTAGGACCGCCGCAAAGCAGTTGGCGACGTTTGCGGGCGCATGTTCGGCTAAAACTTCAAGCTCAATCTGCGGACCGCCGTCCGAGCGCGTGCCTTCGACAATGCGTTCGAGCTGCACGGAAAGGTCGACAGCGTTGTCGTTGAGCGCGTGGACGCTGGTGCGCACAAGCTGGAGCGCCTCGTCAACCGTGCGTTTGACGTCGGCGAAATCGGCGGCGACGCCGGGCTCGTCGGCGTGGACCACGCGCAAGGCTTCGGCCTGCAGTGAGGCGCGCGCGAGCTGGTGGCCCACATTATCGTGGATTTCGCGCGCGATGCGGGCGCGTTCGGCGAGCGTCGCGAGCTCGACTTCGTAGTCCTGGCGGTCGGCAAGGTCGCGGTTGCGCGCTTCGAGCGCCAGAGCACGTTCCTGCAGCTCGTCGCGGGTGCGGCGCATGCGTTGCTGCTCGCGCTCCAACTGGGCGGTACGTAGCGATAGCAAGGTGGCGGCAACCGAAAGGATGGCGGTCAGCAGAAGTGTTCGGGCGGTGAGCGCATCGGCACGAAGGTCCGCGACGAGCGCAAAGACAAAGGCGATGCCAATGCCCAGCGCGACCCAGGCGTGCTCGCGGCGCACGCGTCGCGCGATGTCATAGAGGGCGAGAGGCGCAAACGGCACAAACGGCGGCACGAAGACGACCGCGATGATGTAAGCGTAACTCGCGGCCTTGCTTACACGGCGTGTGCGTTCTCCCTGTGCGACCTCGGCCAGCGAGGTGGCGATAACGCCAAGGCAAAACGCCGCGACCAGGCGAGCGTCCACAGCAAGGCCCATAGCGGCCGCAATGCAGCACGCCAGCACGATCGATTTGTCGGAAAGCCTGTTCATACGGGTATTGTACGCGAACCCGCGCGTGGTGGAGGGGCCGCCTGCGCAACCGTGACATTCCTCCCGCGCGGCAAAGCGGGGGCGCCGGCAGACCGCACGACCAAGACTCTCGCACTCGTGACAAAGCTCACTGGTGCGCGCCGCCCGCTCCTGCGATGATGCAATCGTACCGGGCCGCAAGCAACAGAAGGGCCGCCTCATGACAGACATCGTCCACGTCGAAAACCTCGTCAAGCGCTACGACGACCTTATCGCACTCGACCACTTTAACCTGAACATCGCCCCCGGCGAGATCTTTGGTCTGCTGGGTCCCAACGGCTCGGGCAAGACCACATCCATCAATTGCATTCTGCAGCTGCTCGCCTACGACAAAGGCACCATCGAGCTGTTCGGCGAGCCCATGACGCCTGCCCGCTACGACCTTAAGCGCCGCATCGGCGTGGTGCCGCAGCAGGTGGCGGTGTTTGACGAGCTCACCGTGCGCGAGAACATCGACTACTTTTGCAGCCTGTACGTCAACGACCGCAAGCGCCGCCGCGCGCTGGTCGACGAGGCCATCGACTTTGTCGGCCTGGGCGACTTTGCCAAGTTTCGCCCCGGCAAGCTCTCGGGCGGCCTGGCGCGCCGGCTCAACATCGCCTGCGGCATCGCGCACAAGCCCGAGCTCATCTTCTTTGACGAGCCCACGGTGGCGGTCGACCCGCAGAGCCGCAACGCCATCCTGGAGGGCATCTGCCGCCTGCGCGACGAGGGCGCCACGGTGGTGTATACCAGCCATTACATGGAGGAAGTCGAGCAAATCTGCAGCCGCATCATGATCATGGACGGCGGCCGCGTGCTGGCGCAGGGCACCAACGACGAGCTCAAGCGCATGATTCAGATGGGCGAGCGCGTGACCGTCGAGGTCGGTGCCGTCGAGACCGCCACGGTCGAGCGCCTGCGCGCCCTCGAGCACGTGCTTTCGGTTGAGCTTTCCGGCGGCGAACTCGTCTGCACCTGCGAGGCGAGTCCGCACAATCTGGTCGACATCCTCGACACGCTGCGCGCCGCCGACGTTGCGCTCGGCCGCGTGTGGAGCGAGCCGCCGACCCTCAACGACGTGTTCCTCGAGATCACCGGCCGCGAGCTGCGCGACTAGGGGGCAGCCATGTTCAACACCATTATCATTACGGTCAAGACGCTGCTGCGTCGGCCGAGCACGTGGGTTTGGGGTGCTCTCTTTCCCATTGCGCTTTCCACGATGTTCATGTTTATGTTTGCGAACCTCAGCTCCGACGGCACGGTCGACCCGGTGCCTGTTGCCGTCGTGGCGGATGAGGCTTGGGACGCCTCGACCTTTAAGGACGTGGCGACGTCGCTTGCCCAGGAAGGCGACGACCGGCTGCTCGAGATCCACGAGTGCGATGACACAGCCGATGCGAACCGTGCGCTTAAGGCCGGCGAGGTCGCGGGCATCTATAAGGTCGACGATGCAGGCACGCCCAAGCTCACGCTGCTATCGAGCTACGACAGCTCGCGCGCCTCGTCGGTGCTCACCGACCGCAGCATTCTGGAGACGGTGGCAAGCTCGTATACACAAAATGCCGAGCTCATGTCCCAGATTGCCCAAGACAACCCGGCGGCGCTCGCCGACCCGGAGGCGGTTGCGCGCGCCCTGTCGCTCGAGGGCGGCACCCGCCGCGTAAGCCTGACACGCACCACGCCCGATGGCACGGTCATCTACTACTACGCGCTCTTTGGCCTGGTCGCGATGATGTCTGCCGAGTTTGCCGCCTTGAGCGTCGTCGATCTGCAGCCCAATCTGTCGGGTCTTGGCGCACGTCGCTGCGTGGGCGGCCTTTCCAAGACGGCATCACTGGCTGGCATTTTTGTGGGCTCGTGGCTGGTTTCCTTTGCCTCGATGACGATCGCGATTGGCTACGTGCGCCTGGTCGTGGGCGTCGACTTTGGCGGGCGCGAGGGGCTGTGTTTGGTGGGCGGCGCCGCTTCCGCGCTTGCCGCCACGGGCTTGGGGCTCTTTGTGGGCACGCTTCCCGTTAAGGGCGGCAAGGCGTCCAAGTCCGGCATCCTCACGGGCTTCGCTACCACGTGCGCCCTGTTCGCCGGACTCTACGGCGAGCCGGCGATGGCGCTTGCCGACGACGTTGCCCGCGCCTGCCCGGCCGAGTGCTGGCTCAACCCCGTCAAGCTCATCTGCGACATGTTCAACCGTCTGTATTTCTTTGAGGACCTGGGTCCCTTTGCCGTTCGCGCCGGCGCGCTCGTCCTGATGGCCCTGGTGTTTGTCGCCGCCGCCACGCTGATCTTTGGAAGGAGCCGCTATGAGCACCTTTAAGACCGCGCTTCGCATGGCGCTGGCGCACCCGCTCTATCTGCTTATCTATACGGTGTTCATCTCGCTCATGGGCGTATTCATCGCGGCATCGGTGAGCT
>ERZ809074.1295-NODE-1295-length-33311-cov-10.785182_pt1 | contig 33311 bp, 29 predicted proteins | sample MGYA00520795_ERZ809074 | MGnify/ENA primary metagenome ERZ809074 (study PRJEB31570, sample SAMEA3212989) | Homo sapiens | biome: human-gut; feature: human gut; material: fecal | place: Sweden | collected 2011 ...
AAGCCTGTAGCGGACTTTCACCACCATGTTGTTTCGCATGCCGAGCGCACCATCAAAAATGCGGCGCGATCCGTAAAAGGACCGCGCCGCATTTTATTGTAACCGTTTGGTTACATTATTGAATTTCCAACCGTTTTGCGGTCGGGACAACCTTTTCTTTCTTGGGCAACAGGAGCGTCAGAACGCCGTCCTTGTAGGATGCGGTGATCTTATCGGCATCGATTTCGCTGATATCAAAGCTCCGGCCGACCGATCCGCTGACACGCTCGTAGCAGACGTATTTGCCGCGTTTCTGTTCGTCCTCGTGCTCGGAATGGCGCTCCGCATGAATGGTAAGCACTTCATTCTCCACATTCAGCTGAATATCTTCTTTCTTGAAGCCGGGCAGATCCGCTTCCAACTTGTACATGTTTCCTTCATCTGTGATGTCGGTGCGGAAACTCATGGACGTGGTAACGGGCGTACCGAACAGGCTGCGCTCCAGCATTTCCATCTCGCGGAAAGGATTGTAGTAACTGACAAGATTATTTTTACGGTTCAACATACTGAACACCTCCGAATATATATAAGTTCTTTTTTCATTTTCCCGTGCGCTTATGGCACCGTCCCGCCGCACGGACCTGCAGGACTGCCGGTATCGGTCCGGAACACCATCTTTCGGTCTCCCTTCCCTTTACGCATAATAGTATAGCAGAGAAAAAGCAGTTTTGTATGAACATTTCGTGTTTATTTTGTAAACATTAGCACTATATGTGCCAGAGTGCTAACAATTTTCGGGTGGTAAATGAGGATTCCACATAACTTCCTATGTCTGTTTTGGCAATCAAGTGCATATTGTGCCATTTTCGACAGCGTGCCGGCAAAGGAATCTGCGGCGTGAAAAATCAGACAGATTTGCAAAAATGTCAGAATTTTTTGCACGGAAGAAAAAATGACGCTTGTGCGGCGGGGGGCTTTATGGTTTAATAGATATGGAAAAATATTTTTCGGAGGTTGACAACCATGCGCAAAGTAAAAATCATCACCGACTCCTGCGCCGATATTCCCGGCGCGCTGTTGGATCGTTACGATCTGGATTATGCAAGAATGAACACCGTTTACGACGGAAAGCAGACTGCCGCATCCCTGCGGTGGGAATATTACTCTCCGCATGAGCTGTACGAGCTGATGCGTCAGGGAAAGCGCGTCACCACGACGCAGGTTCCGGCGGAAGAATTTCATCGTATCTTCCGTCTGTATCTGGAACAGGGGATGGACATTGTCTATATCGCCTGCTCGGTCAAGCAGTCCGGCTCCATCAACACGGCGGGCGTTGTGGCAAAGGAAATGGAGAAGGAATTTCCCGACGCCACCATCTGTTGTATTGATTCCTTCAACGCAAGCGACGGCGAGGGAATGCTTGCCATCCGCGCCGCAGAGCTGCGGGATCAAGGATTGGGCGCACAGGAAATCGCAAACGAGATCATTGCAATCCGCAAAACGGTCAACGAATACATCACCGTGCACACACTGGACGCTTTGCGCCGCGCGGGACGGGTCAAAGGCACTGCCGCATTCTTCGGCAACCTTTTGGGCGTAAAACCGATCATTATTTCGGATGCTGACGGTGTGCAGACACCGATCAAGAAGGTCAAGGGACGGCAGAATTCCATAACGGAGATTGTGAACCTCTTAAAGGAAAGCATTGTCGAACCCGAAAAGCAGACCGTCTACGTCGTACACGCCGACTGCCCGGAGGAGGCTGAGGCACTGAAACAGCGCATCCTTGCCGAGATTCCCTGCCGGGATGTCTTTGTCAACTATATCGGTCCGATTGTCGGCGCCTCCATCGGTCCGGATGCCATCGGCGTATTCGCTTTCGGCAAACCGGTCACTTACCGGATCGGCTGAGGAAAAACGCATACTGTCAGAAGGAGAGAAGCGAACATGGAAATGACAGGCAGCAGAATCAACGGAATCCAATTTCGCGAAATGGTTTGCGGCGGCGCGCAGGATCTGCGCGCCAATGCGGAAATTGTGAATAATCTGAATGTGTTCCCCATTTCGGACGGCGATACGGGGGACAACATGAGTATGACCATTGAGGGTGGGGTCACTGCCTCCGCCGGCGAGGTTTCGGAATCCCTTGCCACGCAGTCGGACAAAATCGCACACGGCATGCTTTTGGGAGCGCGCGGCAATTCCGGCGTCATTCTTTCCCAGCTGTTTGCCGGCATTGCGATGGGCTTTGCCGACATGGAAGAAGCCGATGTACGGGCAGTGGGCGAGGCATTCCGTTCCGGGGTACGCCGCGCGTACGGTGCGGTCGGGACGCCCGTGGAAGGAACCATTCTGACCGTCGCGCGGGAAGCAACCGAATACGCCTGCGACCGCATCACCGCGGAGAGCACCATCGAATCCTTCTTTTCGGATTTTGCGCGCGAGCTCCGTCTTTCCCTGGACCGGACGCCGGATCTGTTGGCGGTTCTCCGGGAGGCGGGCGTGGTAGACAGTGGCGGCGCCGGGCTGGTATATGTAATTGAAGGAATGCTCCGCGTTCTGCGCGGACAGCCTGCCGCAACCCCGGCCAGCGCGACACAGGCAAGCGGTAAGGCGCCCATTGACACGTCCGCATTTGGTCAGGACAGCGTCATGGTCTACGGCTACTGCACCGAATTTCTTTTGCAGCTGCAGACCTGCAAGGTCGATCCGGACACCTTTGACATTGCCGTCATCACCGATTATCTGGAAACCGTGGGCGACTCGATTGTCGCGGTCAAGAGCGGGTCGGTGGTCAAGATTCACGTACACACGCTGATTCCGGGAGAGGTGCTTTCCCACTGCCAACAGTACGGCGAATTCTTAACGCTCAAGATTGAAAACATGACTCTTCAGCACACCGAAGCGGTGGTGCGGAACGATTTTTCGGACAAACACGCAAGCAAAAACCAGCACAAGGCATACGCTGTGGTTGCGGTGGCGTCCGGCAAAGGCATCACGGAGACCTTCAAAAGTCTGGGCGCCGACGTCATTGTGGACGGCGGACAGACCAACAACCCCTCTGCCGAGGATTTTCTGCACGCATTCGACTCTCTGGATGCGGACACCATCATTGTGATGCCCAACAACGGCAACATCCGCATGGCAGCGGAACAGGCTGCCTCCCTGTACGAAAAGGCGGATGTGCGCGTACTGGAAACCGCCTCTATCGGGGACGGGTATGCGGCGCTGACCATGCTGGATTTCACCTCCGGCGACACCGATCAGATCATGCAGAATCTGCGGGACGCCATCTGCGGAGTACAGACGGGGCTGGTCAGCCGCGCGGTGCGCGACGCGCACATGAACGGCATTGACGTCCGGGCAAACGACTATATCGGGTTCTGCCAAAAGACTATGTTGGCATCGGATCCGGACAAGAACGCCGCGGCACTGCGGCTGTGCGAAAAAATGGAGCTCGGCGCGCATGATATTCTGATTCTGATTGCGGGGGCGGACTGCACCCTTCCGGAAGCAGAGGCACTGCACAAGGTGATCAAAGAAAAATTCCCCTCCGTTGAGATCTACCGGATCGACGGCGGTCAGGAGGTTTACGATTACATACTGATTGCGGAATAAGGCAATCACGGAAAGGAAACGCATGTACTCGGTATTCACAAAAGAAATGAAGAAGGATTACACCATCCTTGCCCCGGACATTTTCCCCATCCACATGGAACTGGTCAAGGAAATTTTCCGGATGTACGGGTATCACCTGGATATTCTGCACTACACCGGCAAGAAGGTGGTGGACACCGGGCTTGAGCATCTGCACAACGATCTGTGCTATCCGGCAATCTGCATGCTGGGGCAACAGCTCTACGGTCTGACCTGCGGCGACTACGACCCGCACAAGACCGCGCTGATCCAGTTTCAGACCGGCGGCGGATGCCGTGCCTCCAACTATATCTGGCTGCTTCGGAAAGCGCTGTACAACATGGGGATGTCCGACGTACCGGTCATCTCGCTGAGTTTCAATAAAATTGAGGAGTGCCCCGGTTTCAAGGTCACTCCTCCCTTCCTTGCAAAGGGACTGATGGCAATTCTGTACGGGGATATGCTGATGCTGCTGCGCAATCAGGTGCGCCCGTACGAACAGCAGTCCGGACAGACCCTGGCAACCGTGGAAAAGTGGAACCGGGAGCTGTCCGCGCAGTTCCGCAGAAACGAGGGGCTGCTCCCTGCGCAGATCCGGCAGAATCTGCAGAAAATCGCAGCCGACTTTGCCGCGATTCCCGTTTGCAGAACCGAAAAGGTCAAGGTCGGAATCGTGGGGGAGATCTATGTCAAATACTCGCCGTTCGGGAACAACAACTTAGAGGAATTTCTGTTCTCCGAGGGCTGTGAATACATGGTGCCGGGCGTGCTGTCCTTTCTGCGTTTTCTCTTCTACAACAAGGAAACCGATTACCTCTACTACGGCGGCAGTCAGGCAAAGAAGAATTTCTCGGTCGTTGCCGGCGGCGTCATCCGCAAGCTGGAAAAAATCATGCTGGAGGTTCTGCGGGGCTATCCGCAGTTCACGCCGCCCGCGACTTTCTCCGAGCTGTGCGACATCTCCACACACATTCTGGACCGCGGCGTCAAAATGGGGGAAGGATGGCTTCTGCCCGCGGAGATGGGCGAACTGATTGAAAAGGGATATCACAACATTGTCTGCGCACAGCCCTTCGGGTGCCTGCCCAACCACATTGTGGGCAAGGGCATCATCCGCAAGGTGAAGGAATACTACCCGCAGGCAAACGTCTGCCCGATTGATTTTGACGCAGGCGCATCGCCGGTCAACCAGGAAAACAGAATCCGGCTGATGCTGGCGCTGGCACGGGAAGGAGGAAACGCAAATGAAACGGATCGGTCTTGATATCGGCTCCACCACCGTCAAGTACGCCATTGCGGACGAGACGGGCAATCTTTTGCGCACCGATTACCGCCGGCACCGCTCCCGTGTGGCGGAAACCCTTTCCGCCATGCTGACCGAGATTGCGGCGGCGTATCCGGACGAACGGATGATTCTGGCGCTTTCCGGTTCTGCGGGCATGGGGTTAGCGGAATCCTTACATATTCCCTTTGTGCAGGAGGTTTACGCCACGCGGACTGCGGTCAGGCACCTGTTGCCCGGCACCGACGCCGTCATTGAATTGGGCGGTGAGGATGCCAAAATCCTGTTTCTGTCCGGCGGTTTGGAAGTCCGCATGAACGGTTCCTGCGCAGGCGGAACAGGCGCTTTCATCGATCAGATGGCACAGCTGATGCAGATCTCGCCGTCCGATATGGATGTGCTCGCGCAAAAGCAGGAAAAAATATACACCATCGCCTCCCGTTGCGGCGTGTTTGCCAAGAGCGACATTCAGCCGCTTCTGAATCAGGGAGCGCGCAAAGAGGATATTTCCGCAAGCATTTTCCACGCGGTGGTCAATCAGACGGTCGTGGGATTGGCACAGGGGCGTCCGATCACGGGCAACATTGTCTACCTGGGCGGTCCGCTGACCTTCTTTCCGCAGCTGCGCAGGGCGTTTGACGAAACGCTCAAGGTCAAAGGGGTGCTGCCGGAGAACTCGCTGTATTTTGTCGCGCTGGGCGCTTTGTACGGTCTGCCGACCGATGAGAAGAATGCCGACCGGAACGCGGTTATTCTGCCTGCCGCGCTTGCGCGGGACATCGGAGCGCGCTTTTCCGCGGGAACCTACCGCGCCTGCGAACCGTTATTCCGGGACCGTGCGGAATATGACGCATTCCGCGACCGCCATGCCGGGGACTCACGCGGGATTCGGGAACTGGATAAGCCCGCTGATGAGATGTTTCTTGGCATTGACGCAGGCTCTACGACGGTCAAGGCAGTGCTCTGCGACCGGGAGGGCAATCTGTTCCGCCCGTCTTATCAGCCCAACAACGGCAATCCGGTTCCGCTGATCCGCGACTATCTGCGTGCGCTTTACCGCGACTACCCGGACATCCGGATCGTATCCTCCGCCGTGACCGGCTACGGAGAGGACATCATCCGCGCCGCCTTCCATGTGGACCGCGGTGTGGTGGAGACGATTGCGCACTTCACGGCGGCGGAAAAATTCCGTCCCGATGTGGATTTCATCATCGACATCGGCGGTCAGGACATCAAATGCTTCCGCATCCGCAACCATGCGATCGACAACATTTTTCTGAACGAGGCTTGCTCTTCCGGGTGCGGCTCCTTCCTGCAGGCGTTTGCGGGGGCGCTGGGATATACGGTCATGGATTTTGCAAAAGCAGGACTGCTTGCCGACCGTCCGGTCGACCTGGGCTCACGCTGTACGGTCTTTATGAACAGCTCGGTCAAGCAGGCGCAGAAGGACGGTGCGTCGGTGGAGAACATTTCCGCCGGGCTGTCGATCAGCGTGGTCAAAAATGCGCTTTACAAGGTCATCCGCTGTGCCAATCTGGACGCGCTCGGCAGGCACATCGTGGTACAGGGGGGCACTTTCTTAAACGACGCGGTACTGCGTGCGTTTGAAAAAGAAATCGGCAAAGAGGTCATCCGCCCGCACATTGCGGGGCTGATGGGCGCCTACGGTGCGGCACTGTACGCCATGCAGAAGTGCGGGGTGCAGAAAAAGAGCACCCTTTCGGATGCGGCGGCGCTGGAAAACTTCCGCCACGAGGTGCGGGCAACCACCTGCCGCGGTTGCAGCAACCACTGCCGGCTGACGGTCAACACCTTTGACAGCGGCCGCAGATACATCGCCGGCAACCGCTGCGAGCGCCCTCTGCAGGCAGGAAAAAAGACGGAACACTTCGATCTGTTTGCGTACAAGGAGCGTTTGCTTGCCTCTTACCGCAAAAATATCCGGCAGCCGGACAAAAAGACGGTCGGTCTGCCGATGGGGCTGAACTTCTATGACCTGCTTCCCTTCTGGCATGCGTTCTTTACGTCGTTGGGATACAATGTGCTGGTCTCGCCCCCCTCTTCCCACAATCTTTACCGGCAGGGGATTTCCACCATTCCCTCCGACACGGTCTGCTACCCGGCAAAGCTGATGCACGGTCACATTGACTGGCTGATCTCGCAGGCACCGGATTACATCTTCTATCCCTCCATGACCTACAATGTCGACGAGGGACTGGGGGACAACCACTACAACTGTCCGGTGGTTGCCTATTATCCGAAGGTCATTGACGCCAATGTCAAGAACTTCGGCAATATCCCGCTGATCAGTGACTTCATCGGCATCCACGACAAAAAGGCATTCCGTGTGCACATGTCGGAAATCCTCCGGCGACACTTTGCGCCGGTGACAAACAGCGATCTGCGCCGCGCTTCGGACGCCGCCTACGCCGCCTATGAACGGTACAAAGCGGCTTTGCGGATTGAGGCGGACCGTTATATTGCGATTGCCAAGGAACGGCATCTGCCCGTCATCGTGCTGGCAGGGCGCCCCTATCACATCGACCCGGAGGTCAATCACGGAATCGACCGTCTGCTTTGCGACCTGGGCGCCGTGGTACTGACCGAGGACAGCGTCAGTTGGCGGGAGGAAAAATTCCGCACCACGGTTCTGAACCAGTGGGCGTATCACTCCCGGCTGTATGCTGCCGCCAAATATGTGACGACACAGCCGAATATGCAACTGGTACAGTTGGTTTCCTTCGGGTGCGGCGTGGACGCGATCACCTCGGACGAGGTCCGCACCATTCTGGAATCGGCAGGAAAGCTGTACACGCAAATCAAAATCGACGAAATCACCAATCTCGGCGCGGTCCGCATCCGTCTGCGCAGTCTGTTCGCAGTCATGAATGACCGGGATTGAACGGGAATCCGGAAAGGAAACACCATGAATTTTTACCTGTTGCTTGGGCTGAGTGCCCTGCTTGCCTACCTTTGCGGCGGAATCAACGCAGCAATCATTCTCTCACACGCGGTCTATCACAAGGACATTCGGGAATTCGGCAGTAAAAACCCCGGATTTACCAATTTCAAGCGCGTATTCGGCGGACGCTGTGCGTGGTTTGTCTTTGTTTTGGATCTGCTGAAAACCATTGTCCCCGTGCTGTGCAGTGCGCTGCTCTTCCGTCACTTCTTCGGTATGTGGCAATTCGGGGCAGCGTACGCGGGCTTCTTTGCCATGCTCGGACACGCATTCCCGGTCTATTACGGGTTCAAGGGCGGGAAAGCTTTCACCGCGGGTGCAGCAGCCGTCTGGTTTGTGGACTGGCGGATGGGACTGATTGCCGCGGCGGTCTTTCTCGGATTGCTGTTCACCGTTCACATCATGTCGCTGGCATCCATCAGCGCTGCGGCGGTCTGCCCGATTTCTCTGTTCTTCCTCTCACCATCCTCGTGGGGCACCCTGCTGTTCTGCTTTTTATCGGCAACGCTCCTGATCGTGCGTCACCACGCGAACATCGCGCGTCTGATTCACGGAAAGGAATCAAAAATTTACCTGTTCGGCAAAAAGAAAGCCTGAAACGGACCGCACAATTCCGCAAGAAAGCGGGATTGTGCGGTTCTTTTTTGACGCGATCGCGCATTTGAGCAAAACCGCCAAAGTCCGCACGCAGAAATTGTCTATTCCTACAAAAATTGACTTTTCGCGAAAAACTTTCAAAAATCGTGTGACTTTCAGCCGTTTTTTTCGTTAATAATAGTGAATGGGGTCTCCGGAACAGACATTGTGCAGAAGAACCAACGAAAGAAATTTAGTTGAAAGTAGGGGTAATTGTACATGAAATGCAAATTTTCAAGCCGACAGACCACACCGTTTGTTCTGCTTTTGTGCGGCGCCGTTTTGCTTTGCATCCTTGACATTCTTGTTTCGGTTTTTGTTCCTTCCAATCTTTTCTACATTCTGATGCTCGCCGTACTCGCACTTTCCTGCACGCTGGCGGCGCTTCGCTTCCGGCTGGCGGCGGGGTATGTCCGGATTGACGAGGACGGGGTCCTTGTGCTTTCCGCCTCCGGCAAACGGGTGCGCAGAAAGATTCTGTGGGAGGAGGCCGCGACGCTGGCAACCGCGACCGACGGGGATCACATGTACCTTTGCCTGACCGCAAATCCGGCACTGCCCGCTGTCCGCAAATACCCTGCCGGCGCGGTTTATGCTCTCTTTTTCGACCGGCAGACCATATCTTTCCCTGTCGACGCACAGATTGCTGCTGCCTGTGCGCAGAAAGCGCAGGTCTACGGGGTTGCCACCGAGCACAACGATGCCGCCGACGCCAATCCGGAGGTGGAAAAAAGCCGCCAAGCCGGCGCCAACCGCAGTTATCTGATCGCACTGGGCGTGCTTCTGATTATCGCCGTTTTGGTGACCGTTTTCTGCTGACCCCCAAAAAGCGCAAAAAAGTCCGCACACACCGGAGGAAAAACCGGCATGTGCGGACTTTTCGGTTGGGTAAAAAGCTGTCATAAAACAATTAAGGCATTACCGCGTAATCCCGATGGTGCAAATTGCGCTACGTGGATTGCGCAGTGGTATCTTAAAACCAAATGGGTAGCAGAATGGACAGATTGACGCACAGCGCCGTCAGTATCAGAACAAAGAGAGTGACCTCAATGGCAACTGCAACGGAAACGGGAAAATTCATTTTGTCCTTCACCTCCTATGCGTGCAATACAAACCGTAACACGACCGCGAAAAAGAATACAAGAGTCGGAAGTCCCATACCGATCTCGATGCAAAGGAGAATCCACTCCGTTTCTGAAATATAGCGGCTCTTAGCCGGTTCCGTAACATCGACGGAAGCGCTGTCCGCCGCCGGCTCCTTATCATGCCGGTTATTCTGATTTTCTTTCATTTGATCACCCCCGTTGCATACATCAGCGCAAGCACTCCATAAATGGTCAGCAAAAGCGCCACACCCTCGATCACAAGCAGGACGATATGGAAAATCCGTCTACTCTTGGGAATATCTTTGAAACTCAATTTTTAACCCCCTCAGTCCGATAAAAACTAAAGCAGGAGCACCAAACCGATGCACAACACCGCCAGTGACAAAACAAACAGAACCACCTCAATGGCAGTCGCAACAGAAACAGGAATTTTCATTTTGTCCCTTCCCTCCTATGCATTCAATATAAACACGATCAGGCATGCGAGAATCGGAATCCCCATACCGATCTCGATACAAAGGAGAATCCACTCCGCTTTTGAAATATAGCGGCTCTTTGCCGGTTCCGTAACATCGACGGAAGCACCATCCGCCGTCGGTTCCTCATAATGCCGGTTATTCTGATTTTCTCTCATCAGATCACCCCCGTTAAATGCATGATTGCGAGCAGTCCATAAATGGACAGTAAAAACGCCATACTTTCGACTACAAGCAGGACGATATGGAAAATCCGCCTGCCTTTGGGAATATCTTTGAATCTGGATTTCGACATACACTTACTCCTTTGTATCATTATTGAACAAAATCCTGAACAAAATCAGAACCGTGTGGCGGGTATTTCTCTTGCAGAATTGTTTCTTCCGAATTAGAGCTCATAGAGTTGACAGCAATTATATTGACATATTTCAAATAATCCGGGTTGCTTTGGTATCATTGTAGCACACTTCGGACCCACTGTCAACCTTTTATTAACTACTTATTTTATATTTTTTGCTTTATTATGTGAATCTCCTTGCATTTTCAACAATTATGCTTCTTTTATATGTTCCCGGATCAGGCGATTGACTGCATCACGGACGTCCTGCAAAGCACGGGCGCTGTGTGCGCAGCGGGAAAACCGGATTTCTCCGAACACTTTTTCCATTTCCGCGACGACCCTGTCATACCCGACCAGGGAAGCCGCAAGCTCCATGGCGCGTTGATCCTGCAGCGCCTCATAGAAGGAAAGGATGCGGATGGATTCCAGCGCCGATCCGTCCTGCGCGGGGTAGACCGAACAGGTATCGCCGGCGGGCACCCAATACTCGCCGCTGACATCCGTAAAGGGATTGATCGGATTGACCGAGGAGCAGTTCTGATAGAAATTGTACGCCCACTGCAAAAAGCCCTTGATCCGGTACTTGAAAAACTGCATACCGATGGAGCGGGTGCGCCAAAGCGGCATAGCAATCAGGCGGTTGGAAACATGGAGGCACTGTCCGCAGCAGTAGTAGGTCCAAAGCCCCTGTGCGCCCGCCTCAATAAAAGCGTCAATGTGGTCGTTGGAGGGGATCGGCGTTGCAACCACTCCCTGCCGGTAGAAATCGACATTGGAAAGCGCGTCCATGACGGGGTATCCTTCCAAAAGATCCGCAACAGCCGCCTTTGCCGCCCGGTAGGATTCCAGTTGTTCCCCGCTCGGCTCGTCCGAAATATGGAAGAAGCACCGGCGGTCATTGCCGTTTTTGCGCATGTGCGCAAGGAAGGCGGTCAGGAATGCACGCAGGAAGCGCACATAGGCAACGCCGGTTGCGTCGGTGTCCCAACCGAACAGCTTCTTTTCCTCCCCGTCGACTCTGACCATCACCTTGGGCGCGTGTGCGGCGCCCCACTGTGTAAACAGATGGGAAATTTCAAAATAGCGCACGCCGACGCGGTCGCACATTGCCACCCAGCGATCCAGGCGGTCAAATCCGAAGGTATAGGTTCCCGTTTCGGGCGAACCGCAGAGCGTCACATCCACCAACTGGCAGGTCAGGCGTTCTCCGCCGACTGCGGTATCCAGCGGCGGGGTAAAAACCGGGGTCAGAAGCAGGTTGATGCCGTTGCGGACGGCGGTGCGTGCAAAGTTTTCGATCACTTCCCAGTGCCGGTCCGACCAGACGGGACAGTGATAATAATGCGCCAGAGAATCACAGTGGAACCACTGCGTCAGAATCAGCTCCTGCGGCGGGAGCATGGCGTCCAAGACCTCAACAGTCAGCGTATGGGACGCAAGTGCCGTTCCCTGCGCATCGACCAGCTCCACGGTCAGCGGGTATTCCCCCGCAGGCTGACCGTCCAGGGCAAGCTCAAACCAGACGGCGTGCAACTGATTCCGGACGACGGAAATGCCCGCGCCGTAATGGAGCGGCTGCAGCACATCGGGATAGAGTCCCGGGGTGGTGCGCAGATAATTGTCGTCGGTCTGCCCCGCATACACGGGCATCACAACAGGCACCTGTTCCACCGTGCGGGCGGTCACAAGCGCGGAAAGGGGTCCGCTGACGCGCAACTGCGGCATCATGCGCTGCGGCGCGTCACCGTCGGAAGTGTGAAACAGCTGAAAGAACACGCGCTCGTTGCGCAGTGCGCTCAGCGTATGCAGCGCTTCAAACTGTTCTATGGGACTGTCAAGAAATCCCTTTTCCATGGAAGAAACCAATTTTGTGTTCAGCATAAAACCTCCGTAAGATTTCCGCCGGCGGGACATCGGGCGCCCGCGCGGTCGGGAGAATTTTTCAGGCTAAGATCGCACGCACGATCACAACGACCAGGTAAACTAGCAGAGAGATCACGGCACAGGGGGTATATGCCGCATGCAGCAGCACCCGCGGTGCCTCACGGAGCGTCACCTGCGCCCCGCAGTAATCGGAGGGCTTGTTGGCACGCGCCCATCCGCGGTAAATTCTGCCTGCTTCGGCGCAGAACAGAATGGCTGCAAGCAGGAAAGCGCCGATCAGGATCATAACCAGCAGTCCCAGGCTGTCTGCGGTCCGGTAAAATCCCGCGAAACCGGACTGCCAGAAGACACAGTAAAGATTATAGAGAAAATGCACCGCCAGAGCGCCGAGAAGCGATCTTGTCACATACATGACCATGCACAGAACCACGCCCGCGTAAAAATAGACCGGAAATTGCGCAAGGTTGAAGTGCAGGCAGGCAAAGAAGAGCGCCGACAGCACAACGGCACACGGCACGCCGATCTTTTTTTCCAGGTCGGCACACAGGATTCCGCGGAAAATCAGCTCCTCGCAGACTGCCGGCAGGGCGGCGTATGCCAAAATCAGGTAAATAGCACCGGCGGGGGTTCCGTCGTTGTGCGAAAGGAAAGTGTCGTAAAGCATGTAGCCGCCAAAGGAGGACGACAGACCGCCGGACAGCATGCCGATCAGAAGTCCGCCGCTGACCAAAAGAACGGTTGCGGAAAACAGCAGCAGAAGATGGTCCGGGCGGAACACGGAAAGTCGCAGATCCCTGGCAAAGGAAACCTCCTGCCATCGGATGTAAAGGAAGGCGGGGACGATGAATACCATCAACTGCAAAAGGACGACAATCAGATACGCATTGCCGCGGTCGATCAGGAGCGTATCCAGAAAGCGCGAACCGAGCAGCAGCACGTAGGTCACAAGCACCAAAAGAAAAACCGGTTCCCGGTGCATGCGTCCCGGACGTTTTCTTCGCCCGGTGTGTGGTTGTGCCGGCGGGGGCGTTTGTGCGTCCTGCGCGGTCGGTTGTGCCGGCATCCGATCGGATCCGTCCTCCCCGACCGGTTCAAAGCCGTGCACGGGTTCAGGCGTCGGCATGGTTGATCACCTCTCTTTCATTTACGGTCAGATTGACCCGTCTGTCGTGCGGAACATGCGGCAGTGCGGAAAAACAAAGATTTGCATAACAGATTCCGACGGACGTACCGGGGAATCCGGCAAGGAACCGGTCATAGTACCCGCCCCCGCGCCCGAGGCGCGTTCCGTCCGCGGCAAACGCAAGACCGGGCACCAGGCAGACCGTATCCGCGTCCGCCGCGGCAATCGGACGGTCCCCGCCTGGCTCAGAAATCCCGTAGGCACCCGGTTGCAGGTCGCTCGGGGCGGCAAACCGGAAAACCAGGAGTCCGCCGGGCGTGCAGACCGGAAACGCGAACCTGCGGTCCGCGGCGCACAGGGCGAGAAGATCCGGCTCGTCCCAAAGCGGCGCATACAGGAAAACGGCGGAAGCGCGGCAAAACGCCGGCAGCGCCGCAATCTGCCGCACGATCGAAGCATCCGCACGCCGTTTTTCGTCCGCAGGCATCCGGCGGCGCAACGCAAGGCAGGCACGCCGCAGTTCTGCCTTCTCTGCCTGCTCTGCATCCGGCATAGGCGCGGAAATCCGCATCCTCAATCCGCCAGCACCGACCGGCGCAGCTCCTGCGCGCGTTCGTCTCCCAAAAGAACGCGGACAAGCGCCAGTCCGAATTCCAGCGCCGCACCCATGCCGACTGCCGTGATGAATTTGCCGTCGGTCACCACGCGCAAGCCTTCCGGCTGCAGGATTGCGCCCCGCAGTTCCGGCTCAAAGCCGGGGAAGCAGACCGCGCGCACCCCTTCCAGGTACCCGCGCTTGCCCAGGACGGACGGCGCGGCACAGATAGCTGCGATATACGCCCCGTTTCTCTGTGCGGTGCGCAGGGCGGCATCCACGACGGCGGACGCGTCCAGATGCTTGGTTCCGGGCATACCGCCGGGCAGAATGATCATATCCGGGCGGCTGTCCCGGTACAGCGTATCCGGAATATCCGCCTGCACGCAGATGCCGTGTGCCCCGCGGATCTGCTCCCCGCCAACACCCACCGTCGTGACCTCCAGTCCCGCGCGGCGCAAAAGATCCAGCGGGCAGAGCGCCTCGATCTCCTCAAAACCGTTTGCCAAAAACAGATATATCATATACATATCCCCCTTATGTCCATCATTGTCTTCATTATAACATTCCCCCATCCGTTTGTCAATCGCTTTCGGACATTTCGCACACGGGATCGTGCCGCCAGGAATGATTGACAAAACGGGAAAAATATGGTATACTGTCGGAACAGAGGGGGTGATCTGATGCGGTCTTATGCGTACTGCAAAGAATACCTGCCCGCACTCGCAGAAATTTTGCGCAAGGCGGGGGAAATCATCAGAAATGCACATCGGAATGCGGAGGCAATCGGCGTCCGTGAAAAGGCGGCGGAGGCGACGCATGTCAATTTTGTCACGGCGTATGACACGCAGGTGCAGTTTTTTCTCAAAGAACAGCTCCTGCGTCTTTTGCCGGACGCGACGTTTTATGCGGAGGAAGCCGGCGAACAGAACGGCAACACCGCCGCGGGGGATTGCTTTGTGATCGACCCGATCGACGGCACGGCAAATTTTATCAGGGATTACAGAACATCCGCCATTTCCGTGGCGCTTTTGCACGACGGGATTCCGGTTCTGGGCACTATTTACGACCCGTACGGGGAGATTCTGTATACGGCGGTCCGCGGCGAGGGCGCCTGCCGCAACGGAGTCCCCATGCACGTCAGTCAGACGCCGGCAGACGCTTCCCTGATTCTGATCGGAACGGCGCCATACTACAAGGAAGAGCTGGGAGAACGAACGCTTTCGGCAATCCGCGCGTTGCTGCTGCACTGTGCCGATCTGCGCAGGAGCGGTTCTGCGGCGCTGGATCTGGCGGCGGTCGCATGCGGCTGTATGGACGGATTCTTTGAGGCAAGGCTTTCCCCATGGGATTACGCTGCGGGTGCCCTACTGATTACCGAGGCGGGCGGCACGGTCACGGACGCTTCCGGTCAGCCGTTGCGCTTTGACCGCCCCTGTTCGGTACTGGCAGGCAATGCCTGCAATTACCCGACGCTTGCAAAACTCATCCAAAACAGCGATTCTACGGAGGAAAAAACATCATGAAACATCGGTCTTTATCCGTTTTATCCATTGCAGCGGGACTACTTGCCGCACTGTTGCTTCTCTGCGCGTGCCTTGGTACCCTTTCGGGCTGTGCAGCCGGACAAAAGGGGGACAAGGGAGATCCCGGCGCCACAGGCGCACCGGGTGAGAGCGGTGCGCCGGGTGAAAAAGGCGATCCCGGCGCGGCAGGCGCACCCGGACAACCCGGCAAAAACGGGGCGGACGGGCGCAGCATTGTGTCCGTTGTGAAAACCGCATCCGAGGGCAACACGGACCGTTACACCATTACCTATACCGACGGAACCGTTTCCGTATTTGACGTCCGGAACGGTGAGGACGGCACAGCCGCTTCCATTGAAATGCTGATGGAGCTTCTGTTTGACAAGGAAGAAGTGCCCATCGAAACCGACACGGGGACGTTCTGCCTTGCGGAGGCGGAGCTGATCACCGCCGTGGATCCCCTTGCCGACTTTACGGGAATCCTGCAGCCGATCGGCGTAATTCCCGCGGATACGCAGATCGACGGGGTTCGTCTTGCCGTTTCCCCGCGCGCAGGGGGTGCGGAAAAGCTGACCGAGGTGACTGCCTACCTGTACAGCCTGGATACCATGCCGGAGGACGCGGGCAGTTTTTCGGATCCCTCCTTCTCCAACCTGGGCGCCGAGCTGTTGGCGGAAAAGACCGTTTCCGTTTCCGTGGATTTTGACACGATTGCGCTGATCGACTTCGTTTTTGACACGCCGGTCCGGAACACCGAGGAAAAGAACCTGGCAATCGCCTACCGCATGAATACCTATCTCAACAAAACGCGCGCCCCGTCCATGGAGCGCGTCACCGATTACTGCAACAGAACCGGCGGTCCGTACAAGAATCTGGATTCCTACTACACCGTCAGAACCGCGCCCAACGACCCCAAGTGGCTGCTCAAATGGGAAAACGACTATGTGATGCCCTGGTGTCTGTTGACCATGGCGGAGCAATATGTTCCGAATGAGGCTTTGCGGGAGTCCCTGTGGAGCGACCTTGCGGGGCTGGAGGACCAGTTGGAACGGCTTCTGACACCGGACGGCGAGGTGCGGCTGGCAAGCACCTATTATCTGACGGTCGGCGACACCTTTCAGCTCTTTTACGAAGGCGTTATCCGCTCCTTTGACGCACTGGGGTGCGGCATCAATGTTCTTTGCGAAAAAGGCGACGCCTACCCGCGCTACTGGCAGTTCACGCCCACGGCAGAGGACGTCGGCTCCTATTCCCTGACCATCCAGCTGCGCCGCACGGACGGCACCGTTTACAGTACGGGAAAAACCACCGTGGTGGTGGAAGCCCCGCCGAGCTATGATGCGGATGTGACTTACAACCTGCTCTGCTTCGGCGATTCCCTGACCGCCAACGGCACCTGGGCAGCCGAGGGCATCCGCCGCCTGGTCGGCAGTGCAACCACGGGCTACAGCGGTCCGGATTCCCTGCGCATTCCGCATCTGAATCTTTCCAGCTACGGCAGCAAGACGGCAACCGTCAACACAGAGACCGTATTTCATGAGGGCTACGGCGGGTGGACGTGGCAGTCCTTCCTGAACAAAACCGAAAAGAATCCCTTTTACAACGCGCAAAGCGGCAAGATCGACTTTCGCAACCACGCCGCCGCATACGGGGTGGAAAGCGCGGACATTGTGGCAGTCCTGCTGACCTGGAACAACGGCGGCGGCTCGTCGGACGGCAGTTTTGACTACGACTCCAAGATCTACCGGCATATGGAAGCCGCCAAACGGCTTCTGCGGCAGATCCACAGCGATTTTCCGGACGCACAGCTGATCGTCATGGGCATTCCCGTCTCGTCGCTCAATGGCGGCACCGGCGCGGCCTATCACGCAAAAGGCGGTTATTCCGACCTTTGGGGAACGGCATTCTATGCGTTCGATTACAATCTCGCCCTGGAAACGCTGCTCTCCGACCCGGAATTTGCCGCTCACTGCACCTATGTGGACGTCAAGGGACAGTTTGACAGCCGCTACAACATGCCGCAGAAGACCGTTCCCGTCAACACCCGGAACAACACGATCACCGAGGTGCGCGGCACGGATGCGCTCCATCCCAACACAAGCGGCTACTACCAGATCGGCGACGCCTTCTACCGCGCGATGGTACATGTGCTCAACAAAATGAAATCCTGAGATCCTGGCTCTCATATGCAGGGCAAAACCGGGACCCGCTGTCGGCGGGTCCCGGTCGTTTTTGGCTGTCATGTTTCAGTCCACATGAAAATCGGTTGCGTACACCGCAACGGTTTGTTCCGTGGCGCGCAGTCCGAGGCGGTACAAGCCGCCGGCGGGCAGGGTGAAGGTCAGCTTTCCTTCGACCCAGTTCTTTCCTTTGGAATAGCCGTTCGGCTCCTCGGTGATCGCGCATGCGGCGACGGATCCGCCTTCCCTGTCGTCGACAAAGGCTTGGAAGGTTCCGCTCGCCTTGTAACGGAAGGTCATGGTATGCGTGCCGGCGGGCAGGTACAGCCCCTGCCACAGATCGCACGCTTTAGCGCGCAGCTTGCGCAGAGAGGCGCACGGGACGTCATAGAGGAGCACCTGTTCCACTGCCTCACGCGTGCTGTAGGACCAGTTGGAAAGTCCGGTCACCCATCCGGGATTGCGCTCTGCGGGGCGGCGGCGGAAGTCGCCGTATTCAAACTGCGAGGGTGCGCGCAGACCGCAGTCGCTGTACAGATTGGTAATGCGCAGATTGTCGATTCCGGTCGGACTGCGCAGTTCGCACTGTCGGACGGTCATGTTCTTGACCGGCGAGAAGTCATCTGTTTCCGACCCATCGAACGGGAACACGCCGTAATACGGATTGTCCGTCCAGCCGCCGATGGACAGGCGCCCTTCCAGGACCGTGTCGAAAATGTCGATGTCTGTGACCTCCACGCGCGAAAGGTCCGGTGAATCGGTGCCCCAGATGCAGAAGGAGATCGCGCTGGCGGTAAAGGTATAGCAGGACAGGCGGGAGTGGTGCAGGGAGATGTGATGGGTGCCGTGATCCCAGCCCGGGTAGGCATAATACCAGAGCATATCGCGGGGGTCGTTATAGTTGGAGGACAGGCAGATGCCGTCGTCGTTGTTGTTCATCATGACGCGGTCGAACACCACGCCGTCCGAGCCGCAGGGCCACATGCCGTCCGCTCCCGTGCACTTGGATTCGTCCATGCGCACATTGCCGATATAAACCCGCTTCATGGCATTCAGAATGAGGTAGGGGGCGCTGGAACGGATCACGTTCAGATCGGACACCTCCACGTTCTCGCACTCCGGCAGACCGATGGGAATGGTGTGCATCCGGTCCTGACAGCCGACGCAGACATTGTCGCCGATATAGTGGAAATATCCGTCCACGCTTCTGCTCTCAATATCCGCCATCCGGACGGTGCCGCCGCCCGTAATCCGGATATTCTCCTCCCGGAAAGCGTAGATCAACGGATAGTTGCCGGAGGAATGGTTGGCGGGCCAGTTGACACCGGTCATGGAGACATTGTGCCCGAAACGGGGCAGGATCCGGTAAAGGGACACGTCGTCCGCCTGCCAGAGCACGGCGTGCAGAGGGATGCGGAGTTCGGTATTGCCGTGCACACGCAGATTGGTCACCACATACCGTCTGCCGTAGCCGTCGGTGCAGTCCGGCGTGGGATCGTCCGGCAGGTATACAATGCCGCCGGTTGCGGTGCAGGCGTCCAGCGCCGCCTGAATGGCGTCGGTATCGTCGGTATAGCCGTCCCCCTTTGCACCGAAGTCAGTGACATCGTAAACCGTCTCGGGAAGCGTGAACGCATACGGGTTCTCCCCGCAGAAATCCCGCCAGTTTTCGATCACCGTCCGGTTCTCCATGGGAATCCACTCCCCGTCTCCGATCACGACCGCGCCGATAAATTCGGATGCCAGGCGCGTCACCTGTCCGCGCATCAGTGGCGCCTCCAGGGTTACGGTTCCGGTATTGTCAATGGTTTCCGACGCAATGCAGGAAAGCGCAGACAGCGTTTCCCTGTCATCCCGGATCACATCCATAAAGCCGTCAAAGATGCGCAGTTCGCTACCACTGAAGCGGGGATCCACCGCGCAGGTGAAAAGAATGGTTTCTTTTGCGGGATCCGCAATGCAGGAGAGGAAGCAACCGGCGGTGCGGCGGATGGGCTTTTCCTGCTCGAAGGCAATCTTGCGGATGCGGAGCGTGCAGGGGCGGTCGGGCGAAAGCGTCAGACCGGTCAGGCGGCGCGGGTCGTGCAGTTCGCCCTGTGCGCCGGGGCAATCGGAAAGATTCAGAAACAGGGTCTGTTCATGATCCGCACGGTGCAGCACAAAGGTTTTCCGGTTTTCCGGCAGATACGCCGCATCCCCCTCGGTACAAAAACCGACCGTCAGAGAAAGTTCCGGAACGTCGGCGGACATGCGCAGAAGCAGGGTGTTTTTGACCGGCAGGAACACATCGCAAACGGTGTCCTGCGCGTCCGTCAGATCGGGCAGGGAAACCGTGGCATCGGCGCCGCATGCAAGCGTCAGCACACCGTCCAGATGCTGTACGGTTGCGTTCTGCGCGGCGAAAAGCGTCTCCATGCCGCTGCCTTTAAGGGTGAAATCCACCTCCATGCCCGCATAGACCGTATCCAGCTTCATCACGCGCTGCCACTGCTCTGCCTTCTCGCAGATATGATAAGTAAAGCGGATGCCGTCCACCGCGCCGAGCATGCGTTCACCGGAAAAGTTGGCAAAAATCCGGTTGAAGCCGTAATCGGTCAGCTGCACCGTCCGGCTGACCGCGTCGTCCGCGGAAAGCAGCGTCACGGTCAGGTAAGAGCGGCTGATCAGGAGCGGGTCCGGGCGTTCCACAAAAAACTTATTCTCTTTGACATCGGAAAAATACTGACTGTCCCGTTCCCCGTCATAGGCAGAAAACGCAAAGGTCAACGTCGGGGTCTTTTGCAGGGAAAGCGGTTGCGGGAAGCGATAGGAAAACGAAAGGGTATGTGCGGCGGAGCCGTCCGGCAGGGATGCCGCGTGCAGGCGCAGGGCGTTTGTTCCGCGGCTGACAAGGTCCTGCGGAAGCGCACAGATTTCGGCACCGTCCAGTCCTTCGTTCAGCGAAATGCGGGACAATACGTCCCCGTCGGAAAAATTAATCAGCTCTGCCCGGTTCGTCAGGTATAGTCTGCGGTTGGCAACCGCATTTTTGGACACGGGAATCATGGGAATCATAGGAATCATCCTCCTTGCTGTTTTCGGCAACGCCCGAAAACAAACGCCGCCTTTTGTCCCATTATACCGCAAAGTGCCTGCCTTGTAAAGACGGTTGCGAAAAAAAACGACTGTCCGGCATGCAAAATAAAACGTATTTCCTGCTCCCTTTGCCCGGAAAACAAAAAAGGAGGGCTTGTCCGTTTCATCGAAACGATCAAACCCTCCGTATAACCCGGCGGATGGTTGCCTTACCTGCCTTATCCCTTTTTCAAAAGAAGAAAATGCGCTTGCAAGCATTCCCTCCACCCGAGCCCCGCTTTACGGATTATCTGCAAATGACATCACAGGGAATATTGAAAATTTTCGCGACCTTGAGGATGGTGTCGATATGGCGTCCGACAGCGGCAGCCATATGGTGGGTCGGTCCTGCCTCGCTCCAGCGATTGCAGAATTCACGGGCACCGCAGGAGAAGCGTGTACGCATATTCGTATCGCCGAACGTGAAGATCGGACCGTCCTCGTTTACACCCTCGGCGACAACAAACTTGAAGTTGCCGTCCTTATCCTGCGTGATTGCGAGATAGGTGATGTCTCCCACGGGAGGATAGAACTGCGTCAGGTATCCGCCGCCCGTCTTGCCGTGGAACACGGGAACGATCTTCATAGTGGGTTTCTTGTTAACGGAAATATCGGCGTCACCGGAACCGGAGTGACCGATGATGCAAATGTCCTCGTTGAAGTCGATGGAGTACATCTCGGAGAGCTGACCTGTGCCGGCAATGGTCTTGAGAATGCTCATTGCCATGGCAACCTTGATGTCGCCCTCAACGGCGCACGCGGTGCCCTGTTTGATCAGCATGGAGAATGCGGGAATCAGCATGGAGTCCAGAACGCCTGCCTGTCCCTTTGCATAGCCGTCGTAGTGAGAAGCGACAAAGCCGAGCTGCTCGTCCTTGACCCACTCCTCAAAGGCAACGACGTATTTCGCCATTTCCCATACGGTTTCGACGGTTGCGCCGCCTTCGATGTCAAAGGTGTTGATGATGTCCTCTGCCTTTGCACGGATTGCGTTCTCGTCGGTGATATGATCGGCGATTGCCCACATCTTTTCCCAATCGAACTGCTTGGTGTAGAGGAACATTCTGTTGTAAAGGTTGGTTTCGTCTATGTAGAGGTCCATCATGCCGGGGTACGGTCTACCAATCTGGGCAAGGTTGGTTTCGCGGAATCTTCTTCTGACCTGCGCCGCACGGCACCAATCCTCGATTTCGGCGGCAACGTACGGGTCTCCGCCTTCCACAACGCCCGTGATGACGGCGTGGCGCTTGCCTGCTCTTTCCAGATCCGCAACCGCTTCACCCACTGCGCCGCAGGCGTACAGCTCGCCGAGCCACTTGGGAATGTCGGTATGTGCGTAATCGGGCGCCTTGAGCTTCTGGACGTTGACAATGACAACGGGAACGTCAAGGTCTCTGATGGCGGGAAGGACGTTATAGGACGTGGCGTATGTGAGCATCTGCAAAAACACAAGGTCCACATCAGCCGCACGGAACTTATCGCCCGCAACCATGGACTGTTCTTTGGTTGTTACCATCCCGCCGTCGATGATCTCGACCGTATCGGGAAGTGTTTTTTTGAACGCCTCGTACTGCGCCTGGAATTCGGGCACGAGGGAGGGAAACTGCGGAAGATATGCGCCCAGCGCAATCGAAAATACGCCGATTCTGGCTTTTGTGTTTACTAACATTTGGTTTGTGTCCTCCATACTTTGATATTGACGGCTTTCATCAAGCTTTTCCCGTCTATTATACATGATAATTCTGCTTTTTGCAATGGGTTTCGGAAATTTTACCGGAAAAACCAAAGCGGCATTCCTTTTGCCCGTCACCGGTCACGAGGCGGTCAGTTTTGTAAAGGTCACGGTTGTATTGCCCAGAAGGTAATCCGCGATCTTACTGTAAAGAGCGGATTCGCGGAGCTGTGATTTTCCCATCAGTTTCTCGATGTCTTCTTCGGTATAGCCGTAGATACTGTACATATCAACGTAGTATTTCAGCTCTGCCCGGTACTCCTCGTCGCTGACCTGTTCCATGCCCTCTTTACGCGCGATGGTGTGGAAGAGCAGATTCTGCATCACGGCTTCTCTGCACCTTTTGTCAAATTCCGTTCTCCAGTCGTCGCCTTCCTCCAGTCCCATATACTCGACGGCAAAGACATCGAAATTTTCATATTTTTTATATCCGTAGTAAGCGACGCTCTGCTGGTTATAATACGCATACGCCTGCTCGAACTGATCCATATACTGCTTGTAATAGTAGTCGTACTCGATCTGCGGAATCTCCTTGACCGTGCAAAGCGTATACAGCTTCTCCCACACGGCGCTGATCTTTGCATTCTTCAGGTCATCCTCTATGTTTTCGACCAACTGTTTGCGAATTTCCGACTCGAACTCCGCCTTCAGCTCCCCGTCCTCGTAAACCTTCTTTTTCGCCTCATATTTCAGCGTACCGGTAATGAACGAATCGTCGTAGGCGGGAAGGATATACTTGTCCACCGACACGACATACAGCTCAAAGGTTGCCTCCTTGCCGCCCAATTTCTTGTTATAGTTGGCAGGGAACGTGACCTTGATGGAGGTCATCCGGTCCTCGGAAGTGGTATTGGGGACAATGCCGATCATGGCATCCTCAAATCCTGGGATAAATCTGCCCGACCCGATCTCCAGCTCCGCGGGCGTGTCATACTTCTCGGGCAGGTAGGAACCGCCCTCAAAAGCCTCGCCGTCGATAGTTCCGCGGTAATAAAAGTGCACCACATCCCCCAGTGCGATCGGCTGATCCGTCACACCGACGGCACCGGTGTCCGCCGTCTTGTTTTTCAGGCGCAGGCTGTTGATATAATCCTCCACATCGTCGTCGCCGATGACAAATTCATCACTGACCGTCACTTCAATCGTCATATAATCCTCGCGGTCGATGGAGAGATAGCGGTCCATATCCTCGCCGAAGTAGTCCAGGCGCGGCATGGTCGTTTCTTCTTCCGTATCTGTTGTTGCGGCAGTGCCGGAACCCGTTTGAGCGGTGGTGTCCGCACTTCCGGTCGTTTCCTGCTCCTTGTTGCCGAAGAACTGACAGGAGCAAAATACCACCATCAGGAACAGCGCCGACAGGATCAAAACCAATTTCTTCATGTTATCCTCTTTCTGCGTTTTCAAGCACGCTCTTGATAGGGGTAGTCTAACATATTATCGTGTCCATTTCAAGTACATTTCATGAACATTTCGGCGGGATTCGCGTGCAAAGAACAAAAAATGCGCCGGAGCACTTGACAGAAAAACAAGCATGTGCTACAATAGGTGTAACAAAAAGAACGGAGGTATTTCTCATGAAAAAATGGACCAAATTCGGGCTTTTTGCCGGCGGTGTTCTGTTCGGCACAGCGGGGATCAAAATCCTTTCCGGCAGAACTGCCAAAAAGGTGTACACCCACGCAACGGCTGCTACACTGCGCGCGGCTGACGACGTGATGAAAACGGCAACCAAGGTGAAAGAAGAGGCAGGCGACATTCTGGCTGATGCAAAGAAGCTGAACGAAACTTATGCCGCAATGGACGCCAAAGAGGTCATCGAAGACACTGCCGAAAACAAATAACCCAAGGTGCCGCCGATGACGTTTTCGGCGGCATCTGCTGTCATGGGCGGCGGGAACCCGCCGCAACCGAAATCGAGGAAATCTGTTAATTATGAAGTGTATTATTCTGTACGACGCCGCGGGACGTATGCGGATCCATGCGGCGTTGCCTCACATGAGTCTTTCCCAGGCGGATATTCTGGAATACTATCTGCGGGCACTTGACGGTGTGTCCGCCGTATCTGTCTATGACCGCACCTGCGACGCGGTGATCACATACTCCTGCGCACGGGCAGATCTTGTCCGCGCGCTTGCCGCCTTTGCCTTTACCGAGGAAACGGCGGCGCTTGTCCCGGCGCATACGGGGCGGGCACTGAACCGCGAATTTCAGAACAAACTGCTCCTGACCGTCACCCGCCGCTATCTGCGGCGCTGGTTTCTGCCGCAACCGATCCGTATGGCGCTGACCGTATTCAACGCCGTCAGGTATATATGGAAGGGGCTGAAATGTCTTTTGCGCGGCAAAATCGAGGTCCCGGTGCTGGATGCGACGGCGATCACGGTCTCGTTGATCCGCGGCGATTTCGACACGGCTTCCTCCATCATGTTCTTATTGCGGATCGGTGAATTACTGGAAGACTGGACACACCGCAAATCCGTGGCGGATCTGGCAAGCACCATGTCACTGGGCGTGGACAAGGTCTGGCTGAAGGTGGGCGACACGGAGGTGCTCACCCCCATCGGCGAGGTCCGCACGGGCGACTGCGTTGTGGTACGCACCGGGCATATGATCCCGCTGGACGGCAGAGTCGTGGCGGGAGAGATGTCGGTCAACCAGGCATCCATGACCGGAGAGTCCTGTGCGGTCCGCAAATCCGTCGGCGCTCCGGTGTATGCCGGCACGGTGGTGGAGGACGGCGAATGCACGGTCCGGATCGAAAAAGCAGCCGGCGACGGACGCTACGACCGGATTGTCCACATGATCGAGGAATCCGAAAAGCTCAAATCAGCAACCGAGGACAAGGCATCTCATCTGGCGGACAAGCTGGTCCCCTACAGTCTCGGCGCAACGCTGTTGACCTACCTGATCACGCGCAATCCCGTCAAGGCGACCGCCATCCTGATGGTGGATTACTCCTGCGCGCTCAAACTGTCCATGCCGGTTGCCGTGCTGTCTGCCATGCGCGAGGGCAATCTGCACCATATCTCCTTCAAGGGCGGCAAGTTCCTGGAAGCGGTTGCGGCGGCGGATACCATTGTCTTTGACAAGACCGGTACGCTGACCTATGCCACTCCGCATCTTGCCGGCATCGTTCCCTTCACCGGACGGGAGGAAAACGAAATCCTGCGCGTTGCCGCCTGCCTGGAGGAGCACTACCCGCACTCCATCGCTCTGGCGGTCGTCAATGAGGCGGCAAGGCGCGGCATTGATCACGAGGAGTGCCATTCGTCGGTGGAATACATCGTTGCGCACGGCATTCTGGGCATGGTCAACGGGCACCGCGTGGCAATCGGCAGTCACCACTATATTTTTGAGGACGAGCACTGCGTCATTCCCGACCGGGAAAAATTCGACGCACTGCCGGACACCTGTTCGCACCTCTATATGGCGGAGGACGGCGTTCTGATTGCGGTATTGCTGATCGAGGATCCGATCAAGCCGGAAGCGCCGGCGGTGATTGACGGTCTGCGCCGCGCCGGATTCTCCCACATCGTCATGATGACGGGCGACAGCGACCGTACCGCGCGTGCGGTTGCGGTGGCAGTCGGCGTGGATCGCTACTACTCCGAGGTTCTGCCCGAGGACAAAGCCGCATTTGTGCGCACCATGCGCGGTGAGGGGCACAAAGTGATCATGATCGGGGACGGCGTCAACGATGCACCCGCGCTGTCGGAAGCAGACGTCGGCATTGCCGTCAACAGCGGTGCCGCCATTGCGCGCGAGATTGCCGATGTCACCATTACCACGGACGATCTGTCCGCACTGATCACCATGAAACAGCTCTCCGTTGCCGCCATGAAACGGATCCACGGCAATTACCGCCGCATCATGTCCTTCAATACTGCGCTGATCGTGTTGGGTCTTGTCGGCGTGCTTCCCCCTGCCACGTCGGCGCTGCTGCACAATCTGTCCACACTGGCAATCGGACTCAAGAGCATGACCAACCTTTTGCCTGCGCAGAAAGGTATGCCTGAGGCATCACCCGCCGCGGACAGTGTTCAGTAACACCGCCACACCGCGTCAGGCGGAAAAGGCACCAGGTCAATCGGCGCGATGTCAAACGGCAGAAGGCAGCCGGTTCTGCCGCGCCGATGCATGCGGCAGACGGCACGGGCAAAGGCGGTCATGACACTGCCGGTGAAGGCGGGATTGTCGCCGAGGCGGAGGCGGCAGAACAGCTGCTGTCCGAATCCACCCGCCGTGCCGTTCCGGAACACATATCCCCCGTGCGGATACCCCTGCGGCAACTGCTCCGGGGTAACGAACCGCACCTCGGTCTGCTGCCCGGCAAAATAATGCGGAATGGCGCGAATCTGCGCGGCAATGCGCGCCCGGTCGGCGTCCGGCGCAGCCACAACAGAGCAGATCCGCCTGTGTTGCGCATAACAGCGCTCCCCTGCCTTGGCATCGGCAAGCGCCTGCGGGTCCGGCACGGTTTCGGCACGGGCATCCAGGACGCCGGGCACGCGACGTGCCGCCTCGGAATGCCCCTGGCTGATGCCGCGCCCCCAGAAGGTTGCTCCCTCGCCGTCCGGCAGGACGGCTTCCCCGAGCAGGCGCATGACGGAGAACACACCGGGATCCCATCCGGCGCCGATCAGCGACAAATGCCCGCTCGCCTGTGCCGCGGCGTTCACGGCACCGAAATGCGCCTGCGCGGTTGCATGGGTATCAAAGCTGTCGATGGTGTTGCAGACCGAAGAGAGCGCCGGGGTCAGCCGCGGGAGATCCCGCTCACTCCCTGCGCAGAGCAACACCGCGTCAAATTCCGCCGCATACGACGCAAACGCATCTGCCGGGTAGACCGCGGACAGTGCCTGCGTGCGTACCTGGTCTGGTCGGTGCGTAAAAACACCGCCGAGTTCCAGATCTGCCGCGCGCATCACCGCCGCTTCCACACCCTTCCCCAGATTTCCGTAGCCGTAGATTGCCACACGGAACCGTTCGCCGTCAATCTTTTTCATGCTCTCACCTTCTTTCCGTACAGCATATGCAGTTACGGCAAAGCGGGTGAAAAAAGCTCCTGTCCGTTGCGGATAGGAGCTTTTCGATATTGATGAGGTTTGAAATCGCGTCAGCCGTTCTCTGCGGGAGAGGCGTTTTCGGTTGCTTGGGATTCTGCGTTTGCTTCTTCCTGCGCTTTTTCCGCATCCCGTTTTGCGTACACGCGGCGCATGACGAAGTACAACACAACGCCGCCGATGACGGTCAGGATCGACCAGAACTGCGACGGAGACAGAACGCCGAGGAACTTGCCGCGGTCATCGCCACGCAGAAACTCAATCAGAAAACGGAATATACCGTAGGAAACCATATAAAGACTCATGTTGTGCCGGTAGTGGTAGCGCAGCAGAAGCACCGAGCAGACTCCGAACATGACAAACAGGAATGCCGCCTCGTACAGTTGGGTCGGGTGAACGGGGTTGGGAAGATTGGGGAACTTGACGGCAAGGAAGAAATCCGTCTCTTTGCCGTAGCAGCAGCCGGCAAAGAAGCAGCCGATCCGCCCAAATCCGTGCGCAACCAGGATACAGCAAGGAATCAGTGAGAGCACATCGGAAAAGTGCGTCCCTTGGCGGAATTTGCGGAACAGTGCGTAAAACAGGAAGAACAGTGCCGTTCCGCCCACCATGCCACCCATGAAGGTGATACCGCCGCTCAGGTGAAATCCATTTTCCGGGTGTTCCAGATAATCATAAAACGCCTGCGTCAGCGCGGCACAGCCGAAGCCAAGCACAATCGACACAATGGCATCATAGTAAACAAAATCCAAGAGTTTGGAATTGATTTTCAGCTTTTTTCCATAGCCGTACAGGACAAGAAACGCCGCAAGAACACCAACGGCAATCATGATCCCATACATGTGAACTTTCCAGAAAAGTGGATTCGGTAACATGCTCTTTTCGTCCTCCGTTTATTTGAACTGTCCCTATTATAGCACACCTTTGTGCATTTGTAAAGACAGCAGCCGCAATTCCCTGTTTTTTCTGCATATTCCTTTTTTCTCCCCGCGACGTCATCTGTTTTGCACGGAGATTTTTTGTTTTTTTCGGAAATAGGACTTGACAAATTTCCATTTTATGATATACTATAAGCACGACGGGGCATTAGCGCAGTTGGGAGCGCACAACACTGGCAGTGTTGGGGTCAGGGGTTCGAATCCCCTATGCTCCATCCGAACGATCAATCCGAACCCTTTGCTGTTTCGCCGGGGGAGCGGATTGATTTTCTCAATTATTATCTATCCTCAATCAGAAAGTAAAAATGCCGCCGTGGACATCCTTGCGGGTGCACACAGCGGCGATTTTTTTTGCGGTTGGTTACGGTCGGATTCCCTTGCGGCACTCAGTCTCTGCGGCGTCTGCCGAAGATGGCAAGCACGTAAAGAAGAAAACGCAGGAAATAGACCAGCGAGGTCAGGAGCGACGCCAGGTAGGTCAGCGCTGCCGCGGACAAAACTTTTTTGGCACCCGGCAGCTCGTCCTGGGTCAGAATACCCTCCGCAACCAGCATTTTGCCGGCGCGTCGGCTTGCATCCAACTCCACCGGCAGAGTCACCAGGGCAAACAGGAATGCACTGCCGTACAGCAGAACGCCTACCATGGCGACATAGAATCCGACGTCGGGATTGGTGCTGAAAGCGAACAGATCCAAAAGAAGTCCGATCAGCACCAGGGGCATGGCAAGCCAGGAACCGAAGTTCACAACGGGAACCAGCGCAGTGCGGACGCGATAAAAAAGGTAGCCCTCCTGCTTCTGCATGACGTGTCCGATTTCGTGTGCCGCAACTGCGACTGCCGCGACCGAGCTGTTTCCGTAGGTGCTTTCGGACAGATTGACGATCTGTTTGGACGGGTGGTAATGGTCGGTCAGGTTTCCGCTGATCCGCCCCACGGCAATGCCCGTAACGCCGTTGGCACGCATCAGGCGCGTTGCCGTATCGTATCCGGTTGCGCCGGAACGGCACATAACTTTTGCATACTTGGCGTAGGCAGAATGCACCTTTGCACTGGCAACCAACGAGAAAATCATACAGGCAAAAATCGCCAAGAGAAACCACATATACGTAATGATATCCATTTTTTCCTTCTCTCCTCCTGTGTCGGACTGTATCAAACCGGGGCTGACCGTGACCGGACGCCCCGAGACGGTTTTACTGGTTTTATTGTACCACGAAATTGTGTACTTGTCAACAACCAATCTGAATTTTCTGTGAAAACCGCAGCTCTCTGCCCGCGCGGGGGGCGGGTGAGTGCTTGACAAATGCGTCGTTTTATGTTATGATGGATAAGGAAAAGAACGGAAACAAAGGAGTGGATCGGATGGCACAGGAAAAGAAAGCATACGGCGACAACAGTATTACAGCCCTGAAGGGCGCGGACCGTGTCCGGAAACGTCCGTCGGTTATTTTCGGCTCGGACGGACTGGAGGGGTGCGAGCACTCCTACTTTGAAATTCTTGCCAATGCCGTGGATGAAGCGCACGAGGGGCACGGAAACGTCATTACGACCACCGTCTGGCCAGACCACACCATTGAGGTCATCGATCGCGGCAGAGGGGTGCCGCTCGGGTGGAACGAGAAGGAACAGCAATGGAACTGGTTCTTAATCTACTGCGAGCTTTATGCGGGCGGCAAATACGAGAACAACTCAGGCAAGTCCGCCTACGAATATTCCCTGGGTCTGAACGGTTTGGGCGCCTGCGCCACGCAGTACAGCTCGGAATTCATGGATGTCACCTCGTACGACGGGAAATTTATGCGTCAGATTCATTTCAAGCGCGGCGAACCGATCAGCGAACTGGAAGAGCGCCCGCTCGGTCCGAAGGAGAAGACGACCGGGACGGTCATTCGCTGGCGCCCCGACCGGGAAGTTTTTACCGACGTTGCCATTCCGCCCGAATTCTTCAAAGACGTGTTGCACCGGCAGGCGGTGGTCAACGCAGGGGTGCACTTTGTTCTGCGCATCATGGACAAGGCAGGCAAGGCGGAGGAACAGGAATTCTTCTATGAAAACGGCATTTCCGACTACATCACGGAAACCGTCGGGGAGAACAGTCTGACATCTCCGGTGCTTTGGCATCTGGAAACGCAGGGGCGTGATCGGGAGGACAAGCCGGAGTACAAGCTGAAGGCGGACATCTCCTTCTGCTTCTCCAATACCGTCAAAATGATGGAATACTACCACAACTCCAGTTTTTTGGAGTACGGCGGCTCTCCGGACCGTGCGGTCAAGAGCGCTTTTACCTATGAAATCGACAAATACCTGCGGAATGCCGGCAAATACAACAAAACCGAAGCGCGCATTACCTTTGCGGACATTGCGGACTGTTTGGTCATTGTCATCAACAGCTCCTCTACCATGGCGTCCTACGAGAACCAGACCAAAAAGTCCATCACCAACACCTTTATCTATGAAGCCCTGAACGACTTCATGCGGCAGCAGTTGGATATTTATTTTCTGGAGCACCCCACCGAGACCGAAATCTTTGCCAATCAGGTGCTGGTCAACAAGCGGAGCCGTGAAACGGCGGAGGCAACCAAGCTCAACGTCAAGAAAAAGCTGACCGGGACATTGGACATCGGCAACCGCGTGGAAAAATTCGTCAACTGCCGCTCCAAGGATCCCAACGTGCGGGAGCTGTACATTGTGGAGGGCGACTCTGCGCTGACCTCCTGTAAGCTGGCACGGAAAGCCGAGTTTCAGGCGATCATTCCGGTTCGCGGAAAGACACTGAACTGCCTGAAGGCGGATTACGAGCGGATTTTCAAAAACGACATCATCACTGACCTGTTACGCGTCATCGGCTGTGGGGTTGAGATCAAGGGAAAGATCAAGACTGACCTTGCCGCCTTTGACTACGATCTGCTGCGGTGGTCGAAAATCATCATCTGCACCGATGCGGACGAGGACGGGTTCCAGATCCGCACGCTGCTCCTGACACTGTTCTACCGCCTGCTCCCTACCCTTCTGGAAAAGGGACGGGTCTTTATTGCCGAATCGCCCCTGTTTGAAATCAAAACCAAGGACGAAACTTATTTTGCGTATGACGAATTTGAGAAAGCGGATATTCTGCGGAAATTGGGCAACAAGAGGTACACCATGCACCGGTCAAAGGGTCTTGGCGAAAACGAACCGGAAATGATGTCCCGCACAACCATGGATCCCCGCACGCGCCGGCTGATCGCCGTCACTCCCACCGATGCCAAACGGACGGAGTGGATCTTTGAAACGCTGCTTGGCGATGATCTTTCGGCGCGAAAAGTGTTTATTGCGGAGCACGGCAGTCAGTATATCAAGGACGCCGACATTTAATCTTTCCCTGTTTCACCGACTTCCTCCGCTTTTTCCTCTTTCGGCTGCTACAAAAGCAAGGGCGCGAACCTTTCGGTTCGCGCCCTCTTATGTTATGCATTCACTGTTCCGTTGTCAGAACAGAAGATATACAGACGGACTTAGTCCTTCTTCTTCAGGCAAACGCCAGCCAGAGAAATGGTAGCAATCAGTGCCAGTGCACCGCCGACAACGCTTCCGCAGCCGCTCTTTTTTTCGGAACCCTTGGTGGTTTCCTCGGAGGAACCTGCAACAGTTGTTTCGCCAGCAGCAGCAGTGGTGCCCTCATTCTTCTTGGTATCGTCAGCCTTGGTGGTAACCTCACCAACGGTGGTTTCCTCACCCTTTGTGGTCTCGCCCTCTGTGGGGACTTCAATCTCAGCCTCACCGTTCAGCTTCAGGGTAGCGCCGGAGTTTTCCGGGAACCAGCCATCATCGCCAACCGGATTGGAATTGAAGGTGCCGATTGCGTTCACGATTCCAACGGAAGTGCTGCCATCATCAGCGGTGATTGTACCATAGTCCAGGTAACAGATCAGCATGTTCAGAATCAGCGGATGATCAGCGTCGAACTTGAAATCCATGGTGCTGGAATCATACGCTTCGCCGTACTGCAGTTTGGTCTTGACGTCGTTGAAGAGCATCTGGAGAGGCATTGCAATTTCTGCCATCCAGCCGCTTCCGTCTTCCATCTTCTTGCAACCGCCCTGAATCTTGTGGCTTGCAAATTCCGCATCAGTGCGCTCGTCATTCGTGGTCGGCTCCAATTCGCCGTCGCTTCTGATCACGTAGTCGATTTCGGAGTTGTTATCATAGATGCACTGTACGGTCATATCAATGACGCCGTCTTCCTGATAACCGAAGGAGTAGAATACCGCACGGTCAAAACCTTCGGTCTTGCCGCAGAGCTGGTTGAAGTCAAGCTGAATCTGGAATGCGTCACCCTTCTGGTATCCGCCCTTTTCGTTGGCAATTACTTCGGGATCGTAAATCTTGAATGCAAGGTAGAAGTTCTTTGCATCGGATGTAAAGTACATGGAAATCTTCCAGTCATCGGAAACGGAACCTACCCACGCAGCGAAGTTGTACTTATCAAGTGTCACTTCCGTGAATCCTGCAGTCTGCCAATCGGAAACGTCACCGTCCATGACCAACTGGCTCACCTTGTCACCGCCGAAGTCTGCGGCTACTTCACCGACTGCCTTCCAGCCATCCACGGTGTCAGCAGAAACGAGCATCACACCCAGGGACAGGACCATAGCCAATGAAAGAACAATTGCTAAAATCTTTTTCATTGAAAAAACCTCCAATTCATTTTTGCGGGCAGAATCACCTGCCCGATTTGGTATGTGTATAGTACACCCAT
>ERZ809074.1307-NODE-1307-length-33189-cov-11.573852_pt1 | contig 33189 bp, 28 predicted proteins | sample MGYA00520795_ERZ809074 | MGnify/ENA primary metagenome ERZ809074 (study PRJEB31570, sample SAMEA3212989) | Homo sapiens | biome: human-gut; feature: human gut; material: fecal | place: Sweden | collected 2011 ...
TATTTCCTTGTGACCCACGTAATATGTTGTTCCCACTGCTTTAATAGTTGTCAATTCTTTCGACAATACACTTGCTTCAACGAAATCTTTAGGAACCAAATATTCAAATGATCCTAACACACATAATCTATAAATCGACTCGATTTTCTGAGCGTCATTTGTTTTTACAAACGTCTCAAACAATTCTTTTTCCGGTTCGCCTAAGTTCTTTTCACAGTATTTTGCTGCACTGTTTAGCAGCGCGAGATTTTTTCCACATATTTTTCTAAGTTTTTTATCTCCTATTTCTCTTTGCAATTGCGCAATATATCTGTCCGTATTCACTTGGAATGCCTTAAATACCGATTGATAGCCAGCAACTTTCTCGTTTGTCAAAAGAGAAACCCAACTCACCATAAATATATGGATATTTCTATTTTTTAATGTATCTTTCTTCTCTGCAATAATCTTAAAAAGTTCTTCAGTTTTTTCTGTATCACATTGCAAATCATCCAATAAAATCGCAATGTTTCTTCCACAATACATCAATAGCTTGATAAGAGCATACTCTTCATCAGAAGAAAAGCAAGGATTATACGCCACCTTTATAATTGGATAGCTATTTAATTCTTTAATCCCCATATATGTTTTTCCAGAACAACTCATTCCATAATACCATACAACTCCTTCTTCCTTCAAAGTTTCTTTAATTTCTTGGTCCGGAATATTGATTGTGTACTTATCCTCAACATATCCAATTTGATTACTGTATTTATCCCATGTTTCAAACACATCCATAAATTGTTCCGCTGTTGGTATTGTATTTATATCTACGGACATGTTAAAGGCTGCCAAGCACAAAAAATCCAAAAAACATATTTTACCAAGTAAAAACTGTTTTAGCTCTTCTGTGTCTACGTTAAGAATTGGAATTTCCAGATTCCACTCTTTGTCATCCTTGATGAATGAAAAAGCCATTGTCTCATTCATTATTGAAAGTCTCGCATGAAAAGCTTTCATGCATACATCTATTTTCGATGTGATTTCCTTAAATATATCGAGAACAAGAACAATCGTTGATTCATCGTTTAAACATTTCACAGCAGAAAGCTCATATATTTGTGGAATCAAATCAGCCGATATTGAAACTTTTTTTCTATTATTCGACATAGCCCACTCACCTGAATTTTTCAACCATCGTTAAATAACATATAAAAATGCTCTACCGCATACTAAAGCCAACTTTCATTGGCCCTGGATTCGGTAGAGCATTTTTGCCCATCTTGGAAATGCAACTTTGCTAAATTTCAGTTCATATCATCTGCCAAGATATGGATACCATTTTTCTTTTATAATAACACTTTATTGTCTATCTTTCTATATCGGTTCTTCGACAATTTTGTCGGCATTTCGTCAATTGGTTGGTTATTCTTCCCTTTTGTATTGTATGAGCATTTCTAAATATTCATTTAACATTTCGCGTTTCCATTCAGGAAGACATCTATACTTCGTTAAGAAATCTATTTCAATATCATTCACATCCACTCGCGTATCTTCAAGAAATTCGCTTATTGGAATCCCCATTGCATTGCATATCTTATATAGCGTATACAGTTGCGGTGCTGTTTTCCCATGCAACATTTCATTTAATGTCGATGATGCAATTCCTGCTTTTTCAGCTAGCCTGTGAATTGACAAATTCTTGGATTTTCGAGCCATGTCAATTTTTTTCAAAACCTTTTTACATTCTAAGTCTGGCTTATATTGCAATGTATCTCTTGGTTTACCATCCATTTTTTCAAGTCTTCTCTTCCAAGTTTTTACTTTCCCATAGCAATCTTTTCATTTTCTCGCGTTGCTCCACGGGCATTCTGTTTCGTATTTCATAAGTCATCTGAACTTTTGCCGGAACTATTTTTCAAACGCTTTTCAAGAATAGAACGTGCTTTTTCAAAGCACCATTTCTTTCCCTTTTCAAAAAGAACACCGTCAATAGTCGTTGCAATTATTGCTCCTGCTATTACATAAGCTGACAACAGAGAAACCGTAGAAAAAAGCATCTTAATCATTTCTATGCCGACTCCTAAAAGAAGATACGGAAAGCCTGCAAGTGCAAGGGTCATAATCCATCCCAATATAGAAACCTTTTTTTCAAAATCATTTTTCTCTTTATCTTCCATGACTGATATTCGAGCTTTCAAGGTTTCAATTTCATCCGAAGAATCCTTTTCCAGTTTCTTCAGCTTCTCTTGAGTTTGTGTATGAGCAGCGACTTCATCCTTATATTTCTTTTGAGCCTTTTCCTGTATATCCTCATAAACCTCTAAATAAGTGTTTGAGTTAAATCGAGCATAATCACCTTTTGTTATATCCATCAGGGAGTCCAGCACTACCTTGTGGGTACGCAAGAACAAGAATGTTTTTTCATCAATAACATCTGCATTTCGTGCTTCATCCAATGACCGAATATACTTATCAAGCATCTCTGCATCTGGTTTCAAAAAAGCATAACAATCCGCAAGTAATTTTTTCTTTTGATACTCTAGCAGCTGCATCGGACTATCCAGCCATAAAATTGCGCCGAACAGGTCAGCTGATATGCAAGCTGGAATATGCCCTGACTGAAGACTTCTGTTGCTCTCATATTTCTTGCTGACATTCGCAATGGCATTATTTGAAGTCAGCATAATATGTTTGGCATTTTGCAGTCTAGTTGCTGTTTGTCCCTGACGCTCTCGATAAATCATGATGATGGAGCGTACATCAACTCTGATGCTTTCCTGCTTTTCCGACGATAATTCATAGCCATGATCCTCATAGCGGTCTTGAACCATGTTAAACAAACATTTTTCGTCTTCTTGAAACTTCTCCTGAAAAACATCGTAGTTAGTTTCTTTTTTGGTTACGCCCAATCCATTCAGCTTCGCTTCAATGTTTCTGCAGAATTCAGAGATTTCTGTTTCGTCCATCTGCGAATCATGGAAAAAGCGAGCCGCATTGTTTGCCTTTCTTAAATCATATGATGTGTCATTTGCCCATCCAGCAGCTCTTGTAATGATACCATCAACTTCATTAAAATTATGATCCAACACATGGACACTACACCTTGCTTTCCGCATATCGGCTACAAGCTGCTGATACGACTCCGTTCTGGAAGGGTCATCCATTCCGAGCAGTGCAAAAACAATCGGAGAGTCCAAGTAAACATGCAAATCCGAATAATCAGCTGCTGTTTCTCCTGCAAAAAACAGGGCCTGTTTTACAATATTGCTAGCCGCGAGTGCTGAAACGAATGAATATAGTTCTGTCTTTAATTCACCCTGTTCTTTGATGAAACTATACCAGCCATATTCAGATGATGCCATGCCATCCTGCTCATTGACTTTTTCTCCTGACAATATTTTCTCATCAGTATCATCTAAAATACCTGCTACAAATGCACTTATATCCAGTGAAGATATATCGATATCCTGCGTTCGGCAATACGTTGCGAATTCATTGATTAATTGGTTCCAAAGCTTATTAAAATCCGTTTCGCTAAAACGATACTTGGCGAGTTCATTCACAACTACGCTGTATTTTCCATGGTCTTCAACAAAACTTCCATTCTGAATACCAACCCCCAAAATCTGCCGAATGAATGGCAACGGAAGTTCCATGTTATAGCGTGTTTTGAACTTGTCAGCTATAACATCGTCTTCCACTACGGTCAAATGTTCTTCAGAAATCATATTCGCCATAAAGGAAAAATAAGTATCCAAAATGTTGCTACCTAGGTACCCAGATTTATATGCAGCATACAGTTTTACAACGCCCGCCATTTTTTACCTCATTTCAAGCTTCTTTGACGTGTTTTCATTTTATGTTCGTCTTTCATTTTTTCGCGACAAATCTTCGATTTTTCTCCGATACTCTACGGATATCCTATCCTCTGCTCCATAAATCAAGCGCTTTCTTGACCCACTCATAAGATGAATAAAGAAGAGTGCAATCACAAGAATCAATAAAATGCTATCAGACTATCGGCAAAAACTGTCCCAATTCTTGTTGTCACTTTTTTATTCAACCGTAACGCTCTTCGCCAAATTTCTCGGCTTATCTACATCCAGACCCTTGGCGACGGACACATAATAGCCCAGCAACTGCAACGGGATTACCGCCAAACTACCAATAAAGTGTTCATCCACTTTCGGTACATAAACCGTAAAGTTCACCTGATCCTCAGTTTCATACTTTCCGTAAGTGGTCAAACCCATCAAATATGCGCCACGGCTCTTACACTCCAACATATTGCTGATGGTCTTTTCATACAACTCGCTCTGAGTCAACACTCCGATGACCAGTGTTCCCTGCTCGATCAGACTGATCGTGCCGTGCTTCAGCTCGCCCGCAGCGTATGTCTCGGAGTGGATATAGCTGATTTCCTTCAGCTTCAGGCTGCCTTCCAAGCAGATGGCATAGTCGATGCCGCGACCTACGAAGAACACATCATGCGCATTGGCGTACTTTGCTGCAAACCACTGGATGCGCTCTTTGTCTTCCAGAACTTTCTGCATCTTCTCCGGGATGGTCAGCAGTTCAGAGATATAATAGCTGTACTGCTCTTCCGTGATCTTCTCTCTGACCTTGGCAAACTCAACTGCGAGACAGTACATCGCTACCAGCTGTGCGCTGTATGCCTTCGTCGTGGCAACAGAGATTTCCGGGCCTGCAAGAGTGTAGAACACTTTGTCTGTTTCACGGGCAATGCTACTGCCAACCACATTGACAACTGCCAGTGTGTGCTAATGCCCTTTTCTTTTGCAAGGCGGAGCGCCGCCAACGTATCCGCCGTCTCACCGGACTGGCTGATAACGATTACCAGTGCCTTCTGATTGATCGTCACCTTCCGATAGCGGAACTCTGATGCCAATTCTACACGCACCGGGATGTCTGCCATATCTTCCAGTACATACTGTGCAGCCATGCCAACATGCCATGCAGAACCGCAGGCTACAATGTAAATCTGCTCGAAGCTCTTGATCTCATCCTCAGTGATTTCCACACTGGACAGGTCGATCTTTCCATCCTTGATAACAGAGTTCAGAGTATCCTGCACAGCTTTCGGCTGCTCATGGATCTCTTTCATCATGAAATGCTAGAACCCAGCCTTTTCTGCGGCTTCTGCATCCCATTTGATCTCCGTGGTCTGCTTCTCGATCTCGTCTCCATTCAGGTCATAGAAGTGAGCTTCTCCCGGAGTCAGCTTTGCAAATTCCAGATTGCCAATATAATAGACATTCCGGGTGTACTTCAGAATTGCAGGAACATCCGATGCCACATAGATCTCGCCGTCTGCAATACCAATGATCATCGGGCTGTCCTTACGAGCCCCCCAGATCTCACCCGGATAGTCACGGAACATCAGCTCAAGGGCATAGGAACCACGGACACGAACCATCGTTTTAGCAATGGCATCAATGGGACCCAGGTTATATTTTTTGTAATAGTAGTCCACCAGCTTGATGACCACCTCGGTATCCGTCTGACTGTAAAAAGTATAGCCGTGCTTCAACAGCTTTTCTTTCAGCTCAGTATAGTTTTCGATGATGCCGTTATGTACACCAACTACTTCCGCTTCCACTGCTCCGGAACCGGAACGACTGCAATTACCAGAAACGTGCGGATGCGCATTGGTCTGGCTCGGTTCACCATGCGTTGCCCAGCGAGTATGACCAATACCGTAGGTTCCTTTCAGAGCATTGCCAGCATCTGTTTTCTCGATCAGGTTGGACAGACGGCCTTTTGCGCGGCCTGTCGGTTTCCTGTAAAACCAACGATTCCACACATTGTTTATTTCTCCCGGTATTTTCTCTTATACTTTCCCTCTATTACGGAAAATGACTCCGGATTCATCTCCAAGAGTCATCTTCGACTTTATGCCTTGTATCCCTTTTCGCAAATCACATTGACTACTTCGTCCACATACTTCTGGCACGTGTCATGGTCAGGGGCTTCCACCATCACACGGACCACCGGCTCCGTACCGGACTCGCGCACCAGAATTCGACCGTTATCGCCCAAAGCCTCGGCTACTTCCTTGACGGCCTCCTGCACTGCCGGGTCGTTCTGTGCGGTCTTTTTATCGGTGACGCGGACATTCTCCAGTACCTGCGGATAAATCTTCAGAGGCTCAGCCAGCTTGCTCATGGGCAGTTTTTTGGCCAGCATGACCTCCATCATCTTCAGGCTGGTCAGGATACCATCACCGGTGCTTGCGTACTTGCTGAAGATAATATGACCGCTCTGCTCACCGCCAATACGGCAGCCGTTCTTAGCCATGTACTCATAGACGTACTTGTCGCCCACAGCGGTCTTGGCGTAGCCGATGCCATTCTCATCAAAAGCCTTATACAGGCCGAAGTTGGACATGACCGTGGTAACGACGGTATTGGTCAGCAGCTTGCCGCGCTCCTTCATGTAGCAGCCGTAGATGTACAGGATATGGTCGCCAGTGATCACATTACCCTTTTCATCCACACACAGGCAACGATCAGCATCGCCGTCATAGGCGAAACCAACATCCAGACCCTTCTCTACCACGAACTTCTGCAAGCCCTCAATGTGAGTAGATCCAGCATTGTTATTGATATTCGTACCGTTGGGCTGTGCATTGATGACGTAGGTGTCAGCACCCAGCGCATCGAACACAGACTTAGCGATGTTCCAGGAACTACCGTTGGCGCAGTCCAGACCAACCTTGACGCCCTTGAAGGAGTAGATACCAAGGCTGATCAGATAGCCCATGTAGCGGTTACGACCAGAAACATAGTCCACAGTGCAGCCAATGTGCTCACGGTGAGCAAAGGGCAGCTCCGGCCAGTCCTTGTCGAACACATGGAGCTTTCCGTCGATGTAGTCCTCTACCAGCAACAGGATTTCCTCGGGCATTTTCTCGCCATAGCAGTCGATCAGTTTGATGCCGTTATCGTAGTAGGGATTATGGCTGGCAGAAATCATGATGCCACAGTCGAAGTCGTCCACGCGGGCGATGTAGGCCACACTGGGCGTAGTAGTGACGTGCAGCAGATAGGCGTCTGCGCCGGAAGCAGTCAGACCAGCAACCAAGCTATACTCGAACATATAGGAGCTGCGGCGAGTGTCCTTACCGATGACGATGCGGGCAGGCTCGTTGTTGCCGTTACGCTCGCGCAGGGCGTTGTAGTACCAGCCGAGGAAGCGGCCAACCTTGTAGGCGTGGTCGGCAGTCAGATCAATACCAGCTTCACCACGGAAGCCATCAGTCCCAAAATATTTTCCCATTATAGTTTTTCCTCATTCAAAGAGTGAATTGACGAATAGAAATGTGCCTTTAGCCGGATAGTTATCCGTTGCCTGCTGCTCACCACGGAGAGGTAGCACACTTAAGCAGCACAGCCATGCTGGTGCATGGCCGATAGGTTTTAGTTCCGTCTGATTAATGGTTGTTCAATCAACCGAATCCGAACCATATCAATTATCGTACACACGGTATAAATTGCCGCCACTGAAACGACGGCATGGATTATCACATTGCCTCCTTGATATGCCCCAACATTATTGCAAACATCCACCCATAACCAGCGACGCATAGTATCGCTATTAGCATGGATACAAAGAACGCCAAATGTTGCTGCTGCGATAGTATTAATTCCCCTACTATATCCAATTCTCAAGTTCTTGAAGAAAAGGAACGCACTAACACCAGTCATCAATGCGAATACTTTATTAGAATCTGCCACGAAAAAGTAACAGAGTCCTATTCCTTTTCCAACCATGCGACTAAACATAGCCAGAACAATAATGCTTACCCATGAAAGCAGCAAAGATACCCCAGCTATCAAACCAGTGACGGTTACGTTGCTAAACCATTTTTTGGGATACAGACGAATATACGACGCTATCACATAGAGGACGCTAAACCATGTGACATAATTGAACACTACATTCGCTTTTGCAAAGGAAGGCAGGAAAGCATAAACGCCTATGCACCATGCCATCAGCAAGAGGTGTTCCTTCTCTGTCAGTGCATGAATCAACTTGTTTAGGAACGGAATCAACAGATAGAATAGCAGAAAGCAACCGGTAAAATTATCTGCTACTGTAAAAAACGGAAATACCATTTTCATGAATCCCTTGACGGAAAACGCCTCATAGCCGGTGAAAAAGAAAAGACACCAGATTGTCACTGCGTAAAAGTACCTTTCTCCCAGCAGCTTAAAGAATTTCTTCTTTGTAATCTCCGAGGTACACATAAAGTATCCCGTTATCAGCACAAAGCAATTAATACCTGTCTTGCCGCCCCAGCCAAACAGCAGCAGAAAGTAATCCTGAAAATGCAGGCTAACTTATGTATCAATACAGTCAATCAATCCAGAATTCACAACATAGTGATGCGCCACAATCATCAGCATCGAAAGGATACGAAAAAGTTCAATGTTAGAACTTCTTCCCCCCCCCGAATTTATTGGCCTTTACCGCAATTTCGTCCATTTCCAAACCTCTCAAAAAATCTTTCTTGTCAGCTTTTCTATCACAGATGCGCTCCACATCTTTCAGTGATAGATTCTCGTATCCGGATTCACATTGCTTTCTCATGAGTAACAGATTCGTATTCTTCCTTCGTCACTGTTCCTGAATTCGAATAATCTATCATACCAAATGCGAAGCCAAATGCATATTTCATAGCTCTAATAAAGAATGGGACAAATAGCAGGCATAGCAGAATAGTAAAAAGCCTTGGGAAGCCTGTAACAAGAAGAATAATATTCAATATCCCTATAACAGTCATGGTCGCATACGTAACTGTGTTAGATACTTGTTTCTCATCAATCTTATCGTTCTTTGTTTTTCTTTCTTCAAGCAACCTTACCGAATCATTAACTAGTGTTTTTGTTGCCGAATCCAGCGAAGTCACAGCAAATGCGAGCATCGTTAATGCTGTCAACACATAAATAGCGAGACCTCGCGAAAAAGAAAGTGTATAGCCCGTTGCTGCTGAAACGATATGCCAAATAACCGTTAACTCAATCAATGAAAATGTGCCATACTTAATAACGGATTTTACTGAATAGCCATTGCTACAGTATGCTACGAAACGACCACAAAAGACAGACCACGAAACAACTGTTGCTTCAAAATACCACCAATACGGATTCGTCAGCCATTCTTTCCATGGCTCTGCATTCAACATACCTTGAAAAGGAAGTATCTTGCTGGCATCTACCATACTGTTATCAAATGTCGTAATCGTGGTAAACAACGCTATTGATGTAATGATAAACATCCATATATTAATTCTCGAATATCGCACCAATAGATTATTTTTTATTGAAATGGTCGCCAAAACCACGATCAATCCAATCACAGCAATAATTAAAGCCACTCTTTTAATTCCTTCAAGGCTTAATGGTGCTAAAATAGCAGTTGCAGCCATAGGAATTGACGTACTGAGTCCGATAATAATTGACAAAATATTAAGGACTGTGCTTCTCCGCTCTTTATATGTTGCCAAGCTATATATACCAGCTATTAACATTAACGAGGTCTGCCCAACGGTGTAAAACAGGTCTGCGTTCCAAGTTCCATATGTGTTCTGCAATTCTGAAGGAAAAGATCCCACCAGATATACGCCTGTAAATGTACAAGCAAGCATAGCCATATAACTAAACTTGCTTTTTATCACTTTATGCTGATCTGGTACCCAAATGATTCTTTCTCCATGTCTCGACAAACATAACGTAACACTAGCAATTGCGCATATAACAAATATTCCCAAATAGACGCACAACATAACCGGGTAGTCTGTTGCATTTCCTTCAAGCCCACCCATTGCATATAAATGATCAACCACTTTATTTATAAATTGCATCCAGCTATACCCCTTACTGCATTTCCTTTAATCCGCTATCGTATTCCTCTAACAATTCACCATAGTTATCATATTTGAGCAGCAAGTTTTTGCCGTCTTGGTCTTTAATTTCCAAGTTACTATTGATTATCCTCAATTTACTGCAAAGTTCCTCACAAGACTCTGAAGAAATTCTTATTACACCCAATGTCATGTACTGCTTTACTGATTTTCCAACCTCTTTTGTAATATCGATTTTAACACCATTCAAAGTCGAAATTTTATCTATTCCTTTTATCTCGGAGATCACTCCAGAATGGGTTGCAAATAACATATACGCTGTTGCACAGCCACTATAATTATATTTTTCCACCGGCAAATCTGTTGTCTTATGTTCGATGCCAAGCTCGCAATCTATCATCCAATTTATTGAATCAAATCCTGAAATATCCTTATACGGTATGTTTACTACTTCTCCGCCAAATCTATATCCCATTTCCAACAGATAAAAATGGGAATCCTTGTCACGCATGCATTCAACCCACGCCACGCCATTTGTCAGTTTTGCTTTTTTGAAAACCTCTATCACCTTATCGTTGACTTCAAAAATATACTGCCTTAAATGATAATTTGTCGTCGTGATAATCGAATACAAATTTGCCAACTCTCCCGGCTGATGATGTTCTGAGCTAAAAAAGAATAGTCTTGGCTCGCCGTTAGCTATAATATAGTTTACAGCAAACTCAGGGCCCTCCAACTTGCGTTCCATAATCAAATGTGGATTTTTTGAAAATGAATGTGCTCTTTCTATTGCATGTTCAACATCGGCTTCATTATAGCAATAACTCATTCCGCGATTAGCGCTCATATCAACAGGCTTAATCACAACCGGATAAGTTATGTTATAGTTTTCTTTATTTTGTAGATATTCTTCAATATCATAATCTTCGGCCACTGGAGCACCAACGCTTTTACATAGTTCCTTAAACACATATTTATTAGTCGCAGCTGACCATGCAGAATCATTCTGGCTATACATTGGCAGTCCTAACCTTTTGCACAGAACTCTTAGATTTCCGCCATTAAAGTCGCTAGCACCTGTAATTACGGCCGCCACATTATTATCTCTACATCTTTTTTCTAGTGTGTCAAAGTCATTCGTGCTTATAAGCCACGATTCGTCAGCAATTCTTTTTGCAGGCGTTGTTTCATAATAATCAGCAACTATGACCCAACAGCCTCTATTATGCAACTCATTTATAATTTCACATGAGCCATAATCGCTTCCTAGCATCAATACTTTATTCATTTCTACAGTACCTCTTAAATATCATACAAGCAACTTATAGTCTCTATTCCGTCTTCTGTACAGATTAGTTTGCAAAACCATATGGAATTTATTTTGTTTTTATCGTCACACAACTTTATAAGCTTTGACCGACCATGGAATATTTCAATAGTAGCGACTAAGCTTATTTCTCTTTCCGCAACATCACACATTTTAAAACTTGCAACTATTTATAACATTAGGCTTTCTTTCCAATAATGACATTGCAGATGCGGTCCACATCTTCCAGAGACAGATCCGCGTACAAAGGCAGAGTCAGCACACGCAATGCCAGATGCTGCGCAACAGGTGTTTTTTCGGTACCGGCGGTCGGATAATTTCGATAGCACTCAAAGCTGTTGGTCAGCGGATAGAAGTATTTTCTGGCCGTGATGCCCTGCTCCTGAAGCATTTCATAGATTTCATTGCGGGTGTACTTATACCCATCAAACACGACCGGGAAATATGCATAGTTGCTTTCTACATTTTCCTGAATTGCACTAAGTTTGATACCTTCCACGCCGGAAAGTCGCTCACGGTAACGCTCCACGACCTTCTTGCGCTTAGCAATTTCCTCGTCCAGATGCCGCAAATTGCAGATGCCCATAGCTGCCTGAAATTCGTTCATCTTGGCATTACCGCCTACAAAGCAAACCGACTCAGGACCATGGATACCAAAATTCTTCTGGTCGTTCAATAGCTGAACCCAGCTATCATCCTTAAAGCAGACTGCACCGCCCTCGATAGTGTTGAATACCTTAGTAGCATGGAAGCTGAACATAGAAGCATCGCCAAAGCAAGCAGTAGACATGCCCTTATACTTCACGGCAAAGGCATGAGCTGCATCATAGATCACCTTCAGGCCGTATTTCTTTGCAATCGTTTCAATAGCTTCCACATCACAAATATTGCCATATACATGTACCGGAACGATCGCCACTGTGCGGTCAGTGATAAGACCTTCGATCTTCGTCACATCCATGGTATAGTCTTTATCGTTCACATCACAGAACACCGGAACAAGACCATTGCGAACAATTGCATGGGTGGTAGAAGCGAAGGTAAACGGCGTGGTAATAACCTCACCGCCCTCCGGCAGATTCAGGGCAGCAATAGCATTTTCCAGAGCCAGATGGCCATTGGTATAAAGAGCCACATGGGGCACACCCAAATATTCCTCCAACTCTGCCTGCAACTGCTGGTGCTTTGCCCCCATATTTGTTAGCCAATGGCTTTGCCAAATAGGGCGAATTTCTTCTATGTACTCATCCAGACTTGGCATAGATGAACGCGTCACTAAGATATTATCAGACATAAACTTTCACTCCTCTTTTATACTCATGGTTTTCTTAACCATTTCAGCAATTCTTTTCATATCTTCTTTTCCGTATCGTTGGTCAATCGGAATAGGAAGAATATCAGCTGCGTAATGGTATTCCAGCCTATCCGCCGGGCATTCCTTTTCGATATTTATTTTTTTTGCAGAGATTTGGCACAGAATCGCAAAGAAAATACGGCAGATATAACTTCCGAATCATCTTCGCTTCGCAAAGATATTCCAGCGCTCCTCTTCCGCAATTCAGGGCAATAGCTTTTTCGTGGAGCATTGCACCTGTATAAGTATCAAGCTCTATATACCCGCCAATTTCTTTCATAGCTTCACTCCGTCGTTAATTGAACATCAATATGCTTTTCTATATGGGATAAAATATTTTCAGCGGTTGCAACATCAGGAAATTTCATAAAGATAATTCCAAGACATTTTGCCGCATTGTCAAACCGTTCCACATGGTCTCCGGGCTTTTTGTAGAAATGTACTTCTTGAAGATATTTTTTTAATTCATCACTAAATACAATCTGCTTATATATTCCATTCTTTGTACTGTGTAAATTATGCGTTGCATAACAGCCCTCGGGCTTTTGTACTGTAGTTAAAATAGGTTGTCCCATTGCGGCTTGGACCGCCATTTCAACTAAATCTGCGCCAAAAATTTTCCCCAATAAGTCTGGTATCATATTTCCGCCAGCTCTCGGTCCAACATCGATAGGCCATACTCGGTTGTTCTTATCAATAACCAATTCAACATTGACCGAGCCAAATCGAATTTCCAGCTTGTCCATCATGCTTTGCAGCGTTTGTTGAACAAGTTGTACATCGGCTTCCTCCAGAATTAACGGATAGCTTTTTCCGACAGGAACTAATGGATTCACCCGGGCATCTCTATGGCAATTAAGAAGCCCCCATATAACCACTTTTCCATTTAAAACAAAAATATCGCCACCGATAAGATATGGATGTTTTTTCTCAATATATTCTTCAACGATCACTCGGTGGGCACGAGAAAATGAAAAAGCAAATTCTAATGCGTCGTTTACCTTATCCCAGCTATGCAGTACAGTAGCTCCTTTTGAGCCAGAAGAATCTACCGGCTTGACGATGACCGGCAACCGAAATCGAGAAGTATCTGCCATCGCATCCTCAATAGTTTGATATCCCATAGATACTGGCGCATTAAATCCATTGTCTTGCAAAAATGCACGAAAACGATCTTTATTGCAGAGGATATCTACCGCGTAATAAGGGTTTGTTGGCAGTTTTAATTTTTCACCCACATAAGCTGCTGTGGGTGCAGCGGGGTCAGATGCATAGGCCAAAACGCCATTAACTTTTTCCTTCTGCGCTACCTCAAGTACTGCATCCTTATCTGTAGTACTTACAAGATAGAACTTATCTGCGACATACTGCCCGGGGTTATCCGTCAGGAAATCGCACAGAACAGTGTAGTAACCGAGCCTTTTTGCAGTTTCAATAGCTACTACTTGCTGCGCAGAACCACCTAATAAAAGGATTTTTTTCATTTTTATCGCCTTTACTTTCTTGCAATTTTTTTCAAGACAGGGCGAATCATGCCCATCAGATATTCATAGGATTCCAGATGCAATACAGCCGATGCTCCAATGTAAATTGCCGCCCCCATCGGGATTTGAATCAGTAGAGTCACGGTATTTGACAGGTGAAGCAGGCCAACAAGATTCACGCAGCATCCCATAAAGATTGCTATAGCAATGCTCGGCAGAATATCCTTCAACTGATCCCAATATCGATAATTCAAAAGTTTCCGATTGGGCCATGAGTTGATGATTTGGCTTGTAACACTGCTGACAAGCAAGCTATAAGCCATTGCCATAACGCCAAACCACATAGTAGAAAGCAGCAACGTCATACCAACAATCTTCTTCGCAATTTCAAGCTTCAAAAACAAATCGCTGCGCCCCATTGCTTTGATTGCATTCAGGTTTGCTGTGTGGATTGGATAGAACATATAAGTAATGCAGAAAATGCGTAAAAACGGGACGCATGGTAGCCATTTATCCGTCAAGACCAACCGAACAATCGGCTCTGCACAGAATGCCAAGCCCATCATCAACGGAGCCATAATATAGGTGCTGGTTTTTATAGCCCGGCGGGTCATGGACTTTACTCGACTAGCGTCATCTTGCACGCCTGCCATCGTTGGCAGAAGAACGCTGTCAATGGACGTGTTGATATTGTTTGCAATCACACTTGGGAACTTATCGCCTTGGTTGTAGTATGCCAAATCCGCAGACGAATACAATTTACCTATAATCAGGCTGCGAATATTCGTGTAGATGGTATCCAGCAATGATGAAGCCAGCATTTTCCAGCCAAAGGAAAGCAGTCCTTTTAGTCTTTCCCAAGAGAACATCTTCTTTGGACGCCATTTAACCGTCAGCCACAATATCAAGGTATCAATGGCTGTATTGGATAGTTGCTGGGCCACAATAGCCCACACACCAAAACCCGCGTAAGCCAAACCAATGCCCAGAAACGCAGAAAAAATCGTTCCGCCTAGCGTTGCGTAAAAAAACCGCTTGAACAGCATATTACGCGACACATAGGATTGCTGAATACCTTTTACACCAGAAATTACAATGGTCAAGCTAATAACACGGATTATTGGAGTCAGAGACAAATCATTGTAGAAGTTGGCAATCACCGGCGCCGCCATAAACATGATGGCGTACAAAACCAAGCAAACCACAAAATTGAAATAGAACACTGACGAGAAATCCAGATCATCAGCATCCTTTTTCTGAATTAGCGCGGTACCTAAGCCACTATCAACAAACACTTGCATGATGGTGGTAAAGACCGTAATCAAAGCAATTTGACCGTAGTCTTCTGGTGCAAGAATGCGGGCAAGTACAATAGATACGATAAAGGTTACAAGTTGGGCACCGCAGCGTTCCGCAAAGCGCCAGAGGAAGTTCCCTATTACTTTTTTATTTGACATATACTAATCGATTTTTCCTTTAATCTTTCGATTTATTTTATTTATAGCGATTTTCGCAACCATAGAAAGGCAATCATCCTGTTTAGTAATCACTTCCCATGCATGGCTCCACGATGCCCCTTTCCGATGGTATAAGCAATCAATTACAACCTCTGCAGCCATTGCGGCACGTCTTTTTTTCAGTGAAACCTCGATACCATATTCCTTGCGGAATGCCTTTTCAAGTTCTTGATAAGCCATCCAGTTTTGATACCCTTTTCTAGCTCCAATATTCCTCGATGACCATGAATTTCCTCCTACTTTGCGTACAAACCTATATGCAGAATATGTCTGAGGAAGTCGATATATGGAACCATGTGCCAATAAATATAAATAGATTTTTATATCTCCCTGAATATCTACTGCATTGAAGCTCTCCGGATAGCTCTCTCCCTGATTTCTAAAAATATTCCGACAAACGAGACTTGCAAGTTGGCTAGGAAGTTCTTTTTCTTCAAAGTCTTTCAATGTATAACGTTCTTCTTTTTCGTAATATCCAAAAGTTTTTATATTCTGAATATTTTCATCTTCATCAACAACTATATATTTATGGACACAGCCGATATCTTGCGGATGTTGCTCCAGCCAATCAACCTGAAATTGCAGCTTATTAGAATCTATCCAATAATCATCTCCCTCACAAAAAGCGATGTACTTTCCTTTTGCACGAGAAAACTGAAAAGCTTGCGTTACATACACACCTTTAGTCGTTTGGTTTTCTGTCTGTAAAATCGGCTTAATTATATTCGGATATTTTTCCACATAGGCTCTAATAATATCAGGTGTAGAATCCGTTGATGCGTCATCATGAACTAGTATTTCAAAGGAAAAATCTGTTTTTTGCATCAAAAAACTCTCTAGCGCATGCGCAATATACTTTTCGTGGTTATAAGTATTGCAAATTATGCTAACGCATATATTATCCTGCATTTCGGTTTCCTCTTATCTATCATCGCTATTTAAAGACATTATTCATCCATATGTCGACTTCACAACACCGATCTTGTATAATTTAGCTCCGGAAAATCCGTTGCCTGCTGCTCACCACGGAGAGGTAGCATACTTGAGCAGCACAGCCATGTGGCTGAACACATGGCTGCTGTGGAGAATCAGTACTTTCTCCACACCATCTTATTAACGACGTTTACATAGCCCTGAATGATGCGAACCACCTTCATGGACACGGTCTCGTCCACATAATCGGGGCAGGGCTTGCCCAGGACGCCCTTCTTCTTCATTTCAATCGCCATATCGGTGGCGTTGAGCAGTTCCCGGGTAGTGATGCCAGCTAGGATGAAATCACCGGCTTCCAGCGCCTCAGGGCGTTCCGTACTGGTGCGGATGCACACGGCGGCGATAGGGTGACCGATGGACAGATAGAAGCTGCTCTCCTCTGGCAGAGTGCCGGAGTCGGAGACGATTGCCAGAGCGTTCATTTGCAGCTTGTTATAGTCGTTAAAGCCCAGCGGCTCGTTGACCCGGACACGAGGGTCCAGCTGGAAGCCGCTCTTTTCCAGACGGTGCTTGCTGCGAGGATGGCAGGAGTAGAGAATGGTCATATCGTACTTTTCTGCCAGTGCGTTGATAGCGGTGAACAGGCTCAGGAAGTTCTTTTCAGAGTCGATGTTCTCCTCACGGTGGGCAGACAGCAGAATGTACTTGTCCTTCTCCAGTCCCAGACGCTCCAGCACGTCGCTTTTCTGGATCTTCTCCAGATTCATGTGCAGCACCTCTGCCATGGGAGAGCCGGTCTGGTAGGTGCGCTCCTTGGGTAGGCCAGTATCTGCCAGATACTTCCGGGCGAACTCGGAATAGCACATATTCACGTCAGAAATCACATCCACGATGCGGCGGTTGGTCTCCTCGGGCAGACACTCGTCCTTGCAGCGGTTGCCGGCCTCCATGTGAAACAACGGAATGTGCAACCGCTTCGCAGAGATGGCAGACAGGCAGGAGTTGGTATCGCCCAGCACCAGATAGCCCTCCGGCTGCAATTCGCTGAGCAGCTCATAGCTACGCCCCAGAATGTTACCGCAGGTCACACCCAGATTCTCGCCAACCACGGGCACCAGAATGTCCGGGCCATACTCCCCGAAGGTGTTTTTCAGCTCGAAATCCTCCCAGAACACGGTGGAGAGGTTTCTGTCCCAGTTCTGATTGTAATAGACCACGCAGCAGTCAAAGTATTCCCGGCAGCGCTTAATCACCGCCGCCAGACGAATAATTTCCGGACGGGTGCCGCAGCCGATCATGACCTTGGTGCGCCCGTCGTTTTTCCATTTGAAATTGTGTTCCATAATATCCTCCTAACGTCAACCAGTATCTTTTCTTACACCGGATCGAAGAAGGTATCTGGATGATTCGGGTTGAAAATTTCGTTGCAGGTCATCACCGTCACCAGATTCTCTGTCTCCGACAGGTTGATGATATTGTGCGTCCAGCCGGGAATCATGTGGACAGCCTCAATCTTGTCCCCGGAAACTTCAAACTCTACCGTTTCGCCGGTGTTGATGTTTCGCTCCTGAATCAGACCGTGACCTGCCACCACGATGAACAGTTCCCACTTGGAATTGTGCCAGTGCTGTCCCTTGGTGATGCCCGGACGACTGATGTTGATGCTCACCTGCCCGCAATCGGCGGTGTGTACCAGCTCTGTAAAGGAGCCACGGTTGTCCACGTTCATCTTCAGGGCATACTTAAACTTGTCCGTGGGCAGATAGGTCAGGTACAGGGAATACAGCTTCTTTGCAAAGGAGCCGTCCGGCATTTTCGGCATCATCAGGGTGATGGGCTGTGCCTTGAACTCTTGCAGCAGATCCACAATTTCCCCCAGCGTAACCTTGTGGGTCACGGGAACGCAGCAGTAGCGACCGTCTGCTTTCAGAACAGTCTCCACACCGTCAAATTCACAGTGCTGCTCCTTGCCTTCCAGCAGGTCGAACATCCCTTCTACCAGGTCGTCGATGTACAGCAGTTCCAACTCGGTACTGCGGTCATTAACGGTGAAGGGCTCGTCATTGGCAACCGCCCAGCAGAAGGTGCTGACGGCACTGTTGTACTTGGGGCGGCTGTGTCCCATCAGGTTCACGAAACGGTAAACCGCAACCTTAGCCCCGGTCTCCTGAGCATACTGGAAGAACAGCTCCTCGCCCGCCTTTTTGCTGCGGCCGTACTCGCTGTTGCCGAAGCGGCCTGCCAGCGTCGCCTGAATGGAGGAGGACAGCATGATGGTGGCCTTGTTGCCATACTTTTTCAGGCAGTTCAGCAGGTCGGATGCGAAGCCGAAGTTGCCCTTCATGAAGTCTTCCGGGTTTTCCGGGCGATTCACGCCTGCCAGATTGAACACGAAGTCTGCTTTCTGGCAGTATTCGTCCAGCTCCTTCGGGGTGGAGTTCAGATCATACTCGAAGATTTCTTCAATATTCAACGCCGGGCGGGTCTTATTTTTCCCGTCCCGGATGTTTTTCAGGTTGTTGCACAGGGCGGTTCCCACCATGCCCTTGGCACCTGTGACTAGAATGTTCATCCTATCACCTCTTTAATGTACTGCGGTGCAGTCCGGAATATCTGCGCCATCCGGCACGGTTGCATGATTGCAGATGGTGCAGTTACTGCCGATGCGAGTAAAGTTTCCCACAGTCGCACCGGTGCGAACAACGCTGTTGGTGTAAATTAGGGCGTAGTCCCCTACCGCTGCATCACAGTGGATTTCCGTTCCGGCATTCAGCAGAACACCGTTGCCAACGGACGTACCATTCTGGACACAGGCATTTTGCAGCACCACGCAGCCACAGCCCAGCTTTGCGTATGGACTCATGTAGGCGCTGGGCGCAACGATATTGGGGAACGCATAGCCAAGTGCTTTTGCCTTCTCATACACCTGTGCTCGGAACCGATTATTGCCGATTCCCACCACAAGCAAGCCATACTCCTTCCGCAGTTCCGGAAGATCAGCAAGACCACCAACCACCGGAATGTCACAAATTTCAATGCCAGCAGGCTGCCCATCATCCACAAAGGCACAGTCGTATTGGAGCATTGCCTGCTCTGCGACCATTCGCCCGAAGCCACCGGCTCCAACCAGCAGCAACTTTTCTTTAGACATTGGGGATGCCCTTCAGAGCATTCTGGACATACTCGGTGGTCAGAATCTTCTTGACAGTGCCTTCCACATCCAGCCGCTCGGTGTTGTGGCTGGTGTAGGACTCGTCTGCCATGGTATGTACCTCACCCTTCACCACGAACTTGTCGTAGTTCAGGTCACGGTTGTCAGCGGCAACACGGAAGTAATGACCCATATCCTGGCTGCGCAGACGCTCCTCACGGGTCATCAGGGTCTCGAACAGCTTCTCGCCGTGACGAGTGCCGATGATGTTCGTACCGGTATCACCAAACAACTGCTGGACTGCCTTTGCCAAATCGCCGATGGTGGAAGCATCAGACTTCTGGATGAACAAATCACCGGGATTTGCATGTTGGAAAGCGAACAAGACCAGATCCACAGCCTCGTCCAGGTTCATCAGAAAGCGGGTCATGTTGGGGTCAGTGATGGTGATGGGGTTGCCAGCCTTGATCTGGTCAATGAACAGTGGGATGACGGAGCCACGGCTGCACATAACGTTGCCGTAACGGGTGCAGCAGATGGTGGTACCGCCACGCTCCGCAGCCACACGGGCATTGGCGTAGATAACGTGCTCCATCATGGCTTTGGAGATACCCATGGCGTTGATGGGGTAGGCCGCCTTGTCAGTGGACAGGCAGACAACACGCTTAACGCCTGCGTCAATAGCGGCGTGCAGGACGTTATCGGTACCGATGATGTTGGTCTGAACAGCCTGCATGGGGAAGAATTCGCAGGAGGGAACCTGCTTCAGAGCGGCAGCGTGGAAGATGTAATCAACACCAGGCATAGCGTCACGGATAGACTGAGGATTGCGGACATCACCGATGTAGAACTTCACCTTTTTGGCGGTATCAGGGTGCTTGGCCTGAAGCTCATGGCGCATATCGTCCTGCTTCTTTTCGTCACGGGAGAAGATGCGGATTTCCTTCAGGTCGGAATCCAAGAAGTGCTTCAAAACGGTAGAACCAAAAGAACCAGTACCACCAGTAATCATAAGGGTTGCGTTATCAAATGCAGACATTTTAATTTTCCTCCAATACATTTCATTGAATTTTATATAAAACAGATTATTCTGTTCTTACTACAGGTAACTCATCAACAAATATGCCGGCCCATGTAAGAATACCGCTGTCGTCCACGCACAAAGTATTGCAGTTGAGACTAACATCTTTCTCTGTTTAGTTCTAAAACAGTCATACAAACTGCTAACAATGGTCCCAGAAAGCATTGCAAGAACATACATGGGTCGTAAAACTAGATCATAATGTCCAATTTGTGCCATAACAACAAGTGCATATATTAATATAAATCTATATAAGGACTTGCTATTATCTTTTTTATTAAGCTGGTAAAACGCATAGATTATCAGTAATATAAAGATAATATCAACTATTAGATAACCATACGAAAAGAAATATGCATCAGATTTTATGTAGCGTAAATACAAGTTAGCTGCTTGGGAAATACCCGGAATTGACTGAGCATATATAAGTTGTGCAACAGGCTCCAATAGTGCCAGTCCAATAGCAAGGATGAAAATGGTTCTCATTTTAACTGTAAAGTGAGCAAGAATCCAACACGGGATTACTATGATAACAGCATTGTGAATTGTGCAAGAGAATACTAAAAGCATCGCTGTCACAATTGGCGATCCATTCTTTTCAAATTCCCGATATAAAGCCAACGCCACTATACTTGCTGCCAAGCCATTCCGAATTCCTGTATTGACATACACGTAAGGCATCGTTGCAAGGCAAAACAAAAACGATGGTGCTAATAGTTCCGTTCTGTTCTTTTTCTGTAGCCAATCTTGCGTAATATAGCACCATATACCATATACAATAAGGAGGGTAACAAAAGGAAGCAACCTATTGCTTTTGAACCGACTCATTAAAAAAAAGTATAATTTAAACCCATATAGTCCGCTTCTTGTTCCGCCTCCCAAAATATTGTCGAAATTGAACATATAATCAGTAAAACTATAATTGGCTGTTCTTAACGCTTCCAAATACTGATAATGCCTATACAAGTCCCATCCATGTGAAGGAGGATTAATACTGCTTCCAAAAACAGCCATTGCAACAACAAGTATACATAGATACATATTATCCCTTCGGGGATTTCTTATCTTTCCAAACGCAAAAGACAAATTCAAGTACATCGCATAAAGAAAAATGTACAAAATCGACACAACAAAAACGACTTTCACTTGTTGCACCTCATATTATATAAAGTAATATATTCGCGGAACTTAATCTTCATAGACAGTCTGTCAAGTCCGTTCATTCTTCCTTTATCGCCCACCCCTGTACAGATATTCTTTATTTCACTCATCATTTCATTGACATCATCCACAGGAACAACCCGGTCAACCTTTTCATTCAACATCTCCGGACTTCCCCCTGTATTAAATGTCACAACCGGAGTTCCACACGCAATAGCTTCCATATTGACTGTTGGATAGTTTTCCTCTCTTGTCGGCATTGCAAACACATCCGCTGCGCTATAAATCTCGGCAAGTTCTTTTTGATTTTGTGTTCGATGAATTGAAATAATATTTTGCGGCAGATTCTTGTCAATCTCATCATCTGTACCGACAAGGACAATTTGATATTGCTCACCTAATTTTTCCGCCATTTCAACAAAACAGTCCAGTCCCTTACGATACCCCCATGCAAAAGAAACTCCCAAAACAATGTGTGTTTCTGCCGGTATCCCATAGCGTTCTCTAAAATTGCTCGGAGTTGGCTTAAAAACGTCCAAATCGATTCCGTTATTTATTACTTCAATTGGATACCCTTTCAAATACGATTCCTTTGCCAGTTCCGCCAACCACTTTGACGGTGTTACAATTGTCATATTCCCAATGCCGGTAAACCATTTTTTCTTCAGCTTCCACATTCTTTTCGTATTATCGTAAAACGAGGCAGGATATTCCTTATACTGTGGGCAATTATGACAACCAGTCTTCCACTTGTCGCACCTTACTATAGTAAAGTACGGGCATTGCCCAGTGAATGACCAGCAATCATGCAATGTCCATACTGTCGGGACATTATGTTTTTTTATATATGAAAAGAGCATCGGTAAATTGATATATGAATCGTGCAAATTATGAAAATGAATGATATCGGGCTTAAATTCATCTATCTTCTTCAAAAGCTTATACGTCTCGAACCATGCGAAGCAACCATTAAAACCTGTAATTCGAGCAAGAGCGACATTTACTCGGCGACTATTGAATGTTCCGATTCGGTAATAGCCGCAATCCTCACCCGCATCACGATTTGTTGTGGTGATAGGCGATGCGCACATCACCTCGTGTCCCTGCGCTCTTGCTACATCGGCAATCCCCATCATGATTTTTCCGGTGCTACCTTTCGCTCCACCATTGATCTGCACAATACGCATCACTCGTACTCCTCACTGATTATCACTAAAGAACTTATATCCTCTACGCCTCATGATTGCCTTTGAGAGATTGAACAGCGGCTTCGGAAGCCACTCACGCAGCCATGTCCGGAATTCAAGCATCCATTCATCTTTAGCTCGCATATCCTCTCGGTCACCTTTATAAATAGGATTCTCATCGAAATACTTGCGTGCCTTCGTCAGCACCTTTCCCTTACGAATCACGTCAAGAATAGGGAATTCCCCGCGTCGGCTATCTGCGCAACGGGCATTCAGCTGTCGTGCCATATTCGTCAACGCAACCTCATACTGCCAGGCATTCAGCGTTTTCGTCAGCGTTTTTTCCATAAAATCCTTACGCCAGATGCCTGCATACAGACTGACAATGTAGTCACCTGCATAATTGTCCAGCAGAAAAATACCCTGTTCCAATTCCTCAGCTTTTCTGTTTCTCAGACTCTTCATGGTCATAACAAACAAACGCAGATAATCAATCTGATGCTTTTCCATGATCTGAATATCTTCGTTGACCGCCTGAGTCGAAATCCTTTCCGTCAGGAAATAGTCATCCAAGGTAAAGAGAACATACTCTGTCTTAATCAGCGGCATCACTGCTCTCAGACGTTCCGTTATTTCCGTGCCTTCGCCTGCTGCCACCACTGTTACATTTTCAAAAGTACGATCAGTGGGTTTATCGGTTACTAAAAACGTCTCCACGTTTCGGTCTGCCCAATTCTGATTCAAAAGCAAAACATGTGCATCCCACAAATCCGAAAACTTGTCGCACGTCGAAATAATAATTGAAAAGTTATTCTCCATCACCATGTATCCTCTGCCACTTATTTCATATGTTGGATTGCCTTTGCAACCACATTTTCTGAGGTCTTGCAGCTAGCCTGCAGATTATGATGCTCTCTTGTCATCACAATCGCCTGTTCGTAGTATTTCTTTTGAATTTCCTGATTAGAAATCAGCTGTGTAATCGAATCCACCAATTTAGCTTTATCCGTACAAACCATTGCCGCATCCGTTGACTGCATATACTCAATGATGCCGCTTTCTAGCGAGCCATATGTTAGAATGGATGCACCACTCGCCAATGCGTCCGCTGCCTTCGTAGAGAGTGAATACCGTGAAAGGTTGATGTCCTTTTCCTCAAATCCCTCTACAATAACAGTTATGTCGCTTTCTGTCATGCGCTTTTGAACCTGCGTGTACGGCACAGAACCCATATATTTGACATTTTTATTGTCCTTGAATACAGAATAGACCTGCTCGTCCTTTTCGTTGGAATAAACCTCCAGCATATATTCTGGATTGATTTTTCCAAGGGCGTAGCCAATATCGTTCAGGGAGTTGTTGCGTCCCATACCGATATTTCCGAAGTAAGTAATAACCGGGCAATCTTTGTTAATTACGCTGAACGGTTTACGCTGAACCGTAGAAGTCAAATAAACCGTTTCGCCGTCCAGTCCAAATTCCGAATTATACTTATCCCGAATCTTATCGCTGATGTAAATCGCACTACCCGGCCAAGCCAGAACCTTGTCAATCAATTTCTTGTAGGTCGATTTATAAAGGTGATAGATCGGATTCAGCGTTTTTTCCACATTGAAATAGTAGTCATCGCCAATGCAGGAGATAATTGGCACGTTATATCTCTTGGCGACATACATTGCAATCTGCGGGATAAAATAGTCGTCCGAAAAAGCCAGAAACACGCATTCTGGTTTGAAGTCATCTAGCCAATTATTTAGCTTCTCCGTGCACCAGAATCTCTTACGCCAGAGGATTCCCCTGAGCAAATGTGTAAGAGGCGTATGCTTTCCACCGAACTTGTAGGCAGCTTCTGCTTTTGCATTTCCGAGTTCCAAATCATTGTCTTTCCACTCGGTGTCAAGCTCATCATAATGATAAATTACGCCAGTATCGACTTTCTTCCCCATCCACCGCTGCAACACACGGTGATCCGTAATTTGGAAAAGCGTTTCGCAATGCCCCTTGCACGGCTTCTTTGTATTAGAGAATATCTGTGCAATATTCTCTTTCTCCCAATAGTGAAAGTACGCATCAAAAGCGCGTGACGTTGATTTTGTGTTATATGGAACCGTTCCTACGATCAGCACTCTCGGATGCATATCGTTTCTCCTTTGAACTTTTATCGAATATTTAATACTTTCTTGAGTACGGCATTTTGATCGAGCAGACGGATAACTACTGCACACAGCCCTACTGTCAGGGCGAAGTTTCCGGCAGTCAGTAAATACCCTTCAATACTGCTAAATTGGATTGCAACACTGCTTTTGAAGATATTGAGAAGCAGACCGTGCATCATGTAAATTTCTAAGCTTTGTTTTCCTGCCCAAAGGAAAAACTCCCTTACTTTTTCTTTCCGGTTAATACAAAGCTCAGCACGGCATTTGGGTTCATCATCACTATTGCCATCACAGTAAGTGCTACCGTAATCACATAGTTGACCAGAACCAGGCCCAGCCCCACCGGACTGTACAGAATCGGCACTTTGTCCGACTTGATCAAGCTGAGAAGCAGATAGTGCGTGAGATACACTTCCAACAAGTGCTCTCCGACCCATGCAAGAGTACCCCCCCGATTTTACTGGAGAAGATTCCCCTACAGAGACCACATACTGCAATACATCCAGCCAACGATGTTGCCGCACGCAAGATAATCGCAAAGCCGCCATCCGACATCTCATAAAGCGGAAATCTAAGAATAACGAACAGCCACACTACAAAGCAGATTGCAACTACACTATCAATAATCTTTTTGCCAATCTCAGATTCCTTCATCCTGTCATCAAACTGACCATACAAGAACCCTGCATAGTAGAAAGGCATATAATAGAGCGTCAATTTGATTGCAAAGAACGAAAGTCCTAAAATCACGCCAATTCCAACCAGCAGAACCATTCCTGCCAAGTAGCACCCCAGAAGTACAATCTGTTTCTTCAGCAGATTTTCTTTGCTCGCCCGCTCTGCAATGAAAGAGGCAATGCCAAAAATCATGCTAATCGTCCAAATCGTTGCAAGGAACCAATAACCTGAATCCATATTCCACAGGAGATGCTTAACGTTTAAGAAACCATCCTCTCCAAAGATGATGCCTCTAACCAAAAAGCTCCATACAGCCCACGGCAGCATATACGCAACCGTTCTGCGTTTCACATATTTCCACAGTCCCTTGCTGTTAGAGATGGGGCGGCTATATTTCGTTACATATCCGCTGATTAAAATAAACAACGGCATCTGCAAGGACCATGCAATATTAAACACAAATGTGTTTTCTGCTCCGACCGTACATCCACTCATTGTATGTTGCAGAACAACCAGAAGCATCGCTATGCCACGCATGACATCCACAAATTGATTTCGGTTTTCTGTCTTAGCCTGCATCCCTTAATACCCTCTCAAACATAAACTTCCGCAGCCAGTTGGGAGCCAGCGCCGACCCGCTGCGAATCACGCAGCTCTTTATGTACTGTCCTTCTCCAATAAAGCCTTGCTGTTTCATAAATTTGAACAACTTGGCCTGCGTCTTGGCGTATTTCCAACCGGCTCTTCTTAAATACATATCCGAGCCAGCTCTCATATGGAGCAGCGGCTCTTGAATGTTGTAACCCTGATATCCTGCCATCAGCATTCGAAGCCAGAGGTAATAATCCTCCAGAAGATAGAAATCCTGATAGGAGCCAACTGCCTCGACTGCGGATTTCTTATACATCACGCAGGGGTGATTAAACGGATTGCGCTTCTTTGCAAACTCTACGATTTCCGCATTTGTCTCGGGCGGCACACGCCTTGTATCGACGGTGTGCGGATCAATAGTAAACTCCTCCACGATACCGGAGCAAATACTCACCTCCGAATGTGTGTTAAACACAGCGATCTGTTTTTCACATCGATCCGGATAAGCGATGTCATCGCTGTCCATCCGGGCAACCAGCTCATTTTTGCAATGCTTGATGCCTTCATTGAGTGCGTTGCCAAGTCCACCGTTCTTCGCGAGGCGGACAACATTCAGAGATTCACCCATCTCCTGTTGCTTCGCTGCGATTACGCTATCCAATGGTTCGTTCAGAGGTCCATCACATACCAGCACGAAATCATTTGTGGAGAGCGTCTGCGCTTGTATGCTCTCTATTGCCTGTCTCAAATATTCCGGTTTTTCTTTGTGATAAACAGACATTAAAACGCTGTAATTCTGCATCACTTCGTCTCCTGCCCCATCGCCGTAGTCGCCCCCTCTGCCACACCTTCCGTGCTTTCAGGCATAAACAGGATCTTCACGGTTGCCAGCATGATCTTCAAATCCTCGATCAGGCTGGGATGGGCAATGTACATCAAATCCATCTGCAGCTTATCGTAGGGGGTGGTGTTATACTTGCCATACACCTGCGCATAACCGGTCAAACCAGCCTTTGCCTGAAGCCGCAGCGCAAACTCCGGCATTTCCTCGCAGTACTGCGCAGCGATCTCCGGGCGCTCCGGGCGGGGGCCAACAACAGACAGATCACCCTTCAGGATGTTCAGCAACTGAGGCAGCTCGTCCAGACGGCAGGCGCGGATAATGTGACCGACCTTTGTAATACGGTCATCCTTGTCGCCGGTAGAAAGACGTGCCACGCCATCCTTTTCTGCATCCACGCGCATGGAGCGGAACTTCAAAATCTCAAACTGCTTGCCGTCCTTGGTCAGACGCACCTGCTTATAGAAGGCGGGGCCACCATCGGATTTGACCGCAATGGCTGTGATCAGGAGCAGCGGGCTCAAGATGATCAGTGCCAGCAGTGAGATCACAATGTCCATTGCGCGCTTGATGAACAAGAACTCCGGGCTTGCCATGTAACGACCGACACGCAGCATCGGCAGATGGAACATATGCATCGGCCAAGCGCCACTCATAATAACGTCGCCAACGCGGGGAATGACGAACATATTGATGCCCTTCCCTACGCAGTGCTTCAGGATAATATTTCGCTCATGGCTGTGGACGCCGCTGACAAAAACAGTCTCCATGCCATCCAGAATGCTCAAATCTGCCAAGCACTCCGACACGCTCAAGGTGACCTGCACATCGTATTTCTGGCTCAGGCCATACTCGTTGATGAGCTTTTCCATACCGTGTCGCACATCGTAGACCACCGCGGTCTTCTGCGGCGGGAAGGTCTTGTAGTACCATTTATGTGCGCAGGATGCCCAGATCGCGGCCATCACCAGCTGTCCCACGATTGCCGCAATACCCGGCAACAGGTTGCAGAACTTTGCGGACATCAGGCAGATCACGATGTACAAAATACCATCGGTTGCCATCGCGCCAAGGATCTGGCCATACACAAGCTCTGAGACCCGCTGCATCGACATCCAGAACGCATCGTAGATTTTACCGAGTACAATGTACAGGATAAAAAACAGGCCTAAAATCGCAAAATGACCCTCCCATGCCAGATTTGCATAGGTCTGGTGCGAGTAGTACAGGAACCAGCAAGCCGCAAACGGCAGCTCGATCATCAGAACATTCAGGATCTTCACGACCCTCAACATCACATCATGCTGAAACTTTGACATAATCCTCTCCAATAACTCCTTTAGATTTTCTTTTTACGACCCACATTACAGCAACTGTTTGGGGTCGAGCTATTAACTACACAAACCGATTTCTTCCCCCGTTTTGTGGTTAGCTGAAACATTCAGTTTTTCGCTTTCCCTATGAGGTCCTTGTGCCAACTCCAACCGGCGCGGTTTCGAATCCGCTTTCTCCCACCGCATCCCAATCTCATCCAGCTTTGCAATACGCTCCTCTGTCAGCACAGCGCAGCTTTTTTCAGGATTCTGGCGGGTGTACCGCTGCCGCTTGACCCAATTTCCGAGATTATATCCATTCGGTGACACATATTCTGCCGGGACGTTCAGATTGCCGTGGGCATCAAAGTAGCGCTTGGCTTCCTGATAGCCTTCGTTCCACTGACGGTCATTGCGGTTGCCCCAGTACATTCCGATCCGATTCAGCCGCTCGACTTGTTCGTCCGTCAGTTTTCCTTTCGGGTACGCCCATTGCTGGCTTGCGACCCATTGTCCCAGCCGTTCACCAGCCGCTGTCACATAGGAACGTGGGATATTCAGGTTGCCGTTTTCCTCATAATAGGTCGCAGCCAGCGCATAAGCCTTTTCCCACTTGGCATCGAAAATGTTCCACACCATGCCGAGCTCATCAAGCTGTGCAATGCGTTCTTCCTTCAAGCGACCGTTCAGCTTTTGCTGCCGGGTCTTGATGATCCACTGTCCCAGTGGGTAGCCGTCTGGGTCTACATATTTTCCGGGCACCATCAGGTTTCCGTAGGTGTCGTGGTATTTCTTTGCGACCTCAAATCCATGCTGCCACGCAATTTCCTTCCGGTTGCCCCAGACCATGCCGATGCTGTCCAGCCGTGCGATCTGCTGCTCAGTCAGGTTGCCTTGGATCTGTCCCTCGCGCACACGGCGCTGGGTGACCAGCCACACCCCAAGGCTCAGACCTCCGGGCGTGGTATACAGTTTCGGGACGTTCAAATTGCCGTGCTCCGCATAGTAGATGCTGGCCTCAGAGAAATAGTGCTCCCAACCGGAAGAAAGGCTTGCCTGCAGCTGCTCGAACAGTACCCGGCAATCGTGCACCTGTTCGATGACCTCGAACCGCTCGGTGACGATCTTATCGCCCTCGCCGTTGGCATACAGACGATGGACTGCTTCCTGCATCTCGCTTTGCAGACCGGAAATACTGGTCAAACCTTCGAAATTGTTGACCACATCCAGAATCAGCGGGGCTGCGGTGTCCCCGGCGGTCAGGGCACGTCCGATCTGCTGCTTGTAGATGATGGGCGAAATCGTTGGTCGGAACAGGATCACGCCGGAAATCCCCTCCACATGGACACCCTCGTTGAGCATATCGATGCAGAACAGCAGCTTCAGCCGGTTGCTTGTGTCCGTTTTGAAGTCCGCAAAAGCCTTGTCGGTGTTCGGGTCATCCGAGTAAGCCTGATACACCACCACATCCGGGTTGACCCCGGCGAACCACTCCGGCACATGGGACACCATCTCGTCCATGTGCTCCTTGTTGGCGCAGAACACAATGTACTTGCCAGTCTTATTCGTGATATGATGTGCAAAGACCCTATCCAGACCATCCGCTTGTTCCAAAGCGCGGCGCAGCGCGTCCAGATATTTCTGGTTCACATCCTGAATGCCCGGTGCTCGCAGGTTGTCCACCCACGCCTGATACTTCGCAAGCGTTTTCTGGTACTGATAAACTGTGGTCACATATTTCGGGGCAGGCAAAATACCCCTGACGACTGCTTCGCCAAGGGTCATGTTGCTCGCAACACGGCTATCGAAAAGTTCTTCGGCCATATCGCGGTTATTATCCAGATATCGGATGTTTGTTGCCGTCAGCCCCAGAAGCTTTGCATCCGGGCATAACTTTAATAAAGCCACCGTGCTTTCGCCCCAACATTCCGCACCGGCACGGTGGAATTCATCGAGTATAATATAGGCAGGCTTCTGCGCTGCTATTTCGTCCAGCTGTGCCTGCGTGCAGCACATCAGTTTGGCGTAGGTATAAAAGCGAACGTTTGCCAACGGAAAATCCGGGTCGTTCCTTTTCAGGCTCTCCAGCTGGGTCTTAAAGATATATTCACTGGGAGAAAGCCAGATTACGACCTTCTCTGGGTTGTCCTCGATCAGCTTGAACGCAATATAGCTCTTTCCGGTGCCGGTGGGATGAACAATGGCAGCCTTGCCATACTGCTCCATCATCCGGACTGCCGCATGATATGCTTTTTCATTGTGCTCAAACAGACATAATGCCACCTTGTTCACCCCTTCCCGCATAAAGGGGTATCCTCCACAGTGATAATGGAGGATACCGATCTTTCGACATCGTTGTTTGAATTCTTCTCTTATTTTATCATGGTTATATCTGGGAATCAATAGAAATCCTTACAAATGCATCCCACCTGACCTTAGAAAAAACCTCGCAGAAGCTGAAAGTTTTTTGCACATTGCCCAGTTCTGCATGAAAAATCCAGCAAAAAACGAAGGTGGACAGAATAAGTGGTCAGAAGGGTGTCCAAGACGCAGGAGGAAACAGAAATGGCACGACGGGGAGAAAACATTCACAAACGCAAGGATGGCCGGTGGGAAGGCCGCTACATCAAAGCGCGCACACCGGAGGGGAAAATCCAGTGGGGCTACGTCTATGGCACGGTCTATGCTGAGGTCAAACGTGTGCTGATTCAAAAGAAAGCAGAGGCGGGCTTCTACAATCTAAAGAGAACCGACCTGACCTTTGAAGCACTGGCTGAGGTATGGCTGCACTCCCAGCGGAATGCAGTAAAAGAATCCACCTATGCGCATTACTCGTACACGCTGCACAAATATCTTCTTCCGGTTTTGAGTAAAGTGCCAGTTGCATCTCTTGAGGAAAGTTTTCTGGAACAGGCTATGCAGCAGATCATTGCGCCGATAGATGCCACACATAAGCCGCTAGGGAGTTCCTCTGCCCGGGAATGCCTCTCGATGCTGCGCCGTATCTGCAAATATGCCGCGCACTTGCGCCTGATCCGTCCGATGGAGCTGGAAGTAGCGCTGCCAAAAGCCATCGACAAAATTTCTGTACCCCTCTCCCCGGCGGAGCAGCAGCGGCTTTATCAGTATGTACAGGAGAACCCCACGCCCCGCAAAATTGGCTTATTATTAGGGGTGGAATTGGGGCTGCGTATTGGCGAGATCTGCGGCCTGCAATGGGGTGATTTTGACCTGAAACTCGGAACGCTGAAAATCAACCGGACGGTCTGCCGAATTTCCTGTGAAAATGGGCATACAAAGGTGGTCATCCAAACGCCTAAAACCCGCACCTCCCGCCGGGAAATTCCAATCCCAAAGCAGCTGCTTATTATGCTGAAAAAGCTGCGCGGATGTGTCAGCAATGCTGCATGGTTTCTGTCCGGCAACGAGTCCAAGCCCACCGAGCCCCGCTGCTACCGAAAAAGCATCAAGGCATATCTGAAGCAGTCAACTGTCCGGCAAGTACGTCCGCACGCGCTGCGCCATACCTTTGCAACGACCTGTCTGCAGGCGGGGTGCGATGTAAAGACCCTCAGCGAATTGTTAGGACACGCTAACGCCAACATCACCTTGCAGCGCTATGTGCACTCTGACCTGACCCGAAAGCGCCGGGAGATGAACCGAATTTTCTCCCATCAGGTGTCCATGAGGGGTGGGGATGTTCTAAATATAACGTAATAGTGCATAATTTCTACGTCATTCCTCCATTATCACTATGGCGGATACTTTTTTTATTAAATATATTCTTTGCCATTACGCGGCTGCACATTCTCTGTATCATAAAATACTTTTGCATCATACGCAGATGCGTATGCATAACTGCACGAACTTCTCTACCATCATATTGAGGTAAACTTCATCATGACTGTAAAAGATGCCGTTGCCAAACGCTTTGAACAGTTCTACGACCAGCGGGAGATACATCCCAACTAGTTAGCGACCCACGCCGGTGCATATTCCAAAATCGATTTATTGCTTAACTCATAGATATATTTTTATTTCTACAAAATGCACCTCTTGCGAACACAAAAAACGCGTGTTATACTGAAACCATCAAAAAACATTGGAGGTGTCCCCTATGCCCCGTCCCAAAGGAAGCAAGAACAAGACCAAGACCGTAAAAGCAACCGTTGACTTTGCTGCACAGATTGCCGAAAAGCAGTCCTCAAAGGAAGCCGCTGCCGCCGAAATCGCATCCATCACCGCTAATATCGATGCGCTGAAAGCTGACCTGAAAGTCAAGAAATCCGAGCTGAAATCTATCGACAAGGAAATCGCCAGAATCGAAGCCAAAAAGGTCAAGGCTGAAACCAAAGCAGCGGAATCCGCAAAGAAAGCCGAAGCAGAGGACGTGCTGAAAAAGCTGCTGGCAAGCGGCGTGAGCGCAGACGATATCCTCGCAAAGCTGAAGTGATCTGAAAATTTCTAACGCAGCAGTTGACGGAAACATCTACGTAGACCAATTAAGCAAAGTCAATAGCACGTGTGGCTGATAAGAACAAAATCGA
>ERZ809074.1311-NODE-1311-length-33145-cov-17.806951_pt1 | contig 33145 bp, 24 predicted proteins | sample MGYA00520795_ERZ809074 | MGnify/ENA primary metagenome ERZ809074 (study PRJEB31570, sample SAMEA3212989) | Homo sapiens | biome: human-gut; feature: human gut; material: fecal | place: Sweden | collected 2011 ...
AGCGCACGGAGACGGCATGGGTTGACTCGGTCCAGTGGATGGAGCCGCGCTCGAAATCCTGCACCCACCCTGATCCGTGCGACGTCAGAAACTCACGTGGCTCGCCAACAGGAACACCAATTGAGATGGCATTCGATTCCGAGTTCCAGTAAGTAAAAATATCTCCCCAGACAGGATACGCTCCACTTTTCTTCGAAAACACAGCGCTGCCGTGTTCGCAATCAAGTCTCCAGTTATCGTCTTCAAACTTATAAGCTTCTCCCGTAACAGCACCAAGTTGCGAGCTGTATCGCTGCGCAACTCTTGCCAGTTCAGCTGCGATCTGGTCATCAGAGGTATCCGGGGTCGCATCTCCAAACCAGTAGTTAACATCAACGTCACCGCTTACACCGGGAACGCTGCCACGGGAAGAATACTGCCAACAATCATATTTGGCAGGTGCATCAGGAGTAAGGCCGAGGCACTCATCGTAACGGCCTCCGTACCAATATTGGGCAGTCCAGATGCTCCAGCCGCTAGAAAGAAAGCAAGGGTCGGTAAGGTAGTTCTTGAACCAGTTAACGTTTGCGTAAATACCGGGCTTATACCCCGCAGCTGCAATTTGACCGCAGAAGGTCTTTGCGATCGATGCGAGCTTCGAGGGATCGTTAAATGGCGTCCACATGGGCGAACCATCAGCATTTGTTTTTTGCTCTTCCAAGTCATAGTAAACGGGAAGAGTGGGTGAATGGCCCTTAAGAGCACTTAACATCAAGCGTGCCTCGGCTTGGGCATCATCTTCATTGCGCGCATAGGAGTAAAGGTACACGCCATACGGAATTCCCAAACGTTCGCACTCGCTCACGTTGCGCTTAAAGTAATTGTCCAGCCTTCCGCCGTTTGTATCGCCAGCAAAACCAACTCTTAGAATCGCAAAGTCGATACCGGCATCTTTCACGGACTGCCAATCAATGGTTCCGTTGTGCTCACTCACGTCGATTCCCTGCGCCGTTGCGCCCTTAGGCATGCTGTGCATTGCACGGCCTTCGAAATCTGCATTTGCGCCATAATCGTCAGGAAGATCGGAGCGGAGGGAACCGTCGACATAACGCCAAGAGTTCTCAGCCAGGGGGGCCTCGATGTCATCATCAGACGCCTCGTCAGAAACCTCATCGGTAGCTGCATCAGCAGAAGCAGATTCAGCATCCGAAGCCTCGCTTGAATCAGGCGTCGAGGAGTCCTGGGAGGCCGAATCGCTCTCCACCTGATCGCCAGATGCATCAGCGGAAACGTTAGAAGAGGCGCTCTCGTTCGCGGGCTGCGATACCTTTGGCTGTTCCTGAGCCAAATCGAGCGTCTCAGCATACAGTGCAAAAGGCTGAAGCGCGCCAGAGAGCCCGAATATAAGGGAGAGCAGTAAAGCAACGCAACACTTTAGTCGTTTCATAGACATCCATTCACCCCAATTAATCGTAGACACATCATTATAGCAGCATGGATAGAGCGTTTACGTCCAAGGTCCATGTCAGCGCATAATGGATGGCGCCAGATAGGCATGCCCCTTAGTGGCCTTAGCGGCTCTGAAAGAAAGTTTGAGACTTCCTAAATACCATTGCCTAAATGCGAGAAATACTCGCTCTCGGATGATAGGTTTGGTCCAAGCCACGGATCGCCCGCCAAGAAGAACTCCGGCCAGCGCTGCATGAACAGCGCCTGCTCGCGTTTCCATCGGCGCAGCTTTTCCTCGTTGGCCTCTTCCCTGTCGCGCGAGGTGAACTCGTAGTGGTACAGCTCTACATAAGGTGTAAAGATGGTGCGGTAGCCCGCCTCCCACGCGCGCAGGCAAAAGTCCGCGTCGTTAAAGCCGACGGCGAATTCCTCGTTGTAGCCGCCGACCCGCTCAAATACGTCGCGTCGGACCATCTGGCACGCACCCGTTACGGCGCTATAGTTGCCCGGGCGCACGGCACGGGCAAGATAGCCCTCGCGCTTTGCCGAGAAGTCCTGGTTGGCATGGGCAAGTGCGCCGCGCACGCCAACCAATATGCCAGCGTGCTGCACCAGATGATCGGCATAATAGAGCTTGGCACCCACCACGCCCGCATCGGGACGCTGCAGATAGCCCATCATCTCTTCAATAAAGTCCGGGCTTATGACCTCGGTATCGTTGTTCAGCAGCAGCAGGTAGTCGCCCTTGGCATGCTCAACGCCAAAGTTGATGATCTTGGAGTAATTGAACTCGCCTGGCCAGTACACAACGCGTGCGTTACCTTTGCCTTCAGATGCCGCGAGCACGCGTTCCGGCAGGGTTTCGTAATACGCAAACGTCTCCGGGGCTTCGCTGTTGTTCTCCACCAAGACAATCTCGTAGTTGGCATACGTGGCCTTCTGGGCGATCGACATCACGCAGGCGTCGAGCGTCTCGACGTGGTCCTTGGTGGGAATCACAATGCTCACCAGCGGCGCAGGCTCCGGCAGCGCATAGCGCATGCGATAGACAAACGGCGTTTCGGCCTCTTCGACCGTTCCGTGAACGCACAGTGCATTAAAGTGGCGCTGAAGCGCAAGGCGCCCGGCCTCGATGGCATACGGCTTGCTGTCGGCGGAACCGTCGGCGGTCGACCCCGGATGCACGCGCCAGTGATACAACACGTGCGCACATGGCGACCGATTCCGGCACCGCCGAACGCACGGCTGCGCGACAGCTCGCCAACGGCGTGTGCAGGAGCCGCATCCGTGATATGTTCAACGTCCTGCCGCCCTACATGGACTACTGGACCGAAGCCGCCGCATAGAGAAGGTAGAATGGTCGCATCGCGATATACGAGGAAAGGTGCAGCCATGCCGTCGAACATACCTGCCACGACGATCCGGATCGACCCGGAGGCCAAAAAGGAGGCCACGGCCATCCTGGACGAGCTCGGCCTGTCCATGTCCACCGCCGTCAACGCGTTCCTCAGGGCGCCCGTCCGGGAGGGCGGGATGCCGTTCGAGATGAGGGTCAAGGCGCCGGTGCCCGACGGGAAGACGGCGAGATAGCCGGCAAATCGACTTGGGGCGATGGGACCCTCACGATTGACCCGACAGATCTTGGGCACATCGCCCCCTTGCCGGATTCAAACCCGGCAAGGGGGCGATTATCTTGCAATTTCAAGAAGATGATTAGGGCAGAATGTCAATCATGGTCTAACAGAGCCAAATCAATCCAACAGTTTAGATAACGGGTAATGATTCGGGAACAGGGCGTTCGGCCGGATGGGACAGATAGATATGGAAAGAACGAACCCTTTCGGGGCACACAAGTAGAGACAAACAATGGGGTCGCTTCGAGAAACGATGTTTTCGAAGCGACCCCATTGTTTGCACAATTGACTTAGGCGCTGAGACCAAGTTGAGTCAATCTTAGACTAACAGAGAGAAGCGCCGCCCAAGTCATGTACTATCCGCTCCAACTCGACAATGTAGGACTCAACCGAATCATCCGATGGCGAGACTTCTGCTCGAATAATGTGGTCCCATTTATACAGGAAATTTTCAACCTGTCGATCTGAGTCATTCTTCCACAGTGGAGCAAGTGCAATCAACGCCGCATCAAAAGGATTGGAGGAAAAATTATCAGCATCAATATAGCCACCCATACCGGCCCTGTCGCAGTCATATACACTTCTAACTATTCTCTCCAATTCAATAGCCTGATTATGATTCATAAAATCACCTCCCTTTCTACTCTTGATACCCCAAAATAGAGAGGAAAAGAGTTTCGATAACATTTATCCGGTTGAAAATCATACACAATCGCTAAACATCGGTTGATTTCCAATCTCAGCCGATCGCATTGAACCGATAGGCCGTTCCGGCAGTTATCCGAACGCCCCCGCGGACCCCGTGGGCCCCGGGGGCGGCGTTTTCCCAGTTGGAGGAACGGTGGAGATGTGTTTCGATGGGTTCGGTGGCCATGCTTCGCCCTCCGCCTGACACCGCTTCCCAGACCCTGTCGGACGTTCGGTCCGCCTATTCCGTTTTACCTTAAGGCTAGGCCAGCGGGGTATCGCCCATCTCGGCGCGCGCAAGCTCTATGAGCCCCGGCGTCAGGTCGAGCATGTCGACGGGTGTTAATGATCACTAAAAAGAGGTCTGCGTGATCGCCGGCAATCGAGCACCGTGAGCACTGAAACTGAGCAGTTTGAGCAGGAGGGCAGTACCCCGGGAACCGGGAGCGCGGCCCTCGCCATACGGTTTCCCCGGGCGGGCACTTTGGCGAGGCCGCCCGGGAAGGATGGGGAGATGACCGTGCCCCTGGACACAGTGAATGATATACGGTCGACGGAGGCGGCCGGGCGCCCGGGGTTCAAGATGGCCCGGGCACTTCACCTGAGCCGCAACACCGTGGCGAAGTACGCCGACATAGAGGACATGTCACCCGCCGCGACGATACCCCAAAGGAGGGCCAGGCCGACGCTCAAGTAAATCTGAATCTACCCCATCCCCTCATCTATCGCCACGGGGAACTTAACCACTTCCCTAGTATGCACGCGAACTCCCGTCCGAACAATCGAATGACCCACCATAGTATCCACGGCCCCCAAACAAGCAGCGAACTAGAACCGGACAGGAGAAAACAGTTCACACAATTTAAGAAAGAAGCTTGACAGCATTAGAATGCAAAACGGCCGAACCGCAGTTCTTCCAATTGGATAGATAAAGATATTGTAGAAAAACCTAGTAAACGATCCAGGAAATACGGAAACAGAATCAGCGTTGTGAGCAACAAAATGATGAGCCATTACCCGTCCACATAAGGACAATGCGAAGTAATTCGATACGGAAATCTCGTATTTTTACCATAATGTCCTCAAGTAAAATCAAAACCCAGTAATACCTCGACCTAGAACCGTTCGAGAATCTCCTCGGCATTTTCTCGCAGATAGATATCTAGGTCCGGCACAGCAAACTGCACGTAGCCCCTCTGCGGTGCCTGAATAACCTCTCTTTGTAGCAATTTGGCCCTAATAGAGCTGATCTCATTGGTCTTTTTACCCATGCGCTTAGCAACCTCGGCCGATTTGGACTGTTGTTTATCCTCGCACATGGCCAAAAGGTATTTGATATCGTTGAGCCCCAGCCCAGAAATCGCGGGCTCGTGAACAACATCGTGAAAACGAGCTTCTGCCAGCGCAATGCCTTCGGCAACATCGCGCTCACTCACGATGGCACTTTTGGCACGATGCAAATTGGCTCGTTGCCAAATGGAGTAACCGACCAGTTGCACCAGATAGGCATAGCCCTTGGTGGCCTCAGCGGCTCTCGACAGAAGATCGTCCTCTACGGTCAAACCAGTCGCGACAAAGCTGTCGCCCATAGAGAGCGCCACCTCCACCTGGTTGATAGGCGCCAGGTCTTCGGGGAGGGCGCGACGCAAGAACGTAAGCGCCTTGCCGTTAATAAGATCCATAACACCGGCGGGTAAACCGGCAAAGGCAAGTGCGATATCCACCCTTTCCCCTATCAAAAGCTGAACCGTAGACGCAATGGCAAGCATATCGTCAATCGGGGCGTCCTGAACCTCATCGATGGCAATAAAAAGGCCCTTGGATGACTTCGCTGCCGAACTCAGCAACTTTCTAAGGCTCGGCTCTTTGGGCGCAACGTCGACTTTCGCGGAAACAAAGCCGGCGTTTACGCCGACCGAAGCATTGGCCGCAAGGGAAGAATCAGCAACCTGATCCCTCAAGTCCGGCAATAGGTTAGGGCCGGCAGAGACAATAGCGGTCTTCCAACCAAGCTCTCGTGCACGATCCCTAAGGTCGCAGAGCAAAACAGTTTTCCCGGAGCCCCTCGGCCCGGCAATGCGCATGAGCCTCGCAGGTGCACCAATTCCCGCATTCAAACTCTCGGTAAACTCAAGGGCGATATCATCACGACCAATTATGCGCGGAGGCTCAGCGCCGGCAGTGGGACGAAAGGGGTTATGGAATGCTGTGACGCTCACTTATTTGCCTTCCTTGGGAATCGATTAACAGCCAATCATTGCTTATATTTCTATCGTAGACTATATCGGATAATATCGAGTTATATAAGCCTGTATAAACTTATCGCGGAAATATCGAGCTTTCGTAATTTGTCTTAGTAAGTAGTCCATTAGTAAGTAGTCCAACGTTGCTTTTCCAAGCTCATAGCGAAAGAAAGTTGAGGGCTTCCTAAAACCATTGACTTAGACCGAGAAATACTCACTCGCAGCGGATAAGTTCGGCCCCAACCACGGATCGCCCGTCAAGAAGAGCTCCGGCCAGCGTTGCATGAACAGCGCTTGCTCGTGCTTCCAGCGGCGCAGTTTTTCCTCGTTGGCCTCTTCCCTGCCGCGCGAGGTGAACTCGTAGTGGTACAGCTCGGCATAGGGCGTAAAGATGGTGCGGTAGCCCGCCTCCCAAACGCGCAGGCAAAAGTCCGCGTCGTTAAAGCCGACTGCGAATTCCTCGTTGTAGCCTCCGACCTGCTCAAATACGTCGCGTCGGACCATCTGGCAGGCACCTGTTACGGCGCTATAGTTGCCCGGGCGCACGGCACGGGCAAGATAGCCCTCGCGCTTTGCCGAGAAGTCCTGGTTGGCATGGGCAAGTGCGCCGCGCACGCCGACCAAAATGCCAGCGTGCTGCACCAGATGATCGGCAAAATAGAGCTTGGCACCCACCACGCCCGCATCGGAACGCTGCAGATAGCCCATCATCTCTTCGATAAAGTCGGGAGTTATGACCTCGGTATCGTTGTTCAGCAGCAGTAGATAGTCGCCCTTGGCATGCTCTACGCCAAAGTTGATGATCTGGGAGTAATTGAACTCGCCCGGCCAGTACACAACGCGTGCGCTACCTTTACCTTCAGATACTGCGGCCACGAGCTCCGGCAGGGTTTCGTAATACGCAAACGTCTCCTGGGCTTCGCTGTTGTTCTCCACCAAAACGATCTCGTAATTGTTATACGTGACCTTCTGGGCGATCGACATCACACAGGCGTCGAGCGTCTCAATGTGATCCTTGGTGGGAATCACAATACTCACCAGCGGCGCAGACTCCGGCAGCGCATAACGCATGCGGTAGACGAACGGCGTCTCGGTCTCCTCGACCGTTCCGTGAACGCCCAGCGACTCAAAGTGGCGCTGCAGCGCCAAACGACCAGCTTCAATGGCATACGGCTTGCTGTCGGCAGAACCGTCGGCGGTCGACCCCGGATGCACTCGCCAGTGATACAACACGTGGGCAATATGCTCAAACCGTGCGCCCGATGCAAGGCAGCGAAGCGTCAGGTCGTAATCCTGGGCGCCCGCGACATCTTCCGGCGACATGCCGATGCGATCGATAAGTGCCTTCTCCACCATCAGAAAATGCGTCACGCAGTTATGGCTATAGAGCAGGTCGACGTTAAGTTGTGTCTTAAAGACCGGCTGACCCCACTCCCCCGTTTTCTGGAACATGTCCTCGTCACAGAACAGGACCTGCGGACGCTCCCCCTCTGCCGCTTTGTTCAACGCGGCGACATAGCGGAACAGCGCATCCGGTTCCAGAATGTCGTCATGGTCCAAGAACGCAATGTAGTCGCCAGTCGCTTGCTCGATACCTGCGTTGGTGTTGATCACAATGCCGCCGTTGCCGGGCAGCCCAATGCGGCGAACGCGCTCGTCATTGGCGTCCGCCGCAAGGTCGGCCACCGCGTCCCATTCGGGCGAGGCGTCCATAAGCAGCAATTCCCAATTTCCGTAGCTCTGGGATAGCACCGAGTCCAGCAGCTCGCGCAGGTAGACCCGATCGGTCTTATAGCACGGCACCACAATGCTCACGAGCGGCCTGTAGGCGAATGCCGCCAAAGCAACGTGCTGGCACGCTAGGTCGCCCGGCTTCGCGCGATGCTGCTCAAACCAACGTCGATAAGCAGCGTCGTCCGCACGTGCATCCTTCATGCGATTCCAGCTGTCGTCGACCATGCCGTTGTACAGACGACCATCCATGGCGCAAAATCCGCTCTGGATTAGGCCCGTGGAATCAGCCGCAATCGCGACAAAATCGCGTATATCCTCGGGCATCTCAACGCTCAGATACGTTTTATTGACGCGACATCCGTTCTGCTGGAGAACATCGACCTGCGACTCAAACACATGCACGGTGGCATCAATCGCATTCATGTGCGTATCGAAGATCTGGAGCTCAGGGGCGCACTGGGGATCTCCCGCCCACTTGACCTCATAGCGCCAGACGGCGCCCTCATCTGCCGGTAAATAACGAACGGCATCGATCTCGTAGCGACCGCAGCACTCGCCGCGCTGCGCATCGCGAACGAGCGCGCACATCGCAGGCTTTGCTTTGTAGTTAATCTTAGATTCCAGCTTGGCAATACGACTATCAAGGCGAATAGAGCCCAGCCTTTTATCGCCGAACGCAAATGAGACGTCAATTGTAGAGCCGTCCATAAACGGAAGCACCAAGACGACGAGCTCGCGCTCATAATCGGCAACGGAGGGACAAAGCGCAAGCACGCGGCCATGATCGAGCGGAAGTGTCAAAGACGGCACGTAAGCGCCATTGGTCGTCGCATGAGCAAAAGTCTGGGAACCCTCCTGCTCAATAAGCCCCGTGATATCCTGGCCGACAAAACGAAGCAGCACAAACAGGCGGCCCTGGCTGCGGCAAAGTGCCAAACGCTTGATACTCATCTACACTTCTCGCTTTCCCAGGGCGTTCGCAGCAATGCGCTTGCACGCGCCCAGGCGTCCAAACCTCAAGACGTCGTAATTGAACATGAGCTTTTTGCACAAACGAGCAGCAGGCGCCTTACCGGCAAGCGCCGCACGCACCATGGCGGCAACAGAAGGATCGCATTGCGCAGGCGCAGCATCACTGCCCACGGCAGAACCGTCAAGCGCCGCGGCAACGGCAGCGAACACCTTGCCGCAGCCCGAGCCCAGGAGCCTAAGTGCATCGTATAGCACCAGATCACACAGGAAGTACGCCAGGTCATCGGCATGCTGGGCATCGAGCCCATCACGGCGCCAATCGGCCAGCACCGCTGAGTAGATCTTCACGTGCTCCAGCAAACGCGTCTCATCGTCATAGCGCATGGTGTCCATGAGCGAGCCCTTGCGTGCCACGCGATAGTCGTACAGCTTGTTCGAGATAAGCGCAGTCTTGCGCGAACGGCCATAGACGGCAAAATCAAAGACCTGGTCCTCGCCATACTTAACGGTTTCATCGAACACGATCCCGTTGCCCAGCAAAAAAGCGCGCTTGCAGGCGGTGCGCCATGCAAAGGGGCGAGACGCTTCCTTAAACAGCAGGTCGGAGCTATAGCCCTCAAACGAAACGTCGCGCGGGCTCAGCACATAGTTAAGCCACGGATACCCCGCCTCCAACGGATACGGGTTCGCACCAAAGGTCAAAACGTCGCAATCCTCACGCTCAAAGACATCGACGATTACACGGCACGCATCGGACGTAAAGCGGTCGTCAGAATCCAAGAACGCGACGATAGGAGCCGAGGACGCAGCGATACCCGCATTGCGGGCGCTCGACAGACCACCGTTGGGCTTATCGACCAGCGTAAAGCGCGCGTCCTTTTCGCAATAAGCAGCGGCGATGTCGCGCGAACCATCCGGCGAGCCATCGTTAACCAGCACGCCTTCCCAATCGGGCATATCCTGCGCGAGTAGGGAGTCCAGGCACCATGCCAGGCACTCCTCCACCTTGTAGATGGGTACGACGACGGAAATCTTAGGGGTAGCCATAATCACGCGCTCCTACTGTGCCGCCGGCACGTCGTCGGGATGCGGATTATCACCGTAGGTGCGCTGATACGTCAAAACGCGCCAAACCAGCGGCAGGCCGCCGATCTTAAAGTAGTGTTTAAACGTATTGAGCTTGCCCGGCTTTTTAAACCCAAAGCGCGAATCAATATAGTCACGGGGCGATTTGACCATCAAACGCAGGTCGGTCTCGCCGCGCGGATCGAACAGCGACAGGTCAAAACGACCGGAATCCCAATCGGCCTTGAGCTCCGGGGACGCCTTCTCCCAAAACTGCTCGCGCAGCCCATCGACCAAGCGCTCATCATTCCAGCGATACGTATCGACCTTCATGCGCATTAAAATTCCCTGAAGCCGAGCCTTAAGCTCGGGGCGTCCATCCAAAAAGCGCTGCATCTCGGCATATTCGTCGCAAACACAAAATACCTTGTTAGGCGAGTTGACAGAACTCTTCTCGTTGTCTTGGCGATAGCACAAAATGGGGTCCGCAATAAACGCAGCGCGCTCGGCGCATGCCCAGACCTTAAAGTTAAAACCCGCATCCTGATACGAGGCGCCCGGCGTGGGAAGGAACCGAATCTGATTGTCGTTAAGGAACGAGCGTCGATAGATGGCTGACCAAATGGAAGGCTTGCGGTAGAAAATGCCCGGGCGATCGACGGGGCGATATGCGGCGCCCGTCATATGCTCGTCGATAATTCCAAACAGCTCGCAGCGCTCGCTGGGCGCAGACCAGTACAGGTAAAAGTCGCCCTTAACAACATCGGCATGCTCGGCGTCGGCCTTGGCAACCAGCTTTTGAAGCGAATCCTCGAACATAAAGTCATCGGACTCCAAAATGCCCACGTACTTGCCACGCGCCATCTCCAGGCCGCGGTTCATCGAGTCGCCGTAGCCGCTGTTGGCCTTGTCAATCATCTTGACGCGCGCATCGCGATCCATGTACTCGCGGATGATATCCGGCGAGCTATCGGTAGAGCCGTCGTTGATGCAGATGATTTCAATGTCCTTGAGCGTCTGCGCCACGGCGGAATCGAGGCACTCGCGCAGGTAGCGCTCAACATTGCAGATGGGAACAAGCAGCGAAACTTTAGGGGTATCAGAGTTCTGCAAGAGAACCTCCTGTTGAATAACGTGTAACAGGGTTATTTTAGCAGCGAAGCAACGGCGCGCGGCAGCGCCCAGAATTAGATAAAGCGTTCCAGGCAGGCCTTGAGACCGCGGGTCGAAAGATAGAACAGCGTGGCGTCTGCCATCGAAACGCCCGAGGTCGCCGCAACGAGCTTATGGGCAACACGGCATACGGCGCCCTTAGCAGGCATATCCGCCCACTCCGTTCCCAAAAACGTCGTGAAATCCATATTGACGCGACCGGCCACGCGACGGAAACCATCGGCATCCAAGCGCGCCAAATCAAACACGATAAGGTCCAAGAACCAGGTGATCAGCTCTCCGGGGCACAGGTCCAAAAGGCCGTAGGCCGCCCAGTCTTCCAAAACTTCCTCGAGCATCCTCATGTGGGCGTCGAGCTTTTTGGCGCGTGCCTCGGCACTGTTGAACTCGTGCGTTGCCGATTCGCTCTCCATCACGTAGTGGTAGAACCTGTCCGGCATGACAACGGTCTTTGAGGCCAGCGCGTAAGCTGCAAACTGGAACACAACGTCCTCGCCCAAGGCCAAGCCGGGGGCAAATCGTATGCCCTCGCGATTGAGCAGCTCGCGCGAAAAAGCCGCGCGGCACGCATAGGGCTGTGCGTTTGCGTGGAACAGCAACTGGGGATCACGGGCGCCAAAAGTGCCCGCCTTGGGGCTCATGAGTTGCTGGACCCGCTTAGGCGCGGCGTCGGACGGCTCGCAGACGCCGCCAAAAACGGCGACCTCGGCATCTGCAGACTCCATGGCCTGCAGCACGCACTCGACCGTCCGAGCGTCGATGTAATCATCGGCGTCTACAAAGAAAACCGCCTCGCCCTTGGCGACATCGATTCCAGTATTTCGAGCGCACGAGACGCCCGCGTTTTCCTGGTCAATCACCAGCACACGGTCGTCGGCCTGCGCAATTTGACGCAAGACGCCCAGCGAATCGTCAACCGAACCGTCGTTGACACAGACAACTTGAATCGAGCGCTCGGACTGTGCCAGCAGCGAGTCGAGGCATCTCTGAATGGAACGCGCGGAGTTGTATATGGGAACGACAATAGTCACTTTGGGAATCGAGGCCTCTCCCATACCGACCTACCCCCTCAGCGATTCAATGAGGAAGGCGGCGACCACACCAGGGCCTCCAACCGAGGCGTAATATTTAGCGCGCCCCAAGGCACCATCCGTTGCAAAGTGCGGATGCTCGTCAACCCAGCCCTCAGGATCTTTGAGGATGGCAGCGAGATTCGCACGCTTCCACGGCTTAAGATCGTCCAGCGAAAACTCCCCGGCGTCCAAGGCCGCTTGGAACTCCTTGGCCATCTGCGCCAGGAACTCCTTATAGAACTTAGGCGCCAAGCGCACATAGTTCCACATATACGAATCGTATTTAATGAGCTGATTGAACTCGAGCATGCGGGCGACGTCATCGCTTGCGTGATCGCGAGCATAATCTTCTCGGATCCAGCGCTCGATCTCGGCATACTCGGTATTGACGCAAAAGACCTTAACCGAAGAATTGACCGAGGAGTTCTCGTTGTCCTGACGATACGAAAGCACGGCATCGTGCAGGTAAATGGCCTTGTCGGCGCATGCGATCACCTTAAAAGCAAACGACGTGTCCTGAAAGGATGCCCCCGGAGTCGGCAAGAACTTGATGCCGTTGCGCTCAAGAAAATCGCGGCGGTACACGGCCGACCAAATCGACGGCTTTTGCTTAAAAAAATGCGTCGTATCGCTCGGGTGTAGCGGCTTGCCGCAGTCCTTGGGCTTAAACATCTCGTGTAGCGAGCGGCGCTCCTCGGGCTTGGACCAGTAAAAGTCAAAATTCGCCTTTGCAAAATCGGCGTCAAAGCACTCGGCAGCTGCCACGAGCTTCTCCAGCGCATCGGGCGCCATAAAGTCATCGGACTCCAGAATGCCCACGTACTTGCCGCGAGCCATATCGAGCCCGCGGTTCATCGAGTCGCCGTAGCCGCTGTTGGCCTTGTCGATCATCTTCACGCGCGTGTCGCGCTGCATATACTCGCGGATTATCGCCGGAGAGTTGTCGGTAGAGCCGTCGTTGATGCAGATGATTTCGATGTCCTCGAGCGTCTGCGCCACGGCGGAATCGAGGCACTCGCGCAGGTAGCGCTCAACGTTGTAGATGGGAATAAGCAGCGACAGGACAGGGCTGCCAGAGGAATTAGTAGACAAATGTGCTCCTTAGGAAATACCTGTCGTTTCATGGTATCAAAGGGTCGTCCCGCCCGCGGGCGTTTATATAATCTATGGAGCCCGCAGAGGCGAACCGAAACGAAAGGATGTCATGCAGCCCAAAGCCGCACGTAACATATCCATCGAAGCGCTGCGCTTAATCGCGGTCGCTGGCATCGCGATATTCCACACGTTTCAATGGACCTTCCAGGCGACCTGCATCGGCGTAGCGGAATATGCGCCGCTTGCCGTCTTTCCCCATTCGGGGCTGCTGGGGTTCATCAACCTGCTTGGCTGCTGGGCCAACGAGGTCTTCTTTATGATCTCGGGCTACTTCCTGATTGCCTCGGCTGCTCGCGCCTGGAGCAACGGGGCTACGTGGACGTCGCAGCTTCAGAAGACGACGCGGCGCCTTGGCAAAGTCATCTTGCCCACCGCGTTTTATTGCCTCGCGGCACTCGCATGGTCCACAGCCGTCTCCCCCATTCCCGATGTCTCCTTTCACACGCACTATTGGTACACGCTGGGGCTTGAGTTTATCTGGGTCTACGCCGCCACGGTCTGCATGGCACCGTTGTTTGGGCTGGCTAAAAACCGACTCGGTAGGAAAAGCTACACAGTAGCGGTCGTCGCCGTCGGCGTCCTCGTTTTTATTGTCAATGGCCATCTGGCGACGCAATGCTCGGCAAGCAGCGGTGAGTTTTCTTGGCTGCAGAAGCTCATGAGCGCTGCCACGTACGTAATCGCGTTTTTGATCGGCGGGCTGCTCCGCGACGTTACCGATGTCATGGAGTCGGACAGGGCGGGCGCCTTGGGCATGTGCTCGCTCGCAACGGTTTTGGTGCTCGCCACCATCCTGGAAGGAGCACTCTCCTTCACCGGCAACCTCACGGCGATGGCAGTCCTCTCCTACAAATCGACCTCGTTGTTCTCGTTTGCCCTCGCTGCCGCCTCCCTGCTCTTTGCGGCAACCCGACGCAGCGCCTCAGGCAATCCGCGGACTGCGGGTGTCATCGTCACTTTATCGACCGCCACGCTCGGTTTCTATGTGATGCAGTCGCTCACCAGTAGCCTGTGGCGTCCCGTCTTCAATACGCTGCTCGCAAACATACTGGTCAGCCAAAACAGCCCAGCAGCTATATGTATCGCCACGGGTACCGTCATTAGCATCGTCTTTGCCTTAGCGCTCCTCATCATCGATGCAGCTAGAAGCCTTATCGATCGCAAGCTCAAGCGGCAATAGACACGCTGCCGTCAGACGCTAAAGCCGCTACACCCGTGGCAGGTTCCTGCGTTTTATTCAAAGCTTGCCGTCAAGGTGCGCCGACCCTTTACAATAGAACAGTCCCAAGGACGTATTCGATAGCTTCCGTGCAGCGCATGCGCGCCGCGCGTGAAAGGATATATTGCCCCATGTCTTCAACCCTTCCCGCTCCCATCGATAAGCTCGCCATCGTCGTCGTTACGTACAAGCGCCAGGAACTCCTGGCCAACCTGTTCGACTCCATGACCGAGCTCACGGCAACGCCCTGGCGCATCGTGATCGTCGATAACGAGAATTCGCGCGAGACCGAGGCCATGTGCACCGCATTCAACGAGCGCCTGGCCAACCTGTGGGGCATCGACACCGAGCAGCCCGACGCGAAGGGCGGCACCGACCGCGTCATCTACGCCCCGCAGCTCGAAAACGGCGGCGGCGCGGGCGGCTTTTCCGCCGGCACCAAATGCGCCTACGACCTGGGCGCCCAGTGGTTTTGGGTCATGGACGACGACGTGCTCGTTATCCCGGAGGGCATTGAGCGTCTTGCCAAGTGGACCGACCGCTACGATGTCATCCAGGGTTCGCGCCTTGACTTCGACGGTGGCGCCTTCTTTTGGCAGTACCAGCTTATCCTTTCGCTTGGTATCCCCAACCCCATCGCTAAGTGGGACCTGGGCCCCGAGGGCTACCGCGCCATGAACCAGCTGTGCTTTGAAGGCGGCCTGTTCTCGCGTCGCGTGGTCGACAAGATCGGCCTGCCCGATGCGCGCTTTTTCATCTACGGCGACGATGCCTGCTACGGCTACGTGGCCAGCCAGCACTTCCCCGCCGCCGTGGTCGCCGACGTGGTTCTCAAGCGAGCCCGTGCCGTCTCTAACTGGGATATCGCGGGCAAACGCCAGCTCAACTCCACGAGCGACACCAACCGCTACTACATCATGCGCAACCGAGGCTTCCTCGCTCGCTATATGCAGGTCTACGGTGACTACCACCCCATGCTGTTCCGTCTGGGCAATGCCGCGACCTTCTGCAAGGAATTCATTCGCCTGGCCGCCGTCGACAAATGCTTTAAGACCGGCATTCCGGCGCTGCGCCGTGGCATGAAAGACGCCCGCAAGATCATCAAGGACCCCAACTGGAAACCCATGCCGCCCATGAAGGACACCGAGTAACAGAAGTTAGAAACACCTCGGCGCTTAAAGCCTCTGGCAGACCGCAGCCACACGACGCCCGTCAAACCCGAACCCCCAACGCATACGGCCCACACCGGGTCGCGGCACGCGAATCTTGTCGATGCCGTCGCGCTCTATGTCGAGCAGCGCCTGAACGGCCAGCAGCTCCAGGCCCAGCGTATCCACGCCGGGGTCATACATCAAGTTGATTGTTATCAGCGGACGCTCTTCGAGCATGCCGATCGTGTCTGCCGCGTCAAACACAGAGCCCGTAGGAAAAACCTGAATGTCCCAGCGATTCGCGCCACGCTTTCGCCTCGAGGCAGGATTGGCATAGCCCGGCAAGCCAAAGCAGAGCCCCTGCAAGAGCAGGTGATATGGCAGCGGCGCATCTGGGTCGGTCGCACCGATTCCTTCATCCCCCAGGATGCGGTCTAGCGCCTGCTTCACCGCATTCTCGTCCCCGCGGCACAACCCGTCGCGAAACGTATCGACGTCTCGAATGTCTTCGGCAGCGCTCTCAAACCACTCGATAATCACCAGCCGCAAGGCCTGGCGAAGCTCATTATTGGGCAGTCGCAGAGCACGGAGGCGATTGCCATGCTCTGGCTCCTCCGTCATATCCGTCGTGAGGAAACCGGACAGATACAGCACCGTCCACAGGTCATCATCAGACGAGGCCTCCGGCCCCGCAGTGCCCAAACAAAGCGGGGCCTCAACACATCCATGGGCCTCGAGCAAATCAAACAAGACCGAAAGGCGGTCCAGATTCCACCCGGCAACTACCCTACTTAGACAATCGGCATACCCATACAGGTCGGCACGCACGGGCGCCGTGCAGCCTCGGTCCAGAAAACCGATCACACGCGCCGGACTCGAGCAATAGGCCCTGCCAAACCGATATCCCTCGAGCCATTCACGCGCATCATCCAGGTATTCCTCGCGTCCAGCATGACTCAACAGGGCCTCAACCTCGGCATCCGAAAAGCCGAACCAACGGTCGCACCACGTCGAAAGGGGCGTCGAAAGACGATACGAGCAGCTGCGCGAAGAAAGCGCCATCTCGGCAGGGTCAGGACGCTCCCCCATCAGACACGCCAGCCGCAACGAACTGCCCGCAGTGGCAATGGCGTCGAACAGCACGCGATCGAGCAGCTCCGCCGGATCGGCGTCGGAAGCGTCCCTCGCGCTCGCACGGCCCAACCACGCCGCGTCGTACCCATCAACGAGCAATACAACCTGCTCATCGCAGGCCATCTCCAGCAGCTCAATGAGCACACCGAGCACCGAGTCAACCTCGGCCTCGCTCGCCACGCCACGCGCAACGCGTTCGATGTGACGCACCTTATCTCGTGTTAAATCCGGAGCCTCCAAGAGCGCCAACAGACGAGCGCATTCGCCCGAAAGAGCATCGCGCACGACGTCGGCAACAGCGGCGCCACGCCTCGCAGCGCTAGAAAAGTCCAGCGATATCACCGGATAGCAGGCGTACTCGTCCCGATAGCGCCCGCCGTCCGCATCCCAAATCTGGGTATCGGCAAACAAGCTCCGACCGGCGCGACCGACCGCGGGACGTTCCAGAAAAGCCTTGAGCATCGACAAGTTCATGCTCTTGCCAAAACCCTCGGGTCGGCAGCACACCATAACGGACGCATCGCAATCCAGCACATCGGCAATAAACATGGTCTTATCGACCAGCATGCAGCAACCAAGAGCCTCCGCATAGTCGTGCACACCAATGGGCAAAACTGCATCGCCGGCGCAGCCAATCAGACGCACACCAAAGTCGGCAGCACAACCATTATTTACCTGTTCAGACACCAAAAAGTTCCCCCTAAATCGCAGCATGATGCCAATTGTAATGACCGCCTCGCGCGTACTGATGTCGCCACGCAAACATATCGGGCAACGGTAGCAACATAAGGTGTGAGGGGGCATAACTAATCGTTGCACAACAAAACAGGGTCCGATGCATTCGCACCGGACCCCGTCCCGACTCTTATTGTTATTCGGCAAGCGAGAAGCTACTCCTCGGAACCGTCCTCATCAGCAGCCTTATTCTGCTGATCGAGCTTATGTTTACCGCTCACGATAGACGTAGCACCCAGCGTGGCCAAGCTCGCGCTCGCAAGGCTCGCCATCACGATGAGGTCGCCCGTCCTGGGCATATTGCCACCCGAGGTCTTGGTCGTCGCGGTGGTCGTAGTACCGCCCTTGTCACCGGCCTTCTGGGCATCAGCGTCGGATTGCTTCGCACCCGCACTGGCTGAAGCATCAGCAGCACCGTTGGCATTAGAGCCGGAGCCCTGCTCAGACGATCCCTCATCAGAAGAAGAGCCGCCGTTAATGCCCGCCATCAAAGATGAGCCCAACATAGAGCCAAGCTGCTCGCCGGTAGAAGGCTTGTTTTCCGTCGAGGAATCGCCAGCATCGGAGCCCTCGTTCGAACCTTCCTCAGAGACATCGGAGCCAGAACCGTTAGAGGAGCCCACATCGGTAGAGGAATCGCCAGCGCCGTTGGAAGCACCCGCATCGGTAGAGCCAGAAGTCGTGCCATCCGTAGCGCCATCGGAGCCAGAAGTCGACGAATCGTCCGAAACATCGCCAGAAGCAGTGCCACCAGACGCAGCCCCGCCGTTACTGGCATCATCACTGCCCGCATCAGTCGAGGGAGCATCCGTATTGTTATCGGCGCCCGCATCGTCGTCGGCACCAGGCGTCGGTGCGGCGGGAGCAGCAGGCGCCATGCTCGGACCAGGCGCCGGCGCGGGCTCGGGCTCAGGCTCCACAGGCGTTGCCGCGGCGGCCTCGTCCTCGGCAATGTAGACCAGGCAATCCTTGAGCTCATTGCGGTAGCGATTCTTCCAGCCCTCGTGGTACTGGGGCTGGCTTGCATACTTGGTCGCCACGTTATTGACCACGCTGTTGGAAAGCGCCGTCACAAACTCGCGGTCGGTCATACTGTTAGAAAGGTTTGCCCAGCGGAGAAAGTCCTGGCAGCCACCGGTGCCGCACATATTGGTGATACTCCACACCATACCCTTGACGCAGTCGGCGCGGCCGGAGATGTCAATGCCAAGAGCGCTCTTGAGCCATGCCTCGGTCACTGCATAGTACGAGTTGTACGCATAGGCATCCTGCAGGGCCGAGAACTCAGCAGGGTCGGTGTTATAAGCACCCTGGAAGGCCTCCTGCGCAATACGGCCCAGCTCAGTGAGCTGGCTGTTCGCATACATGGGGTTGTTCGCGTTGGAAATCTCGCTGCCACGATCGATCGCAGCCTTAAGCATGCCGTACTTAGCAGAATCGTAGTTGTAGACCTGCTTCATAAACGGAATGAGCGACCATCGGCGGTCGAACTGGTAATAGCCCAGCGCGTTATAACCGTCGCCATACGAAAAACCCTGGTTATAGTTGCCGTGGCTCTCGTATTTGGTGAAGTACTTCATCTCGGCGGTCACGTTGACAAACGAAACACCCTGAACCGACCTCAGCACGCCCGAGAAGGACTGCTGGGTGTAAAGGCCCTTGTCGATATCGGTGGCATCCGAGGCAACGCCCGGGGTAGGCTCCTCGGCAACAGCAGTCACAGGCGCGGCAACGGTGCCAAACGAAAGCGCCAACGTCAGGCCCGCGACAATTGCGGAATGCTTGGGCTGCATAGATCCTCCCTGCATTGGTGTAGTTAAAGTGCAGTTTGCAAAGATGGATTCAGTATTACAGCTCCCCGTTTGTTGCACAACAACACATCGGTAAACGGCAACAACCCTCCGCGAAATCTTAAGGAATTAAACAAACTGGTCGTCGGGAGCCAGCAGAAGCTCGCCGTAACGCTCCATCAGCCCGTCTCTCAGCTGACAGAAAGCGGGGATATAGACGTTCAAGATACGCTGAATCAAATCTTGAGCGAGCTTGTTGTCATAGATATGGACATTCGTATTGCGGTCTCTGAGCATATCTAGCCAGGCTGCCTCATCAATAAAGTCGTAGAATCGGTAGGACTCCTTCAAGATGGCACGAGGAGACCCCGACGCGGCAAGCGTGGCACCCTCATACTCGAGCAGACGCTTAAGGAGCTTCCAGCTCAGTTCAAATTGAAGATTGAACTTATTAATCAATCCACTCTGAACAAAATCATTGTTGAGATCCTGATTAGGCGCATCCTCAAGATTCGCCAAGGCGCTGGCAAAGTTCTCATATTTTTTCATACAGAATCACACCATCCCTGGCAATTTCATCGAGCAATTGCTGCGATAAGGACTCGTCGAGATTGACGACATCTACATCTAAAAGAGTATCAAGACGCTCCTCGATCAAATATGAGAAACGGCCGAAATCCCGGCAACCTGCTACGGCGATGTCAATATCGCTCTTAGGCAAGCTGTCACCTCGAGCGCGAGAGCCAAACAGCACAACCTTCTCGGCGTCACATTCCCGAGCAAAAACTTCGATTTGCTTGTACACCTTGTCGAGAGATGCCATTTGCACCCCTACAGCTTAATGTCAAAGTTGATCTCGGGGACGGCGGCTAGGTCGGCCAACGTCACACCGTCGACGTACTTTTCGATTACGTCGTCCAGACCGCGCCAGAACTTGACGGTCGAGCAAAGATCGCTGCGAGTGCAGCTGTTGTCGATGCCATCGCACGCCACCGGAGCCGTGCTGCCCTCAACGGCACGCAGGATGTCGCCGGCGCGCACCTCGGCCGGGTCCTTAGCCATCATGTAGCCGCCGCCCTTACCGCGTACGCTCTTAAGCAGGCCCGCCTTCATAAGCGGACGAACCAGCTGCTCCAAATACTTTTGCGAGATGTGCTCGCGGTCGGCAACCTCGCGCAGGGCGATTTTGCCCTCGGCGTCACCAAGCGCTGCGATATAGATCATCAGTCGGAGGGCATAGCGGCCCTTAGAAGAAATGAGCATACCTACCCTCCCGTTGTTCCTGGAACAAAACCACCAAGGGCATTTGTCCCAAATCTTATGCACGCGGGGCAAACAAGCCTGATTATTATGTCCCACATCTAAAAAGTCGAGTGGATTAGTCGGGTTTTCCCTTGACTAACGCCGAACCCATAGTAACTTTATTCCGAGAAGATTCCTAGGGTTTAGTACACCTATGAGTACACCATATACAGAGAGGGACAGCATGAGCGCAAATCCGCTGCTTTCCATCGAAGGTCTGACTGCCTCCGTGGACGAGAAGACCATCCTCCACAACGTCAACCTCAACGTCGCCGCCGGCGAGACCCATGTGCTGATGGGACCCAACGGCGCCGGCAAGTCCACCCTGGGCCACCTGGTCATGGGCGACCCCGTCTATACCGTCAACAACGGCCGTATCGTCTTTGACGGCCAGGACATCACCGAGCTCACCACCGACAAGCGCTCCCGCGCCGGCCTGTTCCTGAGCTTCCAGGCCCCGGTCGAGATCCCGGGCGTGCCGCTGTCGAGCTTTTTGCGCGCCAGCATCGCCGGCCGCCCCGGCCTGGAGATGAAGGGCAAGGAGTTCCGCCGTCGCGTCAAGGAGCTCGCGGCCGAACTCAACATGGACACTGCATACCTCAACCGCGAGCTGGGCGTGGGCTTCTCGGGCGGCGAGAAAAAGAAGGTCGAAATGCTCCAGCTTCTGCTGCTGCAGCCCAAGCTCGCCATCCTGGACGAAACCGACTCGGGCCTGGACGTCGACGCCCTGTCCACCGTCAGCCACGGCATGGACGCCTACCGCAAGAGCTGCGACGGCTCCATGCTCATTATCACGCACAACACGCGCATCCTGGAGCACCTGGATGTCGACCGCGTCCACGTTATGGTCAAGGGCCACATCGTGCGCGAGGACGACGCCTCGCTCATCCCCTGGATCGACAAGAACGGCTTTGAGACCTTCGAGCGCGAGGCCGCCGAGCAGCGCGCCCAGGCCGAGGCCGCCGCTGCCGAGCAGCAGGCGTAAAGGGGCGACGCAATGACCAAGAACCGCACCGAGGTCGCGGACATCGACCGCAGCCTCTACGACTTCACCTATGGCGAGGAGGGATTCGAGCGCCTCGACGCCGGCATCACGCCTGACATCGTGCGCGAGATCAGCGCCAAGAAGGACGAGCCTCAGTGGATGCTCGACCTGCGCTTAAAGTCCCTCGAGATCTTCAACCGTTTTCCCGACCCGACGTGGGGCCCCTCCATCGAGGGCCTGGACATGGACAACATCGTCACCTACGTCAAGCCCAACACCGACCAAAAGCACGACTGGGAGTCGGTGCCCGACGACATCAAGAACACCTTTGAACGCCTGGGCATCCCAGAGGCCGAGCGCAGCTACCTGGCGGGCGTCGGCGCGCAGTACGACTCCGAACTCGTCTACCACAACATGCAGGACACGGCGTCCAAGATGGGTATCGTCTACTCCGGCATTGAGGAGGCCTTGCACGACCCGCAGTGGGAGCCGCTCATCCACGAGAAGTTCATGACACTTATCCCGCCCACCGACCACAAGTTTACGGCCCTGCACGGTGCCGTGTGGTCGGGCGGTTCGTTTGTCTACGTGCCCAAGGGCACCAAACTCGATTTTCCGCTGCAGAGCTACTTCCGCCTTAACGCCAAGGGCGCCGGCCAGTTTGAGCACACGCTCATCATCGTCGAGGACGATGCCGACCTTCACTTTATCGAGGGTTGCTCCGCGCCCAAGTACAACGTGGCAAACCTCCACGCAGGCGCTGTCGAGCTGTTTGTGGGCAAGCGCGCGCATCTGCGCTACTCGACCATCGAGAACTGGTCCAAAAACATGTACAACCTCAACACCAAGCGTGCGCGCGTGGACGAGGACGGCGACATCGAGTGGATCAGCGGCTCCTTCGGCAGCCACGTGGGCTACCTCTACCCCATGAGCGTGCTCAACGGCCGTCGCGCCCGCTCGAGCTTTACCGGTATCACCTTTGCCGGCGCCGGGCAGAACCTCGACACCGGCTGCAAGGTCGTGCTCAACGCACCCGATACCTCGGCGACCGTCGAGACCAAGGGTATCTCCAAGAGCGGCGGCATCCAGACCTTCCGCAGCTCCATCGTGGCCACGCCTAAGGCCGAGGGTTCCAAGGCAACCGTGAGCTGCCAGTCGCTCATGCTCGACGACCAAAGCCGCTCCGATACCATCCCCGCTATGGACATCCGCGCCAAGAATGTCGACATCGGCCACGAGGCCACCATCGGCCGCATCGGCGACGACAAGGTGTTCTACCTGATGAGCCGCGGCATCTCGGAGGAAGAGGCCCGCACCATGATCGTCAACGGCTTTGCCAACCCGGTCTCCAAGGAGCTGCCGCTTGAGTACGCCGTCGAGATGAACAACCTGATCAAGCTCGAGATGGAAGGAGCGATCGGATAATGAAACAGACCACGAACACCGCTGCAACCACGCTCGAGCAGGTTAATGCGATGCCTGCCGCCACTTGGGGCTGGCTCAAGATGAACCAGACCAAGCTCGAGCTTTCGGACGAACTTGCCGCCGCTCCCACCGAGGCCGTTGAGGTTGAGGGCTTGGAAGAGCAGTTTGCTGGCACGGCCGACGCCTTCGATACCGCCATGGACGCCATGGCCGAGCGCTTCCCCGAGCGCCGCGCCTCCGCCCCCGGCGACGCCGCCGACCGCGCCCGCATCACGCCCGAGACCGAGCTCGACGTGCCCGCCACTTCCATCTACCAGGCCGGCGCCATCAAGCTCGAGGAGGAGCTCTCCCCCGCTGAGGCCTTCGAGACCGGCATGGGCGAGGCTGCCTACACCTATCTGGCTGATCACGCCGCCAAGCGCATCGTCATCGATGTGCCCGCCTATCAGCACGCCACGGTTACCGTGCGCGTTAGCGGCGTCGACGCGGCGGCTGCGATTGCCGCCATCGATGTGGTCGCCCGGCCGCAGGCAACGCTCGACCTCGCTCTAGCCCTGGACTCCCCCGTTGCCGGCGAAGGTGCCGTGGGCTCCGTGCTGCGCGTGTGCGCTCACGAGTACGCCACCGTCAACGTAACCTGCACGCAGACGCTCGATGACAGCTGGATCGCACTCGACGACACCGGTCTGTTCCTGGACGAGGGCGCGCGCGTCAACGTGCAGCACACCGTCCTGGGTGCCGGCGCCAGCGCCACCGGCCTTGCCGGCGACCTGCTGGGCGATACCGCCAAGGTGACGATCGATACCGATTACCTGGGCGCCCGCGAGCAGGTGCGCGACTTTAACTACGAGCTGCGCCACCGCGGCTGTAAGACCGAGTGCGAGATTGACGCCAACGGCGTGCTAACTGGCACGTCCAAGAAGGTCTACCGCGGCACCATCGACCTCGTGCACGGCTGCAAGGGTGCGACCGGTACCGAGCGCGAGACGGTGCTCCTGGCCAACAAGGGCGTCGACAACAAGACCGTTCCCGTCATCCTCTGCGACGAGGATGACGTTGCCGGCAACCACGGCGCCACCATCGGCCACGTCCGCGACGAGCAGCTGTTCTACCTCGCCTGCCGCGGCCTTGACCAAAACGCCGCCGAGGACCTGTTCATCCGCGCCAAGCTGGAGGACGCCGCGCTTTCCGCCACCGACGAGCGCACCCGCGCCGCCGTCGTCCGCCTGGGCAATAACCTGATCGACAACTTTGAGGAGGAGCTCGCATGATCGACACCGAGCACGTTAAATGCGATACCTGTACCGCACCGGAGCCTATGGAGCTCGACGCCAGCGACGAGGCCTCGCGCGGCTGGCCTACCGTCGACATCGAGACCAACCCCTACAAGGCGCAGTTCCCGCTGTTCCAGCAGCACCCCGAGATCGCCTTCCTCGATAGCGCAGCCACCGCGCAGCGTCCCGCCTGCGTGCTCGACGCCGAGCGCGACTTCTACCAGCGCATGAACGCCAACCCCCTGCGCGGCCTGTACTCGCTGTCCGTCGAGGCCACCGAGGCCATCGCGAAGGTGCGCCAGCAAATTGCCGACCTCATCGGCGCTTCCCAAGCCAACGAGGTCGTCTTCACCCGCAACACGAGCGAGTCGCTCAACCTGGTCGCCAAGAGCTTTGCTCCCACGGTCCTCGAGCCGGGCGACGAGGTCGTCATCACCATCATGGAGCACCACTCCAACCTGATCCCGTGGCAGCAGGTCTGCCGCGAAACCGGCGCCAAGCTCGTCTACCTCTACCCCACCAAGACCGGCCAGCTCACGACCGAGGAGGTTCTGTCCAAGGTGGGTCCCAAGACCAAGATCTTGGCCGTGGGTCAGGTCTCTAACGTGCTGGGCGTCGAGAACCCGGTCAAGAATCTCGGCAAGCTCGTGCACAAGTACGGCGGCTATCTGGTCGTCGACGGCGCACAGTCGCTGCCGCACATGCCGGTCGATGTGGCCGATCTGGGCGCCGACTTCTTTGCCTTTAGCGCGCACAAGGCCATGGGCCCCATGGGCATCGGCGTGCTGTGGGGCAAGATGGACCTGCTCAACGCCATGCCGCCCATGCTTACCGGCGGCGAGATGATCGATTCGGTCACCGAGCAGGACGCCGTCTGGGCGCCCGTCCCCGAGAAATTCGAAGCCGGCACGCAGGACGCCGCCGGCATCTTCGCCACGGGTGCGGCACTCGACTACCTGGTCAACACGGTGGGTTACGAGAACATCCAGGCCCGCGAGCAGGCACTCGTCCACTATCTGATGGGCGAACTCATGCAGCTCGACTTTGTCCAAATCATCGGTTCCATCTACTGGGACAACCACCACGGCGTCGTCAGCTTTAACGTCAAGGGCATCCACCCGCACGATGTCGCGAGCATCATGGACATGGACGGCGTATGCATCCGCGCCGGTCACCACTGCGCGCAGCCGTTGCTCACCTGGCTGGGCGTCGAGAACCTTGCCTGCTGCCGAGCCAGTGTAGCCTTCTACAACGACAAGGCCGATATCGACAAGTTCATCGCCGGCCTGCATCACGTTTGGAGCACGTTCAATGGGTAACCTGTACACCTCCACCACATTTATGGAGCACAACTCGCACCCCGACTACAAGTACGAGATGGATGCCCCCACGCACGAGCACGACGGCATCAACCCCAGCTGCGGCGACGAACTCACTCTGCAGCTGCGTGTCGAGAACGGCGTGATCGAGGAGGCATCCTTTACCGGCCACGGCTGCGCCATCAGCCAGGCCAGCGCCGACATCATGGCCGACCTCATCACCGGCGAGACGGTCGAGGAAGCACGTCGCTTGGCAGGGCTCTTCCTCGCCATGATCCGCGGCGAGCAGCTCACCGAGGAGGACCTGGAAGATCTGGACGAGGCCGCCCAGCTCCAGGACATCTCGCACATGCCCGCCCGCGTTAAATGCGCCGAGCTCGCCTGGCGCACCCTCGACGGCATGCTCACGGGACAAAATAATCAGTAATATTTGTCTCAAATCTGAAGAATTCTGTTGGCCGAATCGCTTAACTTTCGCGATTCGGCCATTTTCTTTTCTGCCTTTAATTCGAGCCCTCGGCCTGCGCGTCCACCTGCGCATAAGCATGCACAATACGAGAAACCGTACTTTTGCCAATCCCGGTATACCGCTCAATCTGACGCACCGTGAAACCGGCATCGTGCAGTCCAACAATAACGGCATTACGCTGCGCAGGCGGCGCGGCTTTAACCCCGTGGAGCGGAGCCCCGAGGCTCTTCGCCAACTTGTCAGCAAAGGCATGGCGTTCCCACTCCGTCTCTTTCATATCGCACAGCGTTGGCTCGCCGCCCTCGGGCGTCGAAAGCGAATAGGCAGCAAAGGCCTCGGCAGAACCAAAAAGCTCAAGCACGCAAGAAGGATCGAAAAATCCCCTCGTGGCATCGGCCGCATCGCTGTCGTAAGCGCGCAGATGCTCCGCAAAGCTGCTCCAGGGATAACGCTCGATTAGACTAACGCCCGCCTCCTGCGGATCGGCGTGTACAGAGCGAATAGCCTCCATCACCTGCCAGTCGGTATCGAGCGAGCGGCGCTCAAAACGCTCACGAAATAGGCAGCCCGCGCGCCCGGTACGCTTATTGAACCGACGAGCATACGTCAGCAGAAGCCGCTGCATGGCTGCGCTCATTTTGTCCTCGTAATCCAAAAGCACCAGATCCACGTAGTCGCTCATGAGACACCACGCCACAATCGTCACCTGGGCATCGCGGCAGCACTCGCACATCAGCTCCAAAAACTCCCACCGGTCCTCGTCGCTCTCAAAGATCAGCTGCCGGCCCATACCGCGGGCACAAACATGGTAAAAACCGGTGATTGTTTTCCAAACGCGCTGCATGGCGCTCCCTTCGCCGGGATCTACTTACCATCCAATACATCACGATTGAAACGTGCCATCAAAACATTCACGCAAAATGGCACCCGTCGACGGTAAAAGGCGGCAAACCGACGGCGAACGGCAACATAGCCACAGGTCAGGAAACGCACCGTTAGCAAAAGCTTGACCAGAACCGATCCCCTTCAGCGGACCGCGCAACCGCAAACAGCTTGATTAAATCGTTTCAATTGAAAGTTCCGCGCTTCTCGCTACGAAAACTGAGCCGTTCGCCGAATATTCCGTGCATTTCGCGGTATTATAGGGGCTGCATGTCATGTCCCTTTCGAAGGGTCGCCCGGCAATCGCCAGCCACGACCCCCAGACGGGACGCCAACACGATAGAGAGGAGAGGCATGCAGTACTCACAGGAAGTGGAGAACATGTGCCCCGTTGCCAAGGGTGCATACCACGGCCCCGCACCCATCCCCGAGGAGGGCAAGTGGGTCCAGGCTAAGGAGATTTCCGACATCTCCGGTCTTACGCACGGTGTGGGTTGGTGCGCACCTCAGCAGGGCGCCTGCAAGCTCACGCTGAACGTCAAGGACGGCATCATCGAGGAGGCCCTCGTTGAGACCATCGGCTGCTCGGGCATGACCCACTCTGCCGCCATGGCTTCCGAGATCCTTCCCGGTAAGACCATCCTCGAGGCCCTCAACACCGACCTCGTCTGCGACGCCATCAACGTTGCTATGCGCGAGATCTTCCTGCAGATCGTTTACGGCCGCAGCCAGACCGCGTTCTCCGAGGGCGGCCTGCCCGTGGGCGCCTCCCTCGACGACCTCGGCAAGGGCCTTCGCTCTCAGGTCGGTACCATGTTCGGCACCAAGGCCAAGGGCGCTCGTTACCTCGAGCTCGCTCAGGGCTACGTCACCCGCATGGCTCTCAACGACAAGAACGAGATCATCGCGTTCGAGTTCCTGAACCTCGGCAAGTTCACCGACGCCGTCAAGGCCGGCAAGACCCCCGAGGAGGCCATCGCTGGCGCTATGGGCCACTATGGTCAGTGGGAGAACGCTGCCAAGTACATCGACCCGCGCACCGACGAGGAGACTCACTCCGTCGCCAGCGTGTTCCCGGTTCACGAGTAGAAAGGGAGGGAAATAACTATGACTGTTACGTTCGAAGGTTACGAGCGCCGCGCTGACAAGATCAACAAGTGCCTCGCCGACAACGGCATCGCCTCCCTCGAGGAAGCTCTGCAGATCTGCACCGACAAGGGCTTCAACCCGCGTGAGATCGTCAATAACACCCAGTCCATCGCCTTCCAGAACGCTGAGTGGGCCTACACCCTCGGCTGCGCTCTCGCTGTCAAGCGTGGCGCCAAGTCCGCTTCTGAGGCTGCCGCCATCATCGGCGAGGGCATCCAGGCCTTCACCGTCCCCGGCTCCGTCGCCGAGGACCGCAAGGTCGGTCTGGGCCACGGTAACCTGGGCGCTATGCTGCTCTCCGACGACACCGAGTGCTTCGCCTTCCTGGCTGGCCACGAGTCCTTCGCTGCCGCTGAGGGCGCTATCGGCCTGGCTCTGAACGCCAACAAGGCTCGTAAGAAGCCGCTGCGCGTCATCCTCAACGGTCTGGGCAAGGACGCTGCTCAGATCATCGCCCGCATCAACGGCTTCACCTATGTGAAGACCCAGTTCGACTACTACACGGGCGAGCTCAAGGTCGTCGAGACCATCCCCTACTCCGATGGTCCCCGCGCTGCCGTTAACTGCTACGGCTCCGACGACGTCCGCGAGGGCGTTGCCATCATGTGGCACGAGAACGTCGATATCTCGATCACCGGTAACTCCACCAACCCCACGCGCTTCCAGCACCCCGTCGCTGGCACCTACAAGAAGGAGCGCATCGAGGCTGGCAAGAAGTACTTCTCCGTCGCTTCTGGTGGCGGCACTGGCCGTACCCTGCACCCGGACAACATGGGCGCCGGCCCTGCCTCTTACGGCATGACCGACACCATGGGCCGTATGCACTCCGACGCCCAGTTCGCCGGTTCTTCCTCCGTGCCTGCGCACGTCGACATGATGGGTCTCATCGGCATGGGCAACAACCCCATGGTCGGTGCCACCGTCGCCTGCGCTGTCGCCGTCGAGGAGGCCCTCAAGGCCTAATCGTGCCCGCGCGATGCTCATACAGTTGAGCTTTAGAGCCGCTACCCATCCGGGTAGCGGCTCTTTTTTGTCGCCACAAAGCGTTCGAGAGACGATATATCAGTTCTGATGGAACGCAAGGCATGATGAGAAGGAGCCGCCAAGCGCCCCTAACGTCCACGTGCCATATTTGCCCTTTGCCGATTTATCCAATCTTTGCGATACCTTTGCCGATCACCCATGCGACAATGCGCGAACGAGAAAGGAATGCCATGGAATCAACTGATGTACTGGTAATCGGATCGGGCATCGCGGGCCTTTGCGCCGCCATAGAAGCAGCAAGCACGGGCGCGACCGTTGCCATCGCAAGCGCCGGCAAGACCATGAGCGGATCGAGCTTCTTCCCGGGCACCTGGGGCCTCGGGCTTATTGGGCCCGTCGACGAAGACGACGAGCAGGACCTTATCGACACCATCCAAACCGTCGGCGGCGGCGTTGCCGACCCCGAACTCGTCCAGACGTTCGTCCACGGCATTCCCCAAGCGATTGACTGGCTCGAACAGGATCTGGGCGTAGAACTCCAGCGCCCGCAAAGCGCCGAGAGCGCCCAGCAAAAGCAATTTATCCCCTGTTTTGACCATAAGACGCGCAATTGGCGCGGCCTCACCCGCAAGCCCCTTGAGGACGCGTGTACGGCCCAGATCGAGTCTCTCAGCATACGCCTGCTCCCCCGCCACGAGCTTATCGACCTTGTTGAAGACACAACCGGAAAGATTGTCGGCGCCGTGCTCTTCAACCAAACGGACGAGCGCATAGTGACCTTTACAGCAAAGGCCACTATCATCGCTGCGGGCGGCACGGGCGGCCTGTTCGAGCGCAGCCTCACTTCGGCCGATGTACTCAGCTCCTCGCAGGCCATCGCACAATCGCACGGCGCATCCCTTACCAATATTGAGTTCATGCAGATGATGCCCGGCTTCATTGAACCCAAACACAACCTGGTCTTCAACGAAAAAACCTGGCGCTACGTCACGTTTGACCAACCGGTCGACATTGCCAACGAAAAGTTAGACGACCTGCTTGAGCAACGCTCAGGATATGGCCCCTTCACTTCGCGCCTGGCTTCCCGCGCCATCGATCTTGCCATCGATCAAGCGGGTGCCGAAGGCCTAGCGCTCCACTACGACTTCCCTCGCAAGGATATTCCCGAATTCGTGCAGACCTTTGCCACTTGGCTGCAAGAAGAGCATGGCATCGCGCCGAGCGACGAGATGCGCGTGGCGATGTATGCCCACGCCGCAAACGGCGGCATCAGGATCGACAAGACCGCGTACACGGGCGTTGAGGGCCTCTACGCCTGTGGCGAGGCAACAGGCGGCATGCACGGCGCTGACCGCATCGGAGGCCTGTCGAGCGCCAATGGCATCGTGTTCGGACGCATCGCAGGCGCATCGGCAGCTCGAGCAACGCTGGACGCTCCCGAGGCTGGCGCGCCGGTGGATACCGCGCTGCCCCAGCATGGCATTGCCACAACAGACGCCGAACGCCTAACCCGCAGCCTCAGACACACAATGAGCACCTATTGCATGATTAACAGGACCGATGCAGGTCTATCCAAGGCACTGCAAGAGCTTGAAAGCCTGCAAGACGAAGCCACGACTCTAAATAAGCCGCGTGCCAACGACAGCGAAATCGCCGCCCTTGCCCGCCTGCAATCGCAGATTCAGCTAGCACAGGAAATGGTCAAAACCATGCGCGCACGGACCGAAAGCCTGGGTTCGCACTATCGAGCGGACTAAGCTGAGCACCCCTCTAGAGCAGAACACAACTTCTCGATATTTATTGAGCCCAACGGCGGACTTTAGCACTATCGAAATTGCGCTGGAAAAGAAACGCCATCATATCCGTGATATAGCCCCTTTTATGTCCTCGCGGTCGCGTATCCTCTTTAGGCGTGTAGTTACCACATGATGAAGGCGAATAACGCGTAGCCCACCGACAGAGAGGAAGAGATATGGAAGACCCCATCCAGGCCGAGATAATCCTGTACCAGTCCGAGGGGGCAAACGTGCCGGTACAGGTCTACTACAAGGACGAGACCCTTTGGGTCTCACAGGCAGCGATGGCCGAGCTGTTCGACGTCTCCATCTCGACGATTTCCGAGCATCTCGTCAACATCTTCGCCAGCGGGGAACTACAAAAGGCCAGCTCAACTAGTTTTTCCGGTTTTTCCGGAAAAACCTCCCCAAAGGGCGGCAGACCGAAAACCTACTACAATCTCGATGCCGTTATCGCCGTCGGGTACCGTGTCAACTCGATGCGCGCGACCCGCTTCCGTCAATGGGCGACGGCGACCCTCAAGGAGTACATCACCAAGGGCTTCGTCCTCAACGACGACATGCTCAAGAACGGCCGGCCCTTCGGCAAGGACTACTTCGACGAGCTGCTCGCCCGCATCCGCGACATCCGCGCGAGCGAGCGGCGCGTGTGGCTCAAGATCACCGACATCTTCCAGGAGTGCAGCTTCGACTACGACAAGGACTCGACCATGGCCAAGAACTTCTACGCCGCGGTCCAGAACAAGATGCATTACGCCGTCACCGGGCACACCGCGGCCGAAATCGTCCAGGGGCGCTCCGACCCATCCAAGCCCAACATGGGTCTCACGTCGTGGAAGGGAGGCCCCGAGGGCCGCATCCACTCCTCTGACGTCACTGTGGCCAAAAACTACCTTTCCGAGGACGAGATAAGGCAGCTGAACCGCCTCGTCACAATGCTGCTCGACACGCTCGAGGACAGGGCCGAGCGGCACGTCCTGACGAGCATGGAGGATTGCGAGCGTCTGCTCGACGGCTTCCTGACCTTCAGCGGGCGCGAGGTGCTCAAGGGCCTCGGTAACCGCAACAAGAAGACGGCAGACAAGATCGCCAAGGAGCGCTTCCATGAGTTCCAGAAGCTCCAGGACAAGACCTACGAGAACGACTTCGAGCGGATGGTGAAGCATATGAACGGGAAAGCGTGATTTGAAGCACGGAGATACAAAACGCCAGTTGTCTCACCATTTTCGTGACGTCACGAAAATGGTGAGACAACTTGACCGTGCTAGTCGCGGCCAGTAGTTCGAACTACGGTATCGACGCAGAAACTCCAAGGGCTCTGTGACAGACAGTGTAGTCACCCTCAGGGACGATCGCCTTTCTTGTTTCCAAGCACACAAAATGCTCGATAGCCAGGTCCCTTAGCTCCGCGCCCCGACGGGTTCGACCCCATGCGAGGTAAACAAAAAACGACCAGCCGAAGCCAGTCGCCTTAAAATGCTTTGGTGGGCCGTCAGGGGGTCAGCCTGCTGCGCAGGCGGCTGCTGCGGCGCTTTGCGCCTTGCGCGCTGCGCTGGCAAACGCTTACGCGTTTTCTCAGCTCCGCGCCCTTTCGGGTTCGACCCCATACGAGGTCAACAAAAAAGACGGCCAACTTTCGTTGACCGTCTAACATGCTTTGGTGGGCCGTCAGGGGGTCGAACCCTGGACCTTGGGATTAAGAGTCCCCTGCTCTACCAACTGAGCTAACGACCCAAAGCTAAAGTCCGTTGTGGCGGACTTTAGAGGAGATATCGTGTGGTGGGCCGTCAGGGGGTCGAACCCTGGACCTTGGGATTAAGAGTCCCCTGCTCTACCAACTGAGCTAACGACCCGATATCAACACGAAGCAAGAACTGGGGTGGGTAAAGGGACTCGAACCCTCGACCTACGGGACCACAACCCGTCGCTCTAGCCAACTGAGCTACACCCACCGTGTCCTGTGCGCTTCGCGCTCGACTATTATTGCAAGGAACGCCATGCGATGCAAGCCCCAATTTTCAAGAATTTTAAAAAGAGTTTTTCGGATCCATTTCGAGCATTTCCCACCGGTTTCATAGGAGTAAACTTGCCCCACCCCGATGTTCGAAAGGACAACCATGAAAGAACTTTCCAATCGCACGGCGACATTTACCGATTCGGTCATTCGCCGCATGACACGCATCTCCAATAAGTACGGCGCCGTCAACCTCTCACAGGGCTTCCCCGACTTTGATCCCCCGGCGCAGCTGCTCAATAGCCTGAGCACCATCGCGACCGACCCCAAGCCGCTCTATCACCAGTACTCCATCACTTGGGGCTCCCAGGCCATGCGCGAGGCGCTCGCCGCCAAGCAGGAGCACTTTATGG
>ERZ809074.1315-NODE-1315-length-33114-cov-11.807163_pt1 | contig 33114 bp, 28 predicted proteins | sample MGYA00520795_ERZ809074 | MGnify/ENA primary metagenome ERZ809074 (study PRJEB31570, sample SAMEA3212989) | Homo sapiens | biome: human-gut; feature: human gut; material: fecal | place: Sweden | collected 2011 ...
GCCCATCATTATCATAGAAGAATCTTATTTACAGACTTTTCTTCATAGTCTCAAAATGGGGATATCTGTGGATACGCTGTATAGTACATTATACAGGGCAAAGCAATGGATTAAGAAGTACTACGAAGAACAGTTTCACCAACTGGATGGCAAATAAAAAACAGGTGCCGGATATGACACCTGTTTTCTTCTATCAGATATCTGCGTCAGAATCAGATAGTTTTGTAAGTATCTAAGCAGTTACAGATTCGATCAGATCAATGATGGTATCGATAGAATCCTGCTGGGAAGAATGCTTCATTGCATCGATGTATTTCTCGCGGTTATCATAGAGATCATGAACTGCACTGAGAAGTGTTTCGTTCGTAAGTTCCTCTTCCTCAAGCACCATACTGAATCCCTGACGCTCGAAAGAACGGGCGTTGAGAATCTGATCACCACGGCTTGCATTGGCAGACAGCGGAATCAGAAGATTTGGTTTGTGCAGGGCGAGAAGCTCGCAGATAGCATTGGCTCCGGCTCTGGAGATTACAATGTCGGTCAGTGCGAAGAGGTCACGTAATTCTTCTTTGATATATTCGAACTGTGCGTAGCCTTCCGTTCCGTTCAAAGAAGGATCGAGCTTGCCGCGGCCACATAAGTGAATGACCTGGAAGTCTTTCAGAAGTTCCGGGAGAATCGCACGGATGGCATTGTTCACGGCAACGGCACCGAGGCTTCCGCCGACAACCAGAATGACCGGTTTGTCGGAAGTGAAGTGAAGGAATTCTCTGGCGCGGTACTTATCTCCACTTAAAAGTTCCTGACGAATCGGAGATCCGGTGAGAACAGCCTTGCCTGCCGGGAGAGAAGATAATGTCTCCGGGAAGTTGCAGCAGACCTTCGTTGCAGAAGGAATGGAAATCTTGTTGGCAAGACCCGGAGTCATATCAGATTCGTGGATAATGACTGGTACATGTTGTCCCTTACCGGCAAGGACTACTGGTACAGAGACAAAACCTCCCTTGGAAAATATAACATCAGGCTCCAGAATCTTAATCAGTTTACGTGCTTCACCCATTCCCTTGATAACACGGAATGGATCTGTGAAGTTCTGGACGCTGAAATAACGTCTGAGTTTACCGGTTGAGATGCCATGATATGGTATACCGAATTGAGAGATAAGTTCCTTCTCAATTCCGTTATATGAGCCGATATAGTGGATGTCGTATTGTAATTCTTTAAGACGTGGTAACAGGGCAATGTTAGGTGTAACATGACCGGCAGTACCGCCGCCGGTTAAGATAATACGTTTCATAAAAAGCTCCTTTCGATAATATATGTTACAATAAGAATGCCGTACGGATAATTCTGCTTCGTATACACTTTACGAAACAGTGAAAGATTTTCAACTTTGGCATATAATTATATTATACGTTCCCGAGAGATTTGGTCAAGAGAAAGAGAGGATAGATTTCGTTAAGAGGTAGATTATGAGTGAAAAAAAAGATCAGTTGAAAGAAATCCTAAAAGATCAATTGAATAGAGAAGCGAAACAGATAGAAGAAGAAGTCGGACTTAACGATAATGAAGAGATTCCAAATGAGCTGAAGATCCGCATGAAAAATGCACTGGATCAAAAAATCCGTGAGTGTGAAAAGCGTTCTGAAGATACGAAGCGAACAGATGCGTATGCGAAACTCTCAGAAGAAGACCGGGAAGCACTTCGCCTTGGACGGGAGATGTTGAAGAATCAGAGCGAGGAGAAGAAAATCTATACAATGCGCCGGAAAAAACGCAATATCCGTAGAATTGTAGCGCTGGCAGCAGTGCTGATCCTCGTAATGGCAGTTGGAATGACAAGCTTTGGCGGACCAGAGAGAATGCTACAGTTTGTAAAAAGCTCTGTAGGTGGAAGAAAAGTTTCTCAAGTCGATTCCAGTGATAAGAACAAAGTTATCGAGGAAGAAGACGAAGAATTAGCTTGTGAGAAGATTACAGAGGAATTTGGAATTGCACCGGTGAGAATTACGTGGATGCCAAATGGAATGGAATTTGAAAAAATGGAGTTGGATACAGACATTCAAGTGGCAGAATTAGATTATATACGTGATAGAGAGAAAATGGAATTTATAATCAGTGCCTCTTATGGAGAAGTGTCTTTGGGGGCAGATAATGAAGATGAGATTACAGCTCATTATTATATTAAAGAAAATATTCCAATAGAAGTGACTGAATACAAAACACCTGAAACGGAGACGAACAGATATAAAGCAGAATTTAAATATAATAATCTGTACTATTGTTTAACAGGAACGATGACAAAGGGAGAAATAGAAAATATTTTAAAAAAATTATATTTTTTGTAAGAAAATGCGTCAGTTTTTTGAAGTTCATGTGTCTATTATATAGGGAACCCTAAATAGAGAGAGATGGGAGGTAGATAAATGAAGCGATGTATGTCCATATGTTGTGTATGCGCTATGGCTTTAGGATTAAGCTTTGGAGTATCGACGGATACGCAGGCGGCATCTAGCGTGAAGGTGATCGACGGATCCCAGCTTACAAAAGATGCAGAATCCATCGGCTATAATCAAAAAGTTGCCAGAGGCGAAGATCTTCTGACTGGATATTCCAAAATCGTCCGGATGGGACCAGGAGAAATCTATGCCGGAGGAACAACGTTAGCTGCGCATGAAGTAGAGCGTATCGGTATTGGAGTGATTATTGAACGAGCCAAGGAAGAAGATACGAAATGGTCTTTTTATGATACATGGCAGAAGTTCAATGAAAATGCTGATCGTGCATCATCCAAGAAGTATTTAGATGTAGAAGGTGATTATTATTACCGTGTACGTTGTATTCATTCTGCTAATGATGATATGAGCAGCAGTTTCACAAATGGAGTTTACATTGAGGAACCATAAGTAAGATTTTGTAGAAAAGAAAGAAGAATTTAACAAATTTATAATTACAATCAGATTAGTGGGCAAGGCCATTATAATGATGGGAAAAACAAATTAAAAACAAATTTCGGGTAAAGTTAGTAGGTTGGATCATAATACTTTAGAAATTTAATAACAACTGAATATTGAAACAATTAGACGCTCTTCCATAGCAATCTACATATTTCATGGCCCTTACGTTGGTTCGCAGGGCTTTGGAAGGGCGAAGGAACTGGAGACAGTTCAAAGAAAATTTAAAAGAAAAAATATTATAACAATCAAGAGAAGTAAGTTTAGGTAAGTTTAGTTTTAGGACACGCAAGCTATTAAAAGCTGCGTGTCCTTTTCCATGTGACTTACTTTGCAATTGAATCAATTTACTGAGCGATTGCTTCGCGGAGTGCTTTGGCAAGCTGATCCGGGCAGGAAGTTGCTTTGGAACCGCATTTGATTCCGGCAAGTCTTTCGATGGCGTCTTCCACTTTCATTCCTTTTACAAGGCTTGAGATTCCCTGAAGATTACCGTTGCAGCCACCTACAAAATCTACATCTTTAATTTTATCGCCGTCCAGCTCTACGTGAATCATGCTGGAACAGACACCGTGTGTTTTATAATCCATGTTAAATGCCCTCCTATGTGTTATACCAAATATATGAATATCAGAAGCCATTCTAACAGAGAAGAATCTACTTGTAAAGAAAAATTAAGATTTCCAATAATATGATATAAGCTTGAGGTGTTCGAGGATTGCGGGAACTGCATAGCAATGGAGCAATCCGGTTACATCATATATATGAAAAAGAGTACATAGAGGAATACAAAGAGGAATACACAGGTACAGTAAAGAGTATCAATGCTTGACATTTGTGCATGGGGTAGGGGATAATGTACAGGATAACAGGAAATGTTTGTAATGATAGTGAAAAAGGCAGTCGGATAAAGGAAATGTGCGGGAATCGCACAGTAAAAATGCATAGCAGGAGGAAAATCGGATGATAGGTATTATTGGAGCAATGGAAGAGGAAGTTGTAGCTCTGAAAAGTGAGATGGCAGATGCTAAAGTGACAGAGTTTGCTTCCATGACATTTTATAAAGGAACTCTTTGTGGGAAGGACGCGGTTGTCGTAAGAAGTGGAATCGGTAAAGTTAATGCGGCAATCTGTGCGCAGATCCTGGTGGATAAATTTGGCGTAGATACGCTGATCAATACAGGTATTGCAGGATCCCTGGATGCAAGAATTGACATTGGTGATATGGTGATTTCTACAGATGCGGTGCATCATGATATGGACGCAACCATATTTGGAGATGCAATCGGGCAGGTGCCAAGAATGGATACGCGCACATTCCCGGCAGATCCGCATCTGGTAGAGCTTGCAGTGAAGGCAAATGAAAAAGCAAATCCGCAGATCCATACATTTACAGGAAGGGTCGCAAGTGGAGATCAGTTCATTTCTTCCGGAGAAGTGAAAGCACGTATCGTGGAGAATTTTCAGGCTCTTTGCACAGAGATGGAGGGAGCGGGAATCGCGCACGCGGCTTACCTTAACAAAGTTTCGTATGTCATCATTCGAGCAATTTCTGATAAAGCTGACAACAGTGCAACGATGGATTATCCAGAGTTTGAAAAACAGGCAATTGCCCACAGCGTGGCGCTTGTAAAGGAATTGCTCCCGATGATTTAAAACCAGAGAATAAATGATTCGATAAAATATAAGAAAAAATACCATAATCTGCGGTGTGCAGATGTCGCTTTATGGGGAACGGTTTTTCGCCCTTCTTTTGGAAAATCCATTATAATTGGTGCCAAAAGGAGGGCTTTTATCATGTTAGAATTAATGTTAGACAGACATGTGATCTATGTACTGATGGGAATGAGTGCATTTGCCGGAGTTGTGTCAAAGGTGGTCGTTGGAAGAACACTTAGGAAGCTGGTGGCAGCAGCGGAAAGTATGGGGAAGAGTAATCATCCGTTGATGCGGCTTGTGCGGGCGAAATTCGAGCACACCTGTATGATCAGTGAAAAGGTGGAAAACGTAGGCGTATTTGTGGACAAGTATCTCTATGAATACCGGGTTGGTGGAGTCAGGCTCCATGCATGGCGGCGGTTACAGATGGCAGGTGCCGGACTTTGTCTGATTCTTGGCGGAGTTGGCGCAATCATAAGTTATCGGATTAAAGGGGCGACAGAGCAGACGGCTATGATCGGCGGAACCGGCGTGGCGATGGCGTTAATCGTATTCTTGGTACATATGCTGACGGATGAGGAGTACCGGCTGGAGGCAGTACGAAATTATATGGTAGATTATCTGGAAAATATTTATCAGCATCGCTATGAAAAAACATACAAGAAAGAAGTTCTGGCAGAAGAGGCAAGATCAGAAGAAGCGAGAATAGCGGAGAGTGCCAGAACACAAGAAAATGCAGGAATGACGAAGAATACCAGAATGCCAGAAGAAGCGAGAATGGGTGAGAATACCAGAACGGCAGAAAATGCAGGAATGGCGAAGAATGCCAGAATGACGGAAGAAGCGAGAATGGGTGAGAATACCAGAATGCCAGAAAATGCAGGAAGGGCAGAGGGTGATAACTTGCCAGACGAATCTGTGAATCAGAAGAAGCAGGAACCAAAGCAGGAATTTCCTGGATCTATGGACAGTCTGCTTTGGGCGATGTATAAGACAGAACCGCTGCAGGTGGAAGATGACCGGAAAGTCAAAAAGACAGCTATATCGCAAAAACCAGGTAAAACAGAAAAAATAGAAAAAACAATAGAATCGGAAGAGACAAAGGCGCAGGACGAGGCAAACAGAAATCAGCGTATCCGAGAAATCCTGGAGGAGTTTATGGCTTGATAATAAGAGACTGATTTGTTAAAATATAGATAACGGCTCAAAGTTAGTTTTGTGAAACAAGGACTGTCTGTGAGCTGTCACATTTATAAGAAGAAAATTATACAGATTTCTTCGAGACAAGAACTAGAACGTAACAGGTAGCATAAGGAGGACGAGTCCAATGGGAAGTAAAGTAACATTTGATTATTCAAAGGCAGATGCGTTTATCAGCGCACATGAGATGGAATCTATGAAGAAGATTACCGAGGCTGCGAAAGCTGAACTCCTGGGAAGGGAGGGAGCAGGAAATGATTTCCTTGGCTGGATCGATCTTCCGGTTGATTATGATAAAGAGGAGTTCGAGAGAATCAAGAAAGCCGCTGCAAAGATCCAGTCAGATTCAGAGGTGCTGGTAGTAATCGGTATCGGAGGATCTTATCTTGGCGCAAGAGCAGCAATCGAATTTCTTGGACACAGCTTTTATAATGTAGTATCAAAAGAGATCCGCAAAGCTCCGGAGATTTATTTTGCCGGTAACAGCATCAGCAGTACATATCTGAAACACCTGATTGAAGTGATTGGAGACAGAGATTTCTCAGTTAATATCATTTCCAAATCCGGAACAACAACAGAGCCTGCAATCGCATTCCGTATTTTCAAGGAGATGCTGGAGAAGAAGTATGGCAAAGCTGAGGCTGCTAAGAGAATCTATGCAACAACAGACAAAGCTCGTGGAGCTCTGAAAGGACTTGCTGATGAGGAAGGATACGAAGAGTTCGTAGTACCGGACGATGTTGGAGGACGTTTCTCTGTACTGACAGCTGTTGGACTTCTTCCGATCGCAGTCAGCGGAGCTGATATTGACAAGCTGATGGAAGGTGCAGCAGAAGGAAGAAAATTCGCACTTGAGAATCCATTTGAGGAAAATGACGCAATGCTCTATGCAGCAACACGTAACATTCTGCTCCGTAAAGGAAAAGCGGTTGAGATCATGGCAAATTATGAGCCAAGCCTGCATTATGTATCTGAGTGGTGGAAACAGCTCTTCGGAGAGAGTGAAGGCAAGGATAAGAAAGGAATCTTCCCTGCATCTGTAGACCTTACAACAGATCTTCACTCTATGGGACAGTTCATTCAGGATGGAAGCAGAATCATGTTTGAGACAGTTATGGAAGTGGAGGAGCCGACAGAGCAGATCACAATCGGTGAGGAGCCGGTGGATCTGGACGGACTGAACTACCTTGCAGGCAAGACAATGGATTTTGTAAATAAGAGTGCTATGAATGGTACGATTCTTGCACATACAGACGGACAGGTTCCGAATCTGAAAGTGACAATTCCGGCGCAGGACGAGAAGTCACTTGGACAGTTATTCTATATGTACGAGTTCGCATGCGGTGTCAGCGGATATATTCTTGGAGTAAATCCATTTAATCAGCCGGGTGTTGAGAGCTACAAGAAGAACATGTTCGCACTTCTTGGAAAACCAGGATACGAAAAAGAAAGAGAAGAACTTCTTAAGAGATTATAAGAATGGCAACGATATACGAAAAATTAAAAGCGTATAGCGATTCTGACTATTATGGATTTCACATGCCGGGGCATAAGCGTAAGATGCATATGTCCTGGGATGCGGATCCTTATACTGTAGATATTACAGAGATTGAAGGCTTTGATGATCTTCACCATGCAGAAGGAATCCTGAAAGAGGCTCAGGAACGGGCAGCCAGAATCTATCATGCAGATGAGACACATTTTCTGGTAAATGGAAGTACAGTTGGAATTCTGAGTGCTATCGCGGGTGTGACGAATAAAGGAGATCAGATTCTTGTGGCGCGCAATTGTCACAAATCGGTCTATCATGCAATCTACATGAATGAGTTGAATCCGGTGTATCTCTATCCCCGGTTTGATTCAGAGTTACAGTTGAATATTGAGATATCCGCAGAGGATGTGAGGAGGGCCCTTAATCGGTATCCACAGATCCGAGCAGTCATGATGGTATCTCCGACTTACGATGGAATTGTGTCGGATGTGGCCGAGATAGCAAAGGCCGCACATGAAAAAGGACTGCCGCTGATCGTGGATGAAGCACACGGGGCTCATTTTGGTTTTCATCCCTATTTTCCGGAAAATGCAAATCAAAAAGGCGCAGACATTGTGATCCACAGTGTTCACAAGACACTTCCGGCATTTACCCAGACAGCACTTCTCCACATGAATGGAAATCTGGTGAACCGGGAAAAGGTGAGACGATATCTGCATATGTTACAGAGTAGCAGTCCGTCTTATATTCTGATGGCGGGAATCGATCAGTGCATGGAGATGCTGGATCATCACTGCGAGGAAGTTTTTGACCCGTATGTGGAGCGTTTGAAGAGATGTAGAGAAGAACTTGGAAAATGTGAACATATCCGGCTGGCAGAGACCAAACATTATGATAAGTCAAAGCTTGTATTATCAGTAGCAGGACTTACGAAAGGATTTGCGGATACATATGGTGCAGAAGCAACAGGTATTCAATTGCAGGAAGATTTATTAAATCAGTACCACCTGCAAATGGAGATGGCCGCGGGGACTTATGTGATTGCCATGACTTCGGTCGGGGATACCGATGAAGGAATGAAACGGCTCATAAAAGCAATTTATGAGTTGGATAAGAAATATAAACCTTTACAGGGGGCTTATAACACTGTAGATTCAGACATAGTGCCGGGAGAAATCAAAAAGTCGCAAAAGAAAGAAAAAAATTACGATATAGAACCGGGACATCTGCCACAGGCGGAAGTAATCTATTCACCGGCGCAGGTCATCAGCATGAAAGACGCAGGGGCAGATGGGTTTCAGGTTGTGCCATTGACACAGAGCGAAGGCTACATTTCCGCGGAGTATGCGTATCTCTATCCACCGGGGATCCCGATGCTGGTGCCGGGGGAACGGATCACAGCGCAGATCCGGGAACATTTTCAATGGTATATGGAAAGAACATATGAGATACAGGGAGTAGAAAAAGAAGGATACATAGAGGTATGGACGCATGGGTAAGATATATTATATAATGGGCAAGAGTTCATCTGGAAAAGATACATTATTCCGGAAGATCAAGCAAGAGCTGCCGATGCTTCAGACAGTGACGCTTTACACGACCAGACCGAAGCGGGAAGGTGAAAGAGAAGGCGTCGAATACCATTTTGTGACAGATGAACAGATGCATATTTTCGAGAGACAGGGAAAGGTTGTTGAACTTCGTACTTATAATACTGTTCACGGAGCATGGAAATATGCTACAATAGAAGATGGACAGGTCAATCTGGCAGAATCCGACTATCTGATGATCGGAACGCTGGAGTCCTATGGAAAGTTAAAGAAATATTACGGAGCGGCGTATCTTGTTCCGGTGTACATCGAAGTAGAGGACGGCGAGCGGCTGAACCGTGCACTTACGAGAGAGCGGCAGCAGGAAGTGCCACGTTACGCGGAGATGTGCAGAAGATTTCTCGCAGATACGGAAGATTTTTCCGAGGAGCATCTGAGAGCTGCGGGAATAAAGAAGCGTTATTACAATGATGACCAAAAAAGATGCTTAGATGAAATTATAGAGGACATACGATATGGGAAGTTTTAAAGATGTAGTAGGACACAGAGATGTAATTCAATATTTGCAGAATGCAGTTGCCGAGAATCGGGTATCGCAGGCGTACATTGTGAATGGCGAGCGCGGAACCGGAAAGAAGATGCTGGCAAAGTTATTTGCCATGGCACTTTTATGTGAAGAACATGGACCGGAACCATGTAATAAATGTCATTCCTGTGTACAAGCAGAATCGAATAACCATCCGGATATTATCTGGGTGACACATGAGAAGCCGGGATCCATCGGAGTCGATGATGTGCGCACACAGATCAATAATACAGTTGCAATCAAGCCATATCAGGGCCCGTATAAAGTTTATATTATTCCGGAAGCTGATATTATGACGGTACAGGCACAGAATGCGTTATTAAAGACGATTGAAGAACCGCCACAGTATGCAGTATTTATTCTGCTGACGGAAAATGCAGACGTATTGCTTCCGACAATTAATTCCAGATGTGTCATGTTAAAACTTCGCTACATCAAAGATGCACTGATTAAAAAATATCTCATGGAGAGAATGGAAGTACCAGATTACAAGGCTGAAGTCTGCGCTGCATTTGCACAGGGAAACCTTGGGAAAGCTATCAAACTGGCAGGTTCCGAGCATTTTAATGAGCTCAAGGACGAAGTCCTGAACCTGATGCGCCATATAAATGAGATGGATATCAGTGAGCTTGTGGAGGCAGTGAAACGCTGCACTCTTTATAAAGTTGAAATCAACGACTATCTTGACCTGATCATGGTATGGTACAGAGATGTCTTGTTATATAAAGCGACAAGGGAAATAGATAAGGTTGTATTCAAAGATCAGATCGACTGCATGCGTGAGCAGGCAAGACGCAGTTCTTATGAAGGAATTGAGACGATTCTGGACAGCCTTGACAAAGCAAAAGCCAGATTAAAAGCAAATGTTAACTTTGATCTGGTCATGGAGCTTTTGTTCCTGACGATAAAGGAGAACTAGATTTATGACAAAAGTAATCGGAGTAAGATTCCGCCAGGCGGGAAAGATCTACTTTTTCTCACCGGGGAAATTAGAGATTAAACCCCAAGACCGTGTCATCGTAGAGACGGCTCGCGGTGTTGAGTTCGGAAAGGTTGTGACAGGTCCGAAAGAAGTAGAAGACGACAAGATCACACAGCCTTTAAAATCTGTGATTCGAATTGCAAACGAAGAGGATTACAAAAAAGAAGAGAAAAACAGAGAAAAAGAAAAAGAAGCATTTAACATCTGCTTAGAGAAGATCCGTAAACACGGTCTGGAAATGAAGCTTATAGATGCGGAGTATACATTTGATAATAATAAAGTGTTATTTTACTTTACCGCAGATGGAAGAATTGATTTCCGTGAGCTGGTAAAAGATCTGGCAAGCGTGTTCCGTACACGTATCGAGCTTCGTCAGATTGGTGTCCGTGATGAGACGAAGATTCGTGGAGGCATTGGTATCTGTGGAAGACCACTTTGCTGTCACACGTATCTGTCTGAGTTTGCACCGGTATCGATCAAGATGGCGAAAGAGCAGAACCTGTCTCTGAATCCGACAAAGATATCCGGAGTCTGCGGCAGACTGATGTGCTGTCTGACTAACGAAGAAGAGACCTATGAAGAGCTGAACCGTCAGCTTCCGGGAGTTGGAGATCATGTGACGACGCCGGAAGGACTTCATGGTGAAGTTCAGGCCGTTCACGTACTGCGTCAGATCGTAAAGGTTATTGTGACGCTGGATAACGATGAAAAAGAAATCCGTGAATATCCGGCAGGTGAGCTGAGATTCAAATCAAGAAAGAAGAAAAAAGATGCAAAGCTTTCGAAAGAGGAGTTTGCACAGTTAAAAGCTCTGGAGGAGAAAAATGGTGCCTCCAAGTTAAATGATGACTAATAAGAAGCCCGATGAGCGCCTGGATGATCTCCAGGTGAAGGGCTATGAGATTATACAGAAGCCCGGTCGGTTCTGCTTTGGCATGGACGCCGTGCTTCTGTCTTCCTATGCAAAAGTAAAACGTGGGGAACGTGCACTGGATCTTGGGACCGGAACCGGAATTCTTCCGATTTTACTGGAAGCAAAGAATCCGGGACTTCATTATACAGGTCTGGAAGTTCAGGAAGAAAGTGCTGATATGGCAAGAAGAAGCGTGGCACACAACGGGCTGGAGAACAAGATAGATATCGTTACCGGTGATATCAAAGAGGCAAGTCACATATTTGGAAATGATTCATATGAAGTCATTGTATCCAATCCACCGTATATGATTGGAGAACACGGCCTGAAAAATGATAACGAGGCTTTGTATATCGCAAGACATGAAGCGTTATGCACATTAGATGATCTTCTGCGAGAAAGTGCAAAAGTACTGAAAATGAAAGGACGTTTCTACATGGTGCACCGTCCTTTCCGCCTGCCGGAAATCTTTACAAAAATGTGCAATTACGGAATCGAGCCGAAACGCATGCGTCTCGTCCACCCATATGCAGACAAAGAGCCAAACATGGTTCTTATCGAAGGCCTCAAAGGCGGAAAACCACGCCTCGCCGTAGACCCGCCGCTCATAGTCTACACGAAAGACGGGGAGTATACGGAAGAAGTACTGAAATTGTACGGGATGAAATAAAAGGAGAATTATATGTCAGGAACATTATATCTGTGTGCAACTCCGATCGGCAACCTGGAGGACATGACATTTCGCTGTGTCCGTATTTTAAAAGAAGTTGATTTGATCGCAGCAGAGGATACCCGCAATAGCATTAAGCTTTTGAATCATTTTGATATTCACACACCGATGACCAGTTATCATGAATATAACAAGATTGCAAAAGCGCATACGTTGATCGAGCACTTGGAAAATGGTGAAGATATTGCACTGATCACGGATGCGGGAACACCGGGAATCTCCGATCCGGGTGAGGAGCTGGTGGCAATGTGTCAGGAAGCAGGAATCACTGTGACAGCAGTTCCGGGGGCAGCAGCTTGCATCACAGCGCTGACCATTTCCGGATTGTCCACAAGAAGATTCGCGTTTGAAGCATTTCTTCCGACAGATAAAAAAGAACGACAGGCAGTGCTGAACGAACTGACGGAAGAGACAAGAACTATGATTATCTACGAAGCACCGCACAGACTGGTCCGGACATTAGAGCTTCTGCTTGCGACCTTGGGTGACAGAAGAATCCGCATTTGCCGGGAGCTTACGAAAAAGCATGAGACCGTCTTTGCAACAACGATCAGTGCGGCAGTGGAATATTATAAAGAGCAGGAACCAAAAGGGGAATGCGTGCTTGTCATTGAGGGTAAGAGCCGTCAGGAACAGATAGAAGAAGAACGCCAGAAATGGGAAGAAATGTCCATTCAGGAACATATGGATTATTATATGGATCAGGGGATTCAGAAAAAAGAAGCAATGAAAATGGTCGCGAAAGACCGGGGAGTCGGAAAGAGAGACATTTACCAGGCGTTGTTGTAAAAAGTAATGATGGATAAAAAGCCTGAATTACAGTAGTCAGGGGAAGACAAAGAAAGGGGCTGATCAGATGGCAAGTCTGACATTAAAACATGTAGATCGCGCATTTCCGAATGGATATGAGGCAGTAAAGGATTTAAATTTCCAGATTGAAGACGGAGAATTTGTAATATTGACTGGCCCATCCGGGAGTGGAAAAAGTGCTGTTATGCGCATGATCGCAGGTCTTGATGAAGTGAAAAACGGAGAGATATGGATTGGAGACAAGCTGGTCAACAGTCTTCCACCGGAGGAGCGTGGAATTGCTATGATTTTTCAGAATTATACTGTGTATCCGCGAATGACAGTTCTGGAAAATGTAGAACTGGGCTTAAGACTTCGCGGCATAGATGAAAAAGAAATAGGAAAACGGACACTGGAAGTGATGGAACTTCTGGATCTTGTAGAAGTCCGATTTGCAAAAGTAAAAAACTTGTCAGATCTGTGGAAACATCGGACCGCGCTGGCGCGTGCCATGATTTTGGAGCCAGATGTAATCCTCATGGATGAGCCGCTTCGCAATGTAAGTCCCAAATTTCATCATCAGTTGACTCAGGAGCTGGTGGAATTACAGGAGAGAACCGGAGTTACAATACTGTATGCTACAAAAAATGTGGAAGAAATGGCACTATTGGGAAAACGAAAAGTGATGGTGTAAAATAGACGAGAAGAATTTAGAGAATAGAGGAAAGATTACGTGAGAAACACTTGCGAAATCTTTCCTTTTGTGTTATCCTATGAATACTTTTAGAAAAGATTCTATATTTAAAAAAGTTCTAAGCCGTAAGGTATCTCATTTCGGTGTTTCAGATTTCGAGACAGTAATCCGACATGAAGAAAAAATGTTACTATATTAAGTTGTTTGTACTATGAGTACAGGGAGGAGTTGAATGATATGTGTAATTTATCAGAAGGTATTGAAGAAAAGGGAATGAAAAAGGGAATGAAAAAGGGAATAGAGACGGGACGCTTAGAAACAATTGCGGAATGCCTGCGAAATGGAACGATGAATGATGCAAAAAGGCTGCTGAAAGCGACAGGAGAAGAGATTGAAAAAGCAACAGAGTTATTCTTGAAAAAGGGTGAATAAATGGTTGGACATATGTCATGTGATGTGCTAATATATACATGTATACAATCTGGAAATAAACGTAATTACTCAGAAGAATATAATTACAGGTAATCAGGAGGACTAGACATGTTGAAATTATATGACGGCGGTGCGTATCTGGTAAATGGCACCGAGATCATTACGGACGAAGCGGAAGTAAAGGCAAAGACAGGCCGTGAGGTATCCAAGGAGGAAGCCAGAACGCAGACAATGGCTTACGGAATTTTAGAGGCTCATAATACATCAGACAATATGGAGAGACTGCAGATCAAATTTGATAAGCTGACATCTCATGACATTACATTTGTCGGAATTATTCAGACAGCGAGAGCTTCAGGACTGGAGAAGTTTCCAATTCCATATGTATTGACGAACTGTCACAACTCACTCTGCGCGGTCGGCGGAACGATTAATGAAGATGACCACATGTTTGGACTGACTTGTGCGAAGAAATATGGCGGTGTCTATGTACCGCCGCATCAGGCAGTTATTCACCAGTTTGCCCGTGAGATGCTGGCAGGCGGCGGTAAGATGATCCTTGGATCCGACAGCCATACCCGCTATGGAGCACTTGGAACGATGGCTATGGGTGAAGGCGGACCGGAACTTGTAAAGCAGCTCCTGAATAAGACATATGATATTAAGATGCCAGGTGTGATTGGAATTTATCTGGACGGAGAGCCGGTCAAAGGCGTCGGACCACAGGATGTGGCACTGGCAATTATAGGTGCAACATTTGCAAATGGTTATGTAAACAATAAAGTTATGGAATTTGTCGGACCAGGTGTGGAGAAGTTAAGTGCTGATTTCCGTATCGGAATCGATGTTATGACAACGGAGACAACATGTCTGTCTTCTATCTGGAAAACAGATGATAAGATTAAGGAGTTCTATGAGATCCACGGCAGAAGTGAAGATTACAAAGAACTGAATCCTGGTGCAGTTACATATTATGATGGTATGGTCTATGTGAACTTAAGCGAGATACGTCCGATGATCGCAATGCCGTTCCATCCGTCAAATGTATATACAATCGACGATGTACGTAAGAATCTGAAAGACGTGCTTCACGATGTAGAGCAGAAAGCACTGGTGAGCCTGGATGGTGCTGTGGATTATTCACTTCAGGATAAAGTGATTGATGGAAAACTTTATGTGGATCAGGGAATCATCGCAGGATGTGCCGGTGGTGGATTTGAAAATATCTGCGCAGCAGCAGACATCATAAAAGGTCATTACATTGGCTCAGATGAATTTACATTTAGTGTATATCCGGCAAGTACACCGATCTATATGGAACTTGTGAAAAACGGTGCAGTTGCGGATCTTATGGAAGCAGGAACAATTGTAAAAACAGCATTCTGCGGACCATGCTTTGGAGCTGGAGATACCCCGGCAAATAACGCATTTTCTATTCGCCACTCTACAAGAAACTTCCCGAACCGTGAAGGTTCCAAGCTTCAGAGTGGACAGATTGCATCCGTTGCACTTATGGATGCCCGTTCAATTGCAGCAACAGCAGCAAATAAAGGCTTCCTGACACCTGCAACAGATATGGACGTAGAATACAAGGGACAGAAATACCACTTTGACCAGAAGATTTATGCAAATCGTGTATTTGACAGTCATGGTGTGGCTGATCCGGATACAAAGATCAAGTTCGGACCGAATATCAAAGACTGGCCGGCAATGTCAGCACTTCCGGAGAATCTGGTATTGAAAGTTGTATCAGAGATTCACGATCCGGTTACAACAACAGATGAGCTGATCCCATCTGGAGAAACATCTTCTTACAGATCCAATCCACTTGGACTGGCAGAGTTTGCACTTTCCAGAAAAGATCCTGCATATGTAGGACGTGCAAAGGAAGTACAGAAAGCACAGAAAGTAATCGAAGCAGGCGAATGTCCGTTAGAGGTATTGGAAGAATTAAAACCGGTTATGGCAAAGATCCAGGAGAAATATCCGGAAGCAGGAAAAGGAAATATCGGAGTCGGAAGTACGATTTTTGCAGTAAAACCAGGTGACGGTTCAGCAAGAGAGCAGGCAGCTTCCTGTCAGAAGGTGCTCGGTGGCTGGGCGAATATTGCAAATGAATATGCGACAAAAAGATATCGCTCCAATCTGATCAACTGGGGAATGCTTCCATTTATCACAAAAGAAGACGACAAGAAATTAAGCTTCAAAAATGGCGATTATATCTTTGTACCGGAAATCAGAAAAGCAGTGGAAAACAAAGATGCAGAGATCAAAGCTTATGTAGTCGGAGATACATTGAAAGAAGTCACATTTACACTTGGAGATATGACAGACGCAGAAAGAGAGATTATTCTCAAAGGTTGTCTGATTAATTATTATAAGGGCTAAATAATCCGATAGGTAAAATTCACGTTCTATGTTCCGTTGCACTGGGAATTACGCTGAATTTTATCTTGCGCAGTATTTTGAGCGGTAATATAATTGAATAAACGAATGTAAATAAAAGGCGGCACTTATGAAAAAAAGTGACGCCTTTTTGTAACACTTGGGATATTTTGGGACTCTTATATGTAGAAGAAGTAATAATACTTTTTACACTGGGTATTGGGAACGGCAGTTGGATAAGTCAATGGAGGAGTGTGGAGAACTTCTTGAGAAAAACAAATTGAGGAGGAAAAAGAATGAAATGTGATGCAAAAGCATTTTCAAAGCTATATGAGCAGGTCTATCAAGACCTCTATCGCTACGCGCTTTGTCTGATGCGTGATCCGCATGAGGCAGAAGACGCGGTGAGTGCGGCAGTGTTATCTGCTTATGAACATATACATAAACTTCGAAAAGAAGAAGCTTTCAAGAGCTGGATTTTTACAATTTTGTCAAATATATGTAAGAAAAGATTGAAACAGGTGGCGAAAGAAGGAATACAGCAGACAGAAGATTTTTTCCCGGAAGGACAGGTGGAAGGAATTCATGAAGAAGATGTGGGACTTGCGATGGATGTGAGAAATGCATTTTTTATTCTTTCAGAAGAAGAGCAAATGATAGTCGGGCTGTCAGTGTTTGGCGGTTATAACAGCACAGAAATCGGGAAGACCCTAAGCCTGAAGCCGGGAACTGTCCGGGTAAAACGAAGCCGGGCGCTGGAGAAGATGCAGTGTGTGTTGGATGGGAGGACATTTTATGAATAAGAATGAGCAGGACATGATTCGGGAAATAAAGGAAAAGTCAGAACAGGTTCCGGTGCCGAAAGCGCTTGAACCGAGACAGATTGAAGCAAAGCTTGCAGGAAAGAAGAAAAAAGTGTGGACTCCGGCGAGAATCGGTGGGCTGGCAGCAGCATGCCTGGTGCTGATCGTAGGAGTGATGGTATACCAGAATTATTTTAAAATGGAAGACGCGACTCGAGATGATAAGATAGCATGCAGTGATGTGACAATCAGTGACAGTACGAAAGTAGAAAGTGCGGCGGAATATAAGGATGTCTATGCATATTTGGAAAAATATAAGAAAGATCAGGAAAGAGACAGTGCATACACTTCAAACGGGGCAAGATCATTGAATGATATAAGAGTCGATGAATCAGCTGACAGTAAGGCAAGCGGAGATGCAGCACAGAATATTGAAGAAAGCAGTACTGCAGCAGCGGACACCGGAATGGCAAGCGGTTCTTATTCTGAGACAAATGTACGTCAGGAAGGTGTGGACGAGGGGGATACAGCTAAAACAGATGGAACATACCTTTACGTGTTAAAAGATAAGAGCGATCAGATTGCCATTATAGATACCCGCGATAATCGGATGAAGCAAACGGCTACTATAACAGTGGAAGATGTTTCTGAAATCCAGGAAATGTATCTGGACATCGAAAGAAATCAATTAATTGCAGTGTGTGACGGTTATGTGGGCGGCAAATGGAATGATGATGATTATGGATATGGTCAGAGGGCTAATACGACCGCAGTAACTTATGACATTTCAGACCGGGAAAATCCAAAAGAAGTTGGCAGGGTCAGTCAGAGTGGATATTACAATTCTTCAAGAATTGCAGATGGATACTTATACTTATTCAGTGATTATTATGTAACACTTGATGGTATAACGGCGAAGAATCCGAAGTCCTATATACCACTTGTAAACGATAATCTGATCAAAGAAACAGATATCTGTCTTCCGTCCATTTCAAAGGCAGATATGTATTCAATCATCACATCAGTTTCTCTGGAAAATCCAAATGAGACAGCGCACAGTAAGGCACTTTTGGCAGACGGTGGCAATTTATATGTGAGCAACGATAATATTTATTTTTATGAAAATGTGTGGCAATATTCTGGAAAAGATGTGACGACAATCCGAAAAGTTTCTTATGAAAGTGGGAAATTGACGGCTGGGGCACAGTGCAAAATAGACGGCTATATTAATGATTCATTTTCTATTGATGAATATGATGGATATCTGAGAGTTGTAGTGACCGATGGCGACACGAACAGTGTTTATGTTTTGAATCAAGAACTGAAAGAAACCGGCTCCATCAAAGGTCTGGCAGAAGATGAGAGGGTGTACTCCGCAAGATTTATGGGAAAGGCAGGATACTTTGTAACATTTAAAGAGACGGATCCGTTATTTTCCGTTGATCTGTCGGATCCGAAAAATCCAAAGATCATAGGAGCGTTGAAGATACCTGGATTTTCAGATTATCTGCATCCGTATGGGAAAAATAAGCTTCTGGGTATTGGGATGAATGTTGATGAAAAGACTATGTCAACAGATGGCGTGAAATTGACGATGTTCGATATTTCCGATCCGGAAAATGTGAAAGAGGAGCAGACTTATGTCATTGAAAATGTGTACTATACAGATGTTTCTTATGATTATAAGGCAGCTTTAGTAGATGCAGAGAAAAATCTGATTGGTTTTGCTGCAGACAGTGAAGGCGGCCGGGAGTACTATACATTTTCTTACGACGAAAAACAAGGATTTACATGTACGATGCATGAGGAAATCAATGGAAATAATATGAGGATCACAAGAGGTATTTATATAGAAGATACGCTTTATGTTATCCAGGGAAATATTATAGAAGCGTATAGCCTGAAAGATTTCAAAAAAGTGGACGATATCATTTTGTAACATTTTTGTAACAAAATCTCGTATGTTTTTGACAATAAGACTGGTGTATGATAAACTTGTATCTGTAGAATTGTCAAAAAATTTGAGGTGAGAATATTGGATAAATATGAATATCGGGTAAAAACCGAGCAGATGCTCGAACATTACGAAAAGAAACAATTTAGAAAAGCAATGGAAATTGCCGATACAATAGACTGGAGAAGGGTGAAGAGCCCGGCAATGTTAAATACAGTAAGCGAAATCTACGAGAATAACGGGGAGTTTCAGAAGAGCCGTGATACGCTTATGATCGCATTTGACAGAGCACCGTCCAGCAGAAAGGTTGTGTATCGTCTGGCAGTACTTGCCCTGAAACTGAATGATCTGAATGAGGCTTCGGACTGTTATGAGGAATTTGTAAAACTGGCACCGAGAGATCCGAATCAATTCATTTTGAAATATCGGATTTTGAAGGCACAAGGGTCCGATCTGTCAGAACAGATTTCGGCACTGGAAGAATTTAAAAAGGCAGAATATATTGAAAAATGGGCGTATGAGCTCGCAAAGCTATATCATGAAGCAGGCATGACCTCAAAGTGCCTGGAAGAATGTGACGATTTGATCTTGTGGTTCAGCGAAGGAAAATATGTATATCAGGCAATGGAATTGAAGATGAAGTACAAACCACTGACACCACTCCAACAGGAAAAGTACGATGAGTATAAAGGTGTACCGAAAAAAGAGCCTAAGAAAGCAGTGGATAAAAAACCTGAGCGAGCTGCGCTTAAGGATGTAAAGAGCATTCCACAGGATACTGTATCAATTCCAAAAGAACAGATTAAAGCAGCGCAGGAAGCAGCAGAAGCTGCGGAGGCAGAACAGCAGGAATCAGGATCAGGAGCCAATACAACAGAAACTGTGGATGGTCTGGATGCAACGAGAAGAATTCCGACAGCAGAGCTTGGAGAAGCATTGAAGGCAATGGAAGAAAATGCCAAGGCAGACAAAGAAGTTCCGATAGAAGAACCGGTTTTAGAAGAACCAGTTTCAGAAGAACCAGTTTCAGAAGAGCCAGTTTCAGAAGAGCGGGAAGCACCAGCTGAGGAACCAGTCCTGGAGCCGGAAGAAGCTGTTTCAGAAGAACCAGAAGTTGTAGAACCAGAAGCACCAGTCATTGAACCAATCGGAAAGGAAACTCCGGAAGAAGCTCGGAATGTCAGAGAGTTAGAAGGAATTCTTCAGCATGCGGCAGAAGGACCAAAAAAGTCTATTACGACAGTTGTGAAGGGTGCGACACTTCAAGAAGCACTGGCTAATGGCGTGGCTATGGCGAGTGGAATTAATCCGGAAGACCAGAAGAAGATGGAGGAACGAGAAGAAGAACTCCGCATTGAAGGTCAGATGAAGATTGAAGACATCTTGATGGAATGGGAAGCTAAGCAGAAGGTAAATGCTGAGGCGATCGCAAAGCAAAAAGCATCCGATGAAGAACGACTTAGAAAAGAGAGAGAAGCACTGGAAGCCCGCCGTGAGGCAGAAAGACTTGAGGCAGAGAGACGCGAGGCAGAAGAAATAGCAAGACGGAAAGCAGAAGAAAAAGCCCGTCAGGAAGCAGAAGAGAAAGCACGCCGTGAAGCGGAAGAGAAAGCTCGTCGTGAAGCAGAGGAGAAGGCTCGTCGTGAAGCGGAGGAGAAGGCTCGTCGTGAAGCGGAAGAGAAGGCTCGTCTTGAGGCAGAGGAAGCAAGAAGAAAGGCATTGCTTTCTGATGATATCAGACAGCTTGTGGAAGAGCTGGAAGATCGTGTGACAGCACAGGAGAAAGAAGAGGAAAATTTTGATATAGAAGAGGAACTGGAGCTTGCAAAAGCAGAAGGGGAATCTGTTGAAGAAGAAATTGTAGATCAGTTTATTTCAGAAGAAGAGCTGGACGATATTGTGGAAGAACCTGAAGAGTCTGAAGAAGAACCTGAAGAAGAGATTGTTGAAGCAGTTTTGGAAGAAGAGGAGACGGAGGACGAGGATTCTGAGGATGAAGATGATTTCGAAGAGGAAGAGTTTGAAGACGAAGACTTTGAGGGTGAGGACGAAGAGTTTGAAGCAGAAGATGAAGTCGACGCTGTAGAAGAAATCGAAGAAGTACAAGAAGATGAAGAAATTCCGGAAACAGAAAACCAGGATGATTCGGAAGACAATTCTGAAGACGAGGATGATTTCGAAGACGAGGAATCCGAAGAAGATGATTTTGAAGAGGAAGATGGATTCGACGAAGACGATTTTGACGAAGATGGCTTTGCAGATGAATTCCCGGAGGAAGATGAGGAAGAAGTAGAGGAATTCGATGCAGAGTGGAATGAATTCCCGGAAGATGAATCCGAGGACGAAGACGATTTCGAGGAAGAGGATGATTTCGAGGAAGAGGACGATTTCGAGGAAGAGGATGATTTCGAGGAAGAGGATGATTTCGAGGAAGAGGATGACTTCGAGGAAGAGGACGATTTCGAGGAAGAGGACGACATCGAGGAAGAGGATGATTTCGAGGAAGAGGACGACTTTGAGGAAGAGGATGACTTTGAGGAAGACGACGACTTCTATGAAGATGATTATGTAGAAGACGACGATTACGAAGAGGATGACTTTGAGGAAGAGGACGACTTCGAGGAAGACGATTTCGAGGAAGAGGACGACTTCGAGGAAGAGGATGATTTTGAGGAAGATGATTTCGAGGAAGACGACTTTGAAGATGAGCTTCCTGAGATTCCGGATCCGGAAGACCTTGAAGGAGACTTGGAAATTGAAGAACCATCTGAGGAAGAGATTCAGCGCAGAATTAAGAAGTCAAAAGGAAGCGGAGTTCCATTTGATACCGGATTTGTTGTAACAGGAAGATATGATTTAAGTGCAACCAGTGAGATTGGACTGAAAGCCGGACTGACAGAGGAGCAGAAGAAATTATTCTCTTACTTCGTACCGGTCAGAGGAATGAGTGAACAGATTGTTGCAGTACTTGATAATGACAGACGTGCCCAGAGAGAGGGAACTTCAAGAACCGGTAACTTAATGATCATTGGCCGTAAAGGATCTGGAAAAACAGTACTTGCAGTAGATATTGTAAAAGCAATCCAGAAACAAAGAAATCTGAAACAGGGTAAAGTTGCTATTGTTACAGGTGAATCGCTGAATAAGAAGGAACTTGGCAATATTATCCAGAAGCTTCGCGGTGGAGCGATCATCATCGAAAAGGCTGGTAAGTTGAATTCCAGAACAATCAAGGAACTGAATGCATTGATGTCAAGAAAGACCGGAGAGCTTCTCTTTGTTCTTGAAGATCAGAGAAAACCTCTGGAGAGAATTATGACAGCTAATCCGGATTTCAAAAAGAAATTCACTTCTAAGCTTGAGCTTCCGGTATTCATCAATGATGAGTTAGTAACATTTGGTCAGACTTATGCGAAGGAAAATGGATATAAGCTTGATGAAATGGGAATTCTGGCACTTTACAGCCGAATTGATGTAATGCAGCGTGAAGATCATGCGGTTACAGTTGCGGAAGTAAAAGAAATCATGGATGAAGCAATTAAACATTCACAGAAAGCAAATGTAAAGCATCTTGCAAGACGTGTATTTGGAAAATCTACGGATTCGTCAGATCGCATTATTCTGAAGGAAGAAGATTTTAAAATTTAATGATATAGTGAATGTAAGTGATGAAGCAGGGATACAATTGTAGAAAATTGTATCCCTGTTTTTTGTCTGGAATCGAGTGACATAGATTGAATTTTGTGTTCCGCTAAGGTATACTTAAGATATTGAAATCCGGATGAAATGTGAGGGAAGTTTATGGAGAAAGAATGGAAAGCTTATGAAATCGGAGAATTAGATCAGTACCTTTTCGGACAGGGAAATCACTACGAAATTTATAAGAAGCTGGGTGCACATATGGTGGACGACGAAGGGCAGGAAGGAGTTTATTTTGCTGTCTGGGCACCGAATGCGAAATCAGTGTCTGTAGTGGGGGAATTCAATGACTGGGATCGCACAAGAAACCCTATGACAAGGGCGGAATATATCGGAATTTACACATGCTTTGTACCGGGAGTAAAAGAAGGTATGATGTATAAGTTCTGCATTGAGACGATTACAGGGGAGTATCATATGAAGGCAGATCCGTATGCCAATTATGCAGAACTTCGTCCGGGTACAGCATCAAGAATAACGAATATTGAGAATTTGAAATGGACCGATAGTTCCTGGATGACTGCACGGGAAAAATGGAACCACAAAAAAGAACCAATGTCTGTATATGAGGTTCATATGGGTTCTTGGAAGAGGCACCCAGGCACAGAGGACGAGGGATTCTATACTTATCGTGAGTTTGCAAAAGAAATCACAAAGTATATGAAAGATATGGGATATACGCATGTGGAGATCATGGGAATCGCAGAACACCCATTTGATGGATCATGGGGATATCAGGTGACAGGATATTATGCGCCGACAAGCCGTTATGGAACACCGGAAGATTTTGCGTGGATGATCAATTATCTGCATAGAAATGGAATCGGTGTCATTATGGACTGGGTTCCGGCACATTTTCCAAAGGACGAACATGGACTTGCCGAGTTTGACGGAACAGCAACTTACGAGTATGCAGATCCAAGAAAAGGGGAGCATCCGGACTGGGGGACGAAGATATTTGATCTTGGCAAGAATGAGGTAAGGAACTTCCTGATTGCCAATGCACTTTTCTGGGTGGAGCACTTCCATATTGATGGACTTCGTGTTGATGCAGTTGCTTCTATGCTGTATCTGGATTATGGAAAGAAAGACGGAGAATGGGTTCCGAACCAGTATGGAGGTAATGAGAACCTGGAGGCAGTAGATTTCTTCAAGCATCTGAACACAGTTGTACTTGGAAGAAATCCGGGTGCACTTATGATAGCGGAAGAGTCTACGGCATGGCCGAAGGTAACTGGAGATGTAGAAGACGGAGGTCTTGGATTTAGCCTTAAGTGGAATATGGGGTGGATGCACGACTTTACGGAATATATGAAGCTGGATCCGTATTTCAGAAAAGACAATCATCATATGATGACATTTGCCATGAGTTATGCGTACAGCGAAGATTACATTCTCGTACTGTCGCATGATGAGGTTGTCCATTTGAAATGTTCCATGATCAATAAGATGCCAGGACTTGGATTTGATAAATATGCGAACCTGAAAGCAGGATATGCATTTATGATGGGACACGCCGGAAAGAAATTGTTGTTCATGGGACAGGATTTTGCACAGCTTCGCGAGTGGTCAGAGGAACGTGAACTGGACTGGTATCTGTTGGAGGAGCCGGAGCATCAGGCAATTCAGTCATGGATGCGTGATCTACTCCACATGTATAAAAAGAAACAGGCGCTTTATGAACTGGATCAGTCATGGGAAGGATTCGAGTGGGTCAATGCAGATGATGCATACAGAAGCATTTACAGTTTTATCCGCCATTCTAAAGATGGAAAGCATAACCTTTTGTTCGTGATCAACTTCACACCGATGGCAAGAGAAGATTACCGTGTAGGCGTTCCTAGAAAGAAGCAGTATAAGCTGATTCTGAACAGTGACGATGTGAAATATGGCGGAAATGGCGAGAAGAGACAGAACATTTATCATGCCGTGAAGAAAGAATGTGATGGAAGACCATATTCATTTGGATACAAATTGCCGCCGTATGGGGTAGCAGTTTTTGAATTTTAAAATGTATAATAAGAGAGGTGTGGAAGAGAAACAGGGAGATGGAATTTGAGTATTCCATCTCCCTGCTAAAGTTATGAATTAATTTTATTCTGCGTTTGTAGAAGTGTCGTTATCAGCATTGTTGTCGGTGCTGCCTGTATCGGTGTTGTTGTCCGTATTTTCTTCGACTGCGTCAGTGCTATCTGTATTATCGGAGTTTTCGGTATCATCGCCTCCGAACAGATCTTTGAAAAATCCTACGATTTTATCCCAAAGTCCTTCCTCTTTTGCCTGATTTACGGCATCGTTTGCTTTGGCTTTTACGGCATCTAATGTGCTGTCGATGATTGCATCATTTCCGAGTGCTGCATCATCTGTATTGTTAATAATTCCGCCGTTGGAGTCATCTCCGCCAAAGAAGCCTTTGATGGAGGACCACAAGTTGCTGAAGAATCCTCCGGATTTCCCGTCCAGGTTGTCGAGAGTCTTTTTCAGTGCTTTGACATCGTAGTCGTACTGGGAAATAGATTCCATCAGACTTGTGATTTTTGCAAGCTGGTCATCGGTCAGTGTAATTCCCTGCTTATCGGCTGCGTCAGAAATCGCGTCCTGAATATCGGACGGATCAGTCAGTTTATCTTCAATAACGGATTCTTTGACATCGTTGATCAGATCAGATGCTGTATCCTGACCGAGATCCTTGGCGAGGTCACCGGTTGTTACCAGCTCTTCTGTTGCAGTTGCTTTCTGGTCTTCGGAAAGTTCTTTCCCACTGGCTTTTTCGTAAGCCATCATAATACCTGTCAGTGCACCGGTTCCGGATACTTCAATTGGAGATCCGGCAACAACGTTACAGTTCTCAACGCCGGAAGTCAAAAGTGTACTGGCGATCATAGAACTTGTTACAAATGTTAGGTTTGCGACTTTTACCTGAATTCCGCCGCTGTCTGTCGGCTCAACATAAGAACAGCTATATGTTCTTGTACCAATCTGGGATTCGGTTGCGATCCCTTCCATATATTTTCTTTCGTCTGTGTTCGTGACTTCGATCGTGTCTACCTGATCGGCGGAAGTACCGAAGTATTTGTACATAGAAGCTTTCTGCTCGTCGGATAAGTTCGCTCCGAGAGTGACTACTTTTGCGCTGTCAGCCAGGGCAGTTACCGGCAGGCTTACAGATGCCAGAATGATTGCCAGGCTAAACGGCAGAACCCTTTTTAATTTTTTCATACTCATAATTATCCTGTGGTGTCAGACGCCACATCTCCTTTCTGTACCCCCAATAATAGCATACTTGTGTAAAAGTAAAAAGTAAAAAATTCTTAACTATTTCGAAAGATTTTGTTACGGCTTGTGTACATCTGTGGACTAAGACAAGATTTCCAGTATTCTGGATTCAAATGTGTGTTCATCCACCATTCCCCCCATGGCACCGACTGACTTTTTATCTTTGAAGAGAACAAATGTCGGGACGATTTCCGGGGCGTATTCTGCGGCGAGTACTGCAGATTCTTCAATTTCGACTTCGCAGAACTTGATCTTTCCGGCGTATTTCTTTTCGATATCCTCCACGACCGGCTTCATCATGGCACATTTCCCGCACCAGATAGCGTAGAACATAACGACGACCGGGAGAGAGGTATCTTTTACTTCTATTTGAAAATTTTTTGCAGTTAAATGTAACATCAAATCAACCTTTCTGATCAGTGCCTTCGGCAGTCAGAACCGTGGTTCAGAATATCATATACTTCTTTCAGGGATTTTCTGAAACAACCGATCCACCTGTGCAGACACCGATTTCGATAAGTGTATTCAAAAAACTTTTGTCGGAAGTTTTTTTTGTTATGACAATTTCGGCTCATGGCGAACAGACTCCGAAGGCTTTCTCATTAATAATATATGCGCTGTAGCGCTAAGAAAGTCACAGCAGACATCTTCTTTTAGCAATGAGCTTGCAAATCGGGTGATCCATGGATGAAAATTTCTCTTCATATTCTGTCATAATATTTCCAACGTTCATAATTTCATCATGGTGCAGGTCATAAGTACATTCGGAAATGCCCCATGTTTCGGATTCCCCTAAAGACTCAACGGAAAAATCAAAAAGATCACGGTTATCTGTCTTGAATTCTACCTGTCCGTCCTGGACAAGCACCTTGTCGTAACGTGCAAAAAAATCCGGTGACGTGAGGCGCCTTCTTGCATGGCGGGCTTTCGGCCATGGGTCGGAGAAGTTCAGATAGATCCGGTCAACTTCATTTTCAGCGAACACATTTGCTATGTCCTGTGCGTCCATACAAATGAAGCGAATGTTTGGCAGAGTGCTTTCGTTTTCTTCTATATATATGTTTAACTTTTCCACAGCACGGAGAAGGACGCTTGTGTAGCGCTCGATTCCGATGTAGTTGATCTGTGGATTTTTCTGAGCCAGTGCCATGAGAAAACGGCCTTTTCCCATGCCGATTTCAATGTGGACCGGGTAGTCATTCTGGAATACATCAGATGCCCAGTGATCACGGAATTCTTCCGGAGTCTCGATAACCTGACTGCACTCTTTTAACACGCCTTCGGCGCGGGGTATATTTCTAAGTCGCATATATGCTCTCCTTATTTGTTGTATTTCTTTATTTGCAAACTTCCCAAATCCGGGAGATTCTTGCCTTGCCTTAGTTTACAGGCTTTGGCAAAAAAAGTCAAACTCAATGGTGTATAGCGGTCATATCTATATCATATTGCCGAAAGCAATATGCGTAACGACTAAAATTTTTCTGGAAAACACAAATAATTTGTACAAATTTTCAACATGTTAAGGAGAAGGTATATAAAACGGGAGGAAAGTGACTAAATTTTGGACAAATGAAAAAACTCAAATAAGAGAATATGCTTAAAAAATTGTCAAATAAAGTAATTGTTAAGAAAAAAAGAAATGATTGACATTTAAAAAACAGGAGAGTAAAGTAATCACGAAATTTGAAGAAGAAAGGGAGGGAGTCATACGGAGAAATTAACAGAGAGTCTGTTGGAAGAGCTGAATTGTGATACAGCATTTACCATTCCGTTATTCGGGGGAATTAAGATTAGTGAGTCCGTGGCGGTCACATGGATCATTATGGCTGTAGTTGTATTGCTGTGTGTCATATTCGTAAGGAATCTCAGTGTAGAGAATCCGGGGAAAGCTCAGCTTTTATTGGAATCCGCAATCGGAAAAGGAGTGGACTTCTTTGAAGATGTTATGGGCAAAGAAAACCGAAGATATATCCCATATCTGATCACGGTGCTGATCTATATCGGAATTGCCAATATCATTGGATTGTTTGGGTTTAAACCGCCGACAAAGGATCTGAATGTCACAATAGCGCTGGCTGTTATGAGTATGTGTCTGATCGAGTATTCCGGAATACATAAAAACGGATTAAAACACTGGGTCAAACATTTTGCAAAGCCGGTTCCGTTCGTCGCACCGATCATGGTACTGGAGATTGTAATCCGTCCATTGTCCTTGTGCATGCGACTGTTCGGTAATGTACTGGGAGCATTTGTAATCATGGAGCTTTTAAAAATAGTAGCTCCGGCGATTATACCAATCCCGTTTAGTTTTTATTTTGATATATTTGATGGATTCTTACAGGCTTATGTATTTGTATTTCTGACGGCGCTGTTCATGAATGAGGAACAGGAGTAAAGCCGGAAGATAAGACGAACAGACTTAAAAGGGATTTAAGAAAACATTTTTAGACAAGAAGAAAAGGAGATTAAGATTATGTTAGTAGCAATTGGAGCAGGTATCGCAGTTTTAACAGGTTTAGGAGCAGGTATTGGTATTGGTCTTGCAACAAGCAAGGCAGTAGACGCTATCGCAAGACAGCCAGAGGCTGAGTCAAAGATCAGCAAGAACCTGATTCTTGGTTGTGCCCTTGCAGAGGCAACAGCTATTTATGGATTTATCATCGGTCTTCTGATTATCCTGATGCTGAAATAATTAGCAGTTCGTAAAGAAGCAGGAGAAAAGAAGAAAGGCAGGTGGGAAAAGGTGATAAAAGTAGATTTGAGCCTTCTCTGGACCATAATAAACCTTGTAGTCTTTTATCTATTACTGAAGAAATTCCTGTTCAAACCAGTTATGGGGATCATGGAAAAGCGTGAGCAGATGATTGCCGACGGACTGAAAAATGCAAGTGACAGACAGGAAGAGGCAGAGTCTCTGAAAAAAGAGTATGAGTCAGCTCTTTCCGGTGCAAAAGAGGAGTCGGTTAAAATCGTTGAAAATGCCCGTGTAGAGGCTAAGAGACAGTCAGATGAGATTCTTGCAGATGCGGACAGAAGAGCAGATGCCACGATCGAACGTGCCAGAAAGACCATCGAGACTGAGCGAAAGCAGGCACTGGATGGCGTTGAGACACAGATTGCAGGACTTGCAATGCAGGCAGCCAGAAAGATTGTAGATGAAGAGACAAGAAAACAAGGAAATCAGGCGATTTATGATCAGTTTTTGGAAAGCGTAGGTGACGCTCATGACGGCAAAGACGAGTAATACAGTAAAGTTCGTTCAGCCGGCAGCAAAGCGCTATGCAAGAGTTCTGTACGAACTGGAAATTCCGAAAGCAGATATTGAGAAAACAAAAGAAATCTTCTGTCAGGTACCGGAAGTATATGAAGTACTGTTAAATCCGGTAATTACGGCAAAGAACAAATACAGTGTTATCGAACAGATATTTCCAAAGTCTATTTGTAATTTCCTGAAGGTAACATGCGAGAACCAGAGAATGGGCATGCTTTGGGACATTTTCGAAAGCTATGATAAATATTGTGAGGAGCAGCAGCAAGTTATGACTGCGACTTTAATATGTGTAGACGAGCCAGACGAAGAGCAGGCTGAGAAGATGAAAACATTTATTATGGATAAATATCATAAATCGAAGGTAAATCTGGAGGTCGAAAAAGACCCGTCACTGCTTGGAGGATTTATCCTGAGAGCGGGCAGTGATGAATATGACTGGAGCATTCGTGGAAGAATGAACCGGTTAGAACAAAAATTGACCTGGAGGTGAACGTAAGTGAGTTCAATCAATTCAGATGAAATTATTTCAATTCTGAAAAGTGAAATAGAGAATTTTGATGAGATCAGTAAAGACAGCGAAGTCGGAACTGTTGTAACAGTCGGAGACGGAATCGCTACCATTTACGGAATCGATCATGCAATGTACGGCGAGATCGTTACCTTCGAAAATGGTCTGAAGGGTATGGTACAGGATATCCAGAAAGACGAGATCGGATGTATCTTATTTGGATCAGATACAGGAATCAAAGAAGGAACAAAGGTTGCACGTACAAAGAAAAAAGCCGGAATCCCGGTAGGAGATAAATTTATCGGAAGAGTTATCAATGCCCTTGGTGCACCAATCGACGGTGCCGGAGAGATTGAGGCAGATGATTATCGCCCGATTGAAAATGAAGCACCTGGAATCATTGACAGAAAATCCGTCAGCGTTCCTATGGAGACAGGAATCCTTTCTATCGATTCCATGTTCCCAATCGGACGTGGACAGAGAGAGCTGATCATCGGTGACAGACAGACTGGTAAGACATCTATCGCAACAGATACGATCTTGAACCAGAATGGAAATGGAGTGATCTGTATCTATGTTGCCATCGGTCAGAAGGCATCAACGATTTCAAAAGTTGTAAATACATTTAAGACATCAGGAGCTATGGATCACACCATCGTATTAGCATCAACAGCAAGCGACTGTGCGCCGCTTCAGTACATTGCTCCTTATGCGGGAACTGCACTGGCAGAGTATTTTATGTACAAAGGAAAAGATGTACTGATCGTTTATGATGATCTTTCCAAACACGCAGTTGCGTACCGTGCATTGTCACTGTTACTTGGTAGATCCCCTGGACGTGAGGCTTATCCTGGAGACGTATTCTATCTGCATTCAAGACTTCTGGAGCGTTCCAGCCGTCTGAGTGAGGAAAAAGGTGGCGGATCTATCACGGCTCTTCCAATCATCGAGACACAGGCCGGAGATGTATCTGCATATATTCCGACAAACGTTATTTCCATCACAGATGGACAGATTTTCCTGGAAAGCAGTTTGTTCTTCTCAGGAATGCGTCCGGCGGTCAACGTAGGATTGTCTGTATCTCGTGTAGGTGGAGATGCACAGACAAAGGCTATGAAGAAGGCAGCAGGAAGTCTTCGTATCGATCTGGCCCAGTATCGTGAGATGGAAGTCTTCACACAGTTCAGTTCAGACCTTGATGATGCAACGAAAGAACAGCTGGAATATGGCAGCGGACTGATGGAGCTTCTGAAGCAGCCGCTTGGAAAACCAATGTCACTGGCAGATAAAGTTATTACACTTTGTGCTGCAAGACATAAAGTCATGCTTGGAATTCCAACTGCAAAAGTAAAAGGATTCCAGATGGATATGTTAAGTTACTTTGCAAGTGCACATCCGGAAATCGCAAGAGAAATCGAGGAGACAAAGGATCTGTCTAAAGAGTTGTCCCAGAAGATCGTGGAGATTGCAGAGGAATTCAAAAAGAGCAGGTGTTAATGTATGGCAAATATCAGAGAAATACAGACACGAATTAACAGTGTAAAAGATACGATGAAAATCACCAATGCCATGTACCTGATCTCTTCTACAAAAATGCGTCAGGCCAGAAAAAAACTGGCAGATGCAGAGCCGTATTTTTATAAATTACAGGCTGAGATTGCCAGAATCCTGCGTCATATGCCGGAAGTGAGCAACCAGTATTTTGACAGTAGGGAAGAAATTCCGAAAGAAGAACGGAAAATCGGATCTGTAGTTATTACCGGTGATAAAGGACTGGCAGGAGCTTACAATCACAATGTAGAAAAAGCAGAAGAGGAAATCATGAAAATGCCGGGACACCACAAATTGTTTGTCGTAGGTGAGCTTGGAAGACATTATTTTGTAAGTCAGGGACATGAGATTGAACAAAATTTCCAATATACTGTGCAGAAACCGAACCTGAGCAGAGCCAGAATTATTTCTGAGACATTGATGGAACAGTTTAATAATGGCGAGCTGGACGAAGTGTATGCTGTCTATACGCGAATGGAGAATTCTATGGTATCTGAGGTGGAGACTGTAAAGCTGCTTCCGCTTGAGAGAAGTGCATTCGGAGAGGACAGCATTCCGGCAAATTTAAGGCGTGAGGCGATTCAGTTATATCCGTCTGTCGAGAGCGTCATGGACAATATCGTACCGAATTATGTAACCGGAATGATTTACGGTTGTCTGGTCGAGGCGTATGCAAGTGAGCATAATGCCAGAATGACGGCTATGAAGTCAGCGACAGACAGTGCTGAGACAATTATCAAAGATTTGTCTATTGCTTATAACCGGGCAAGACAGGCAGCCATTACGCAGGAGATCACAGAGGTATGCGCAGGTGCGAAGGCACAGAAACGGAAAAGGAAGTGAGAACAGATATGAATAAAGGACGAATTGTACAGGTCATGGGTCCTGTTGTCGATGTTTTATTTGAAGACGGAGAGCTTCCGAATATCAAAGATGCCCTTGAGGTAGATAACGGAGACAAGACTTGTATTATGGAAGTTGCACAGCATCTGGGAAACAGCGAAGTACGTTGTCTGATGCTGGCTGCAAGTGAAGGACTTCACAAAGATATGGAAGTCCGTGCAACTGGAAGCGGTATCAAAGTTCCAGTTGGAGATCAGACACTTGGACGTCTGTTCAATGTGCTTGGTCAGACCATCGATGATGGAAAAGAAATAGAGAAAGATGCAGAGCGCTGGGAAATCCACAGACAGGCGCCTACATTTGAAGAGCAGAGTCCTGCTGTCGAGATCCTTGAGACAGGTATCAAGGTCATCGACCTTCTTGCACCATATGCAAAAGGTGGTAAGATTGGTCTGTTCGGAGGAGCCGGAGTTGGTAAGACTGTACTGATCCAGGAGCTGATCCGAAATGTAGCAACAGAGCATGGTGGATATTCTATCTTTACAGGTGTCGGAGAGCGTTCCCGTGAAGGAAATGACCTCTGGACAGAGATGAAAGCATCTGGCGTACTTGAGAAGACCGCTTTGGTATTTGGTCAGATGAACGAGCCGCCTGGAGCTCGTATGCGTGTCGCTGAGACAGGACTTACAATGGCTGAGTATTTCCGTGACAAAGAACATCAGAACGTGTTGCTTTTTATTGATAACATTTTCCGATTCACACAGGCTGGATCTGAAGTTTCCGCCCTGCTTGGACGTATGCCATCAGCCGTAGGTTATCAGCCGACACTGGCAACAGAAATGG
>ERZ809074.1326-NODE-1326-length-33024-cov-30.698050_pt1 | contig 33024 bp, 26 predicted proteins | sample MGYA00520795_ERZ809074 | MGnify/ENA primary metagenome ERZ809074 (study PRJEB31570, sample SAMEA3212989) | Homo sapiens | biome: human-gut; feature: human gut; material: fecal | place: Sweden | collected 2011 ...
TTCTCCTCCCTCGCTTTCGCCGCCCTCCTCTTGCGGTTCAACTATTGATTCGCATATCAGGGGGAAATGTCCCGAAGGGACAAAAGGGGTAGGGATGCTGTCTGCGAAGCAGACTGAGAGGTTGCTGCAAATTTGATACGACCTCTCCGTCTCGGCGTTCCGCCGAGCCACCTCCCCTGAGAGGGGAGGCTTGGGAACTGCACATTCCCATGGGCTTCCCCTATGAGAGGAAGGTTTTTTCACATCACATTCTCCACCGTCGGCAGTTCCATGCGGCGGATGTGTTCGAGGCGGTCGGTGAGTTCGTGGCAGGCGGCGAGGTAGTCGTCGAGATCTTCGAGGCGGATGAACTGCTCGAGCTGCGCGAACAGCGCGATGACCTCATCGACCTCCTCATGGTGCAGAAAGATCCCGAGGATCCGCTCGCGTCCCTCCCAGACCTGCTTCGCCTGCCGCAAGGACGCGGCCGCGCCGGTATAGTCCTCCGTCTCCGCCTGACGGATGGAGCGCTCGAGCAGCTCGTTCGTCTGCGCGCCGGACGCGCGCACGTAAAAAAGGGAAAACAGCCCCACCGCAAGGCAGAGCGCGAACACCACACAGGCGGTCAGAACATGCTTCATGCCGGATCCTCCTGCATGGCCGCGAAATAGAGCTTGCCGCCCGGTTCGCTCGTGAGCAGGTACACGTCCTGCATGCGGCAGTTGTAGCTCTGCAGGATCCCCTGCACCCATGCCTCGTCCTTGCCGAGCAGGGGCAGGTTCTGCTTCTGCAGGCGCCCGGAGGCGATCACCGTCACCGGCAGCTTCCGCGCGCTGGCCTGTACGCCCGCGTCCTTGGCGGACGCGGGCTCGTATTTCGGATACAGAAACGTCGAGATCGCGCCGCTCGTCTCCAGAATGGCGTACTGCACCTGCGCGAGATCCGTCACGCCCTGGATGCGCAGGTACTCCGAAAGCTCGTCGGTATTGACCCGCGTTTTTTTGAGATTCTGCTGCAGCAGCCGCCCGTTTTCGATCAGAATGACCGGCTTGCCGCACAAAAACCGCCGCACGCCCACGCTCCGGTATGTCAGCACGGACAAGACCAGCTCCACGCTCAGAACGACCAAAATCGGCAGCAGCCCCGCCAGCAGCGGCGTGCCTGTCTCCTGCATCGGCACGGCGGCGAGGTTGGCGATCAGCATCGTCACGACGAATTCCATCGGCTCCATCTCGCCCAGCTGCCGCTTGCCCATGAGCCGCACGACCAAAATCAGCGCCAGATACAAGATCACGGCGCGAATGAGTGAAATCAGCATAGAAAAACCCTCCCTGCCCAGCATTCCCGCAAGGCAGGGAGGATATACCGTCTTCCGTTTTGTTCGTTTTATTGCTCGAGATACTTTTCGCAGACCATTCTCGCTTCCCGTGCGGTCGCTTCCTCGTCGATGCGGGCGAGGCGGCCTTCGCGGACGGTGATCCGGCCGTTCACGACGGTGTAGTCGACCGGACCGCGGACGCCGACCGTGGCCAGCACGGCCTTCGGGTCATAGCACGCGCCGACGAGCTCGAGCCGGCGGCTGTCGATCAGAAACAGATCGCAGCACCTGCCCACGCTGAGACTGCCGATGTCATCGCGGCCAAGCAGCCGCGCGCTGCCGCGCGTGGCAATCTTGAGGAAGTCATAGCCGGACGGCGCTTCGCGGCTGGAGTTCAGCCGGTGGAGCAAAAAGGCCGTGCGCAGCTCCTCCATGAGGCTCGAGCCGTCGTTCGAGGCCGAGCCGTCGACGCCGAGGCCGACGGGCACGCCGAGCTTCAGCATGTCCGGGATGCGCGCGATGCCGGAGGCGAGCTTCATGTTCGACGCCGGGCAGTGGCACACGCCGGTGCCGGTCTCGGCCAGAAGCTTCAGCTCTTCGTCATTGAAATGGATGCCGTGCGCGTACCACACGTCGGGCCCGACCCAGCCGAGCGTCTGCATGAACGCCAGCGGGCGCATGCCCTCGCGCGCGAGCATGTAGTTTTCCTCGTCCTTCGTCTCGCACAGGTGGGTGTGCAGGCGGACGTGGTACTGCCGGGCGAGGATCGCGCTCTGCCGCAGCAGCTCCGCGGAGACCGAGAACGGCGAGCAGGGCGCGAGCGCGAGCTGCCGCATGGAGCCGAAGGAGGGATCGTGATAGGTCTCGATGAGGCGGGCGGAATCCTTCATAATTTCATCCACCGTCTGCACCACGGAATCGGGCGGCAGACCGCCGTCCTTGACCGACAGGTCCATCGACCCGCGCGAGCAGTGCATCCGGATGCCAAGCTCCGAAGCCGCTTCAAACTGCGTGCCGATCAGATCGCCCGCGCCCGCGGGGAAGACGTAGTGATGGTCAAAGCAGGTCGTGCAGCCGTGCTTCATGAGTTCGCCCATGCCCGTCAGGCTCGACAGGCGCACGACGTCGGTGTCGAGGTTTTTCCAGATCTCATAGAGCGTCTTCAGCCAGTCGAACAGCTCCATATTCTGCACCTGCGGCAGATTGCGGGAGAACTGCTGGTAGAGATGATGGTGCGTGTTGATCAGCCCCGGATAGCAGAGCATATGGCGCGCGTCCAGTACCTCCTCCGCGGGCTTTTCCAGCTTCGGGCCGATGGCGCGGATCACGCCGTCCTCGGCGTAGAGGTCGACGTTTTCGTAGACCGTATCGCTCTCATCGCAGGAGACGAGCTTCGAGATGTTGCGGATCAAAAGACGCTGCATGGCAAATCCCATCCTTTTTTCAGATAGTTCTATTTTACCACGCGGCCGCGAAAAATCAACCTTTTATGCGATAGCGCTTGCGGGCCGCGGGCAGATATGATAGAATCGATGCAAGGTAAATGACATTTACGGAGGCGTACTATGACGCTCGGACAGAAGCTCAAAAAGGCCCGGCTCGACCGCGGGCTGACCCAGGCGCAGGTCGTGGGCGACCGCATCACGCGCAATATGCTCTCGCAGCTGGAAAACGACCTGGCCTCGCCGTCGGTCGGGACGCTGGAATATCTGGCGTCGGTCCTCGGCGTCCAGGCCGCGTGGCTGCTCGCGGATGAGAAGGAAGAGGAAGCCGCTGGACGCACCGAGCGGCTGCGCGCGTGCTACCGCGGCGGCGACTGGGCCGGCTGCCTGGAGCTTGCGCAGGAGCTGCAGCCGGACGACGAGCAGGCGCTGCTGCTCGCGCTGGCCGCGGCGCAGTGCGCCCTGCACGCGCTGGAGGCCGAGCGCTTTGCCGCCGCGCAGCAGCTGGCGCGGCAGGCGCTGAGCTGGAACGAAGCGAGCCTGTACGGGCATGCGCAGGTCCGGCTGGAGATGCTCCGCGTCCTCGCGCGCTGCGCGGAGCAGACCGGCGGAGACGCCGAGGCGGCCTTCGCCGCCTACCGCGCCGCCTATACCGAGCTGCAGCCAGCCGTGCCGTATCACCTGAGCATGGCCCGCTATCAGCTCATACAGGAGCATCTGCCCGCCGCCGAGCACGAGATCTGGTCGATCGCCGACCTGCCGGAGGCAAGCCGCGCGGAATACCTCATCCTCCGCGGCCGGTTAGCCTGCAAAAAGGAGCAGTATGAGACCGCCGCGGAATACCTCCGCCAGGCCGACGCCCTCGGCCCCCTGCCCAAGCTCCTCGAGCGCGAGCTCTGCCAGGCCATGGAGCTCGCCAGCCGCGAGCTGCAGGACTACAAGACCGCCTACGAATACGCCGCAAGGCAGCTGAAGCTGTGACGGGCCAGAACCTCTCCGCCTCGCTACGCTCGGCACCTCCCCTTGACAAGGGGAGGCTTTGGACTTACGCAAACCCAAGGCTCCCCTTGTCAAGGGGAGCTGGCCCGCAGGGCCTGAGGGGTTAAGCCCCGCCGCAGCGGGCCAATGGCTTCCCCTGGGGGAAGCTGGCTCGGCGAAGCCGAGACTGATGAGGGCCGGGGAGCACTGGCAGATCGCTTTGCGGTTTCAGCAAAATCGCCGCTGCTCCCCTACCCTCATCCGTCTGCTCCGCTTCGCTCCGCATCCACCTTCCCCTCATGGGGGAAGGCATAAAACGCCCGGCTCCTATGGGGAGCCGGGCGTCTGTCTCTGTTATCTTCCGGTATAAGCGTTGGCCCAGCCGGTCTCGAGGGTCGCCCAGTCGCGCTGGGGGAGTTTGCCGGTCCAGGTCTCGACGCGGTCGCCCATGGTGCAGGTGTGGCTGTTGGTGGCCTCCATGATGGCCTCATAGAACCAGTCGGTCGTCTGCACATCCGGCCAGTCGATGCGGTCGGAGATCTTCATGTGCGCCTTCGACGGCTTGCGGCCGAGCGTCCGGTTGACGATGGCGCAGGCCTCGGCGCGGGTGATCTTGCTTTCGGGCTTAAACGAGCCGTCGGAGTAGCCCTCGATCAGCCCGGCGTCCTTCGCCGCGGTCACATACGGCGCGAACCAGTCGGTCGTCTTCACATCGGTGAAATAATTATAGGTCGCCGAACCGTTGTTCTGCGTGAAGCTCACGGCGATCTTCGCAAACTCCGCGCGGGAGATCGGCGCGTCAGGGCGGAACGTGCCGTCGGCATAGCCGCCGATCACGCCCATGTTCGAAAGCGTGGAGACCGCGTTGTTGTACCACTTGTCGGCCGAAACATCGGAGAAATCATTCTTCGAAGACCAGTATTTTGCTCTGGTGTCGTCGTCCAGCAGCCGGAAGAAGATCGTCGCGACCTCCGCCCGCGTGATCTTCCCGTTCGGCCGAACGGTGCCGTCGGAATAGCCGATCAGATAGGAATAGTGGTCGTCGGTGTTGGCCTGCAGGGCCGGGAGCAGGACGGCGGTGATGTCATCAACCTCGTCGCGCTTGGTCTCTTCTACGGTCTCTTCATAACCGCAGTATTTGCAGACGCGCGTGACCATCCACTTGTACGAGCCGTCAGGCTGCTGGACCCAACCGGTTTCCGTGACGTCAAAAGCGTTGTCCTTGTAGCCATCGGTGTACTTATCGTTCGCGGTATCAATGGCATGAGCGACCATCTTGCCGTTTGTCCAGACAGTTTTACCATCAATTTTGACCGCAGTGTAGCCCTGATTGTTGTTGCCCTTCGCGTCTTCATTTCCGTTATAGCCGTCCGCTACGACCTCTACCTGAAACAGTCGGGAACAGGTCTTATCATTCACAGAAAGGCCATTGATGACGTTTTTACCAGAGAAGTTGATGACATAATAGCTCCCGCTATCGTGGATATTCAGAGCTTGTTTTGTTTCTTCTTCCGGGTTGGAGGCATTCACCGTGCAGTCCTTAAAATTCAAAACGAGCGGATTCTCAGCGCTGCTTCCTCTATTCGGAAGGTTGATCGTATTTCCAAACGCATTGACGTTAAATGTGCAGTCGTCGAACGACATTTTTGTACCCGTATAGTACCACAATGCGTAGCCATAGTTTTCTTTAGACGCATTGAACACCGTATTGATAAATTCTGAAGACTGATATCCCCAATACGCCGTCCGGCCCTCGATCACGCAGTCCTTTACAATCGTATGATTTATACGAATAAAGCCTGTCCAGTCCCGGTTGTCTACAAATTTGAATTCTTCCTTCTCATTTTGCGCCATGGATGCCTTCAGCGTCATGTTCTGGAAAGTCGCAGAGTTTGCTCCATCAAAGCTATAATCGCCATTCGTTTCCCCACCTGCATCGCTCCACGGCGTGCCGATATACCACGTGGTTTTCCCCGGTCCTTCGCCGATAAAGGTCACGTTCTGCCCTTTGCAATACTTGGGTTTATCGTCGGATTCCTTTGTGCTGGATTTCGAATAAGTATAAGCGTAATACACGCCATCAGCCAGATAAACCGTCGCGTTGTTTTCAATGTTCGTCAGCGCTTTTCCAACTGTCTTATAGGGGTGCTCCTGCGTGCCATCGCCGGTACTGTCGTCGCCTTTCGTCGCGTTGACATAGACCTTACGGCCAGTCGGCGCGTCCTCCGCCAGTGCCATGACCGGCATCACGCCGATCAGCATGACCAGCGCCAGCAGACAGGCTAAGATCCGTTTTTTCATCGTATTTCTCTCCTTTGATATGATTTGTCAGAAACCCATCTTCTGTATATTTAGTACAGAAGAAAAGCGTGTACACGCTTTTTCCTTTTCTGGGAATTGTACAGCAAGCATACCACAGGTTTCCTGCGGTTGCAAGGATCGGATGGGATTTTTGTGGAATTTTTATAAATGGGGTGCGCAAAAAAGCCTCCCCTTTCAGGGGAGGCGGCACGGCGGAACGCCGGGACGGAGAGGCTGCAGCAGATTTGCGACGACCTCTCAGTCACCTTCGGTGACAGCTCCCCTGGAAGGGGAGCCAAGGGGAGCCTTGGATGCGGGCTTAAAAACGCCTCCCCTTGTGAAGGGGAGGTGCCGAGCGAAGCGAGGCGGAGAGGTTATTCCTTGATCGCCTTGACGAACGCAGCCTTGTCTTCGGCTTTGAAGAAGGCGCTGCCGGCGACGAGGACGTTGGCGCCGGCGGCGGTGCAGAGCCTGGCGGTCTGGGCGTTGACGCCGCCGTCGACCTCGAGCTCGCAGGCCGGGTTGCGCGCGTCAATATACCTGCGGATCTCGGAGACCTTCGGCATCATGTCGGCCATGAAGCTCTGGCCGCCGAAGCCCGGCTCGACCGTCATCACGAGGATCAGGTCCACCAGCTCCAGATACGGCAGGACAGCCTCGGCCGGGGTCTTCGGCTTGACGCAGACGGCGGGCTTTTTGCCGCAGGCGCGGATGCGGCGGATGGCCTCGAGGGTATTTTCCGGCGTGTCGGCCTCGACATGGACCGTCACGATATCCGCCCCCGCCTCGCAGAAGCGCTCGACATAGCGCACGGGCCGGTCGATCATCAGGTGCACGTCCAGCGTCAGGTCGGTGATCTTGCGGATGCACGGGATCGGGGCCAGGCCGATGGAAAGATTGGGAACAAACAGGCCGTCCATTACGTCAATATGAACATACTCGGCGCCGGCCTGCTTGATCCTGCCGATGTCCCGCCCGAGATCGGCAAAATCGGCAGCCAGGATAGAGGGAGATACACGGATCATGAAAATGCCTCCAATACATAAAATAGCGCCGCACCGCCCTGCGGCCGCGGGCATAGATATGGTTGTGCGGCCGTGCGCCGGCAGGATGCTTCCGCTGTTCTCCTGCGCAGCCGGTCCGGCCGCCCGCAAGGGCCGCTCCGGCGGCCTTTGCGCTATTATACCGTGCGGCCCCGGCGGTTGTCAATCCGCCGCGCGTGTTGACTTTCCCTTCTATTTGTACTACTATTATTTTGAAGAAGTATCATAAGTGCTCCGCCGCCGCGGAGAAAGGAAAACTATGGACGAACAGAAAAAGAAGAATCAGAAAAAACGCTCGGTCATCCCGATCTACGCGATCGGCGCGGTGTGGCTGCTATACGCCGGGAAGCTTGATACCTTCCGGGGCATCGTGTCGTGCGCCGTCGTGTCGGCGATCGTATATGGCATCCTGCGCATCGTGCTGCGCGGCAAAAAGACCGACACGCCGGAAGAAGCGCCCGCCGCCGCGCCGGAGCCCCAGCCCGCAAAGCCTGAGCCGCAGCCGCAGCCTGAGGCGGACAAGCTCCCGCCTGAGCTGCAGTCGGTCATCTACCAGGGCAAAACCTCCATCGCCAAGATCCGCCAGCTCAACGACGAGATCCCCGACGAGCGCATGAGCGCCCAGATCGACCTCATCGAGCGGCTGACCACGCAGATCTTCGACTGCGTGAAGGAGCATCCGGAAAAGCTCAAGCAGATCCGGCAGTTCCTCAACTACTACCTGCCGACCACGATCAAGCTCATGGAGCAGTACGTGAAGCTGCAGAACCAGAGTGTCAAGACCGAAAACATCACCGAGGGCATGCAGAAGATTGAAGACCTGCTCGACAAGGTCATCGTGGCCTTCCAGCGCCAGCTCGACGCGCTGTTTGAATCCGACGTTGTCGACATCACCGCCGACATCCGCGTCATGGAGCAGATGATGGCCAGCGAGGGTTTAACAGAAAAGAAAGATTTTGCGTAAAACGCCACAAGCTATTATATAGGAGGAACACAACATGGACGAATATATCCCCCAGCTGACGCTGACCCCGGATCTTTCCGCGCAGGCGCAGCCGGAAGTCAAAAAGGAAGAAGACCTCATCACCAAGGCGCAGGCTGCGCCTGAGGCCGGGCCGGACCTTTCCGCCCTCTCCCCCGCCGAGCAGCAGGCCGTGCTGAGCTTCGCGAAGCAGATCGATCTGGAAAACGCGCAGCAGGTGCTCGAGTACGGCGCGTCCGCGCAGAAGAACATCGCGGACTTCTCCGACACCGCGCTGGCCAAGGTCAAGACCGGCGATCTCGGCGAGATCGGCACGATGCTCTCCGGCCTGCTCGTGGAGCTCAAAACGCTCGAGGAGCCGGAAAAGAAGGGCATCGCGGGCCTGTTCCGCAAGGCAAAGATCAATTCCGAGGAGCTCAAGGCCCGCTTCTCCACGGCCGAGGTCAACGTCGACCGCATCTCCGGGGAGCTGGAAAAGCACAAGGTCACGCTTTTGAAGGACGTGGCCGTCATGGATCAGATGTATGACCGGAATCTGCAGTATTTCAAGGAGCTGACCATGTATATCCTCGCCGGCAAGCAGAAGCTGGCCGAGGCCCGCAGCACCACCCTGCGCGAGCTGCGCGAAAAGGCCGAAGCCTCGAACCTGCCCGAGGATGCGCAGGCGGCCAACGACTTTGAGAACAAGTGCGTCCGGTTCGAAAAGAAGCTCCACGATCTCGAGCTCACGCGCATGATCTCGCTGCAGACCGCCCCGCAGATCCGCATGATCCAGAACAACGACACCGCGCTCGTCGAGAAGATCCAGACCTCGGTCCTCAACACCATCCCGCTGTGGAAAAACCAGATGGTCCTGACGCTCGGCATCGAAAATTCCCGCCGCGCCATGGAGGCCCAGCGGCAGGTCACCGACATGACGAACGCGCTGCTGCAGAAAAACGCCGACATGCTGCACATGGCCTCCGTCGAGACGGCGAAGGAATCCGAGCGCGGCATCGTCGACATGGAGACGCTCAAGCACACCAACGAGCAGCTCATCTCCACGCTCGACGAGGTCCTGCAGATCCAGACCGACGGCGCAAAGAAGCGCCAGGAGGCCGAGCAGGAGCTCCGCCGGCTCGAGGGCGAGCTGAAGCAGAAGCTTCTGCAGCCGCGCAGCTGAACATCTAATAAGGAGTAACCATGAAGTTCTTTCAGAAGACCGGCGTTGCGGTCGCCATCACCGTATTGGCCATCGCCGCGGCGCTTTTCATCGGGCTGTCCCCGGTCCTGAAGTCCGGGGCCGAGACTGCCCCTGTGCAGACCGTTTCCTCGCAGGACACGTCTGCGCAGACCTCCTCCGCCAGCCTCCCGGCTTCGGAGTCGACCGCCTCCGGCACAGCCGGAGACGAGACGATCTCCAACAAATACATCCGCGACGAGGCCGGGCTCTTCACCCGCAGCGCAGAGAACACCATCAAGGACTACAACGATAAAATTTATTCCAAGACCGGCTCGCACGTCGCCATCCTCACCACCGCGGATACCAGCGGCATGTCGCTCGAGGGCTACACCAACAGCGCGTTCGACGCCATGGGCCTGAGCGAGTACGACATGCTCTTCTCCGTCGACACCGATACCCAAACGTGGTATGTGACGACCGGCGCATATGTGGCGGACTTTGCCGACAGCCAGCTCGAGTCGATCTTCAAGGACGGCTTCGCCGCCATCCTCGACACCGACGCGGACGAGGCCGCGAAGGACCTTTACAAGGACCTCTACAGCTGGTGCAAGTCGAACCTGACCGGCGCTGCCGCGCCGCAGGCGGAGGAGCCGGCCCAGCAGACCGGCTATGGAAGGAGAAAAAGCGTGATCGGCACCATCATCACCATTCTGATCATCTACTGGATCCTGAAGGCCATCTTCGGCTCCGGCCGCAGAGGCGGTGGCGGCGGCTTCTGGTCCGGCCTGTTCCTCGGCTCGCTGTTTTCGAACCGGCACCACCATGGTCCCGGCCCGGGCCCCGGCCCGCGGCCCGGCGGGTTTGGCGGCGGTCCGCGCCCCGGCGGCTTCGGCGGAGGGCCGAGGCCGGGCGGCGGCTCGCGCGGCGGCTTTGGCGGCGGACGGGGCGGCTTCGGCGGCGGACGGCGGTAAGGTCCGTTCTGAAAAATTTTCCAGAATAGCGGCTTTGCTTGCGGACATACTAATTCCGAACCTTATGAAGGAGGAATATTTCGTATGAGTTTCGCAAACGAAAAAGCCAACCACGCCATCGAATGCCACGTGACCCAGTGCAACAACCACTGCGGCTGCGCCGACTACTGCTCGCTCGACAAGGTCTGCATCGGTACGCATGAATGCGACCCGACCGTCGACCAGTGCACCGACTGCCTGTCCTTCGTCAAGAAGTAAATTTCCCGCACCCCGCGCCGCGGCAACCGCCGCGGCGCGGGGATCTTTGTTCCGTGATCCGCTGTTTCCGATCGCGCAATAGCCTCCCTGTTCCCCTATCGCAAATTCCGCGCAGATTGCTCAAAAACGGGCGGTGAAGTTTGTAAAAAATGGCGGGCAAAAAAATTTGCAGGAGCATTGAAATTTTTTTGCCCGCCATTTATAATGAAATTACAATCTAAGATTGGTAGCTGTAAGGAAGTGTTTCGCACACGGGCTGCAACTATCACTCGGCTGGCGCGGCAGAGTGTTTCAGATGAGGATCTGAAGCACTTTTTGTTATATCCGGCCGGTGATCAACGCAAAGGAGGATTCATCCATGTACTTACTCACAAACGGACGCGTCATCACCCGCGACGAGGGCGGCAAGGGCTACTACGAAAAGGGCGCCGTCGCCTATGAGGGCACCAAGATCGTAGAGGTCGGCGAAGAGGCCGCGCTGCGCGCGAAATATCCGCAGGCGGAGATCATCGACGCCAGGGGCGGCGTCATCATGCCGGCCTTCATCAACGCGCACACGCACATCTACTCCGCGCTGGCCAGAGGCCTCTCCATCGTCGGCAACAACCCCACCAACTTCTACGAAGTGCTCGACGGCACCTGGTGGGCCATGGACCGCAAGCTGACGCTCGAGGGCTCCCGCGCTTCCGCGGACGCGCTGTACATCGACTGCATCAAGCAGGGCGTCACCACCATCTTTGACCATCACGCGGCCTACTGCGAGATCCCCGGCTCCCTGTTCCAGATCAGCGAGAGCGCGAAGAAATTCGGCATCCGCTCCTGTCTGTGCTACGAGGTCTCCGACCGCGACGGCGAGGAGAAGTGCCTGCAGGCCATCAAGGAGAACGCCGACTGGATCACCTACTGCGAGCAGCAGAAGGATCCGATGCTCGCCGCCATGTTCGGCGGCCACGCGCTGTTCACCATCTCCGACAAGACGTTTGACCGCATGGTCGAGGCCAACAACGGCCGCACCGGCTACCACATCCACGTCTCCGAGGGCATGAACGACGTCTATGACTCCCTGCAGAACTACGGCCGCCGCCCCGTGCAGCGCCTGCACGACCACGGCATTCTGGGCGAGAAGACCATCCTCGGCCACTGCATCCACGTGAACCCCGCGGAGATCGAGCTCATCCAGAACACCCACACCATGGTCGTCAACAACCCCGAGTCCAACATGTCCAACGCCGTCGGCGTCTGCCCGGTGCTGCCGCTCTCGAAAGCCGGCATCCTCCTCGGCCTCGGCACCGACGCATGGACCAACGATATGATCGAGTCGCTCAAGGCCGCGCTCTGCGTCCAGCGCCTCAACGCCTGCCTGCCGAACGTCGCGTGGTGCGAGGTCACGGGCATGCTGTTTAAAAACAACGCGAAGATCGGCGCGAAGTACTTCCCGGACGAGCTGGGCGTCCTGAAGGCCGGTGCCGCCGCCGACATCATCGTCATGGACTACAAGCCGTACACCCCGTTCTCCGATGAAAACATCGACGGCCACATCCTCTTCGGCATGACCGGCAAGCTCTGCCGCACGACCATTGCAAACGGCAAGCTCCTCATGAAGGACCGCGAGCTCATCGGCATCGACGAGGAAGCCGAAAACGCCCACATCCTCGAAGCCGCCAAGAAGCTCTGGGGCGCACTGAACCACAGAGAGTATTAAGCAACGCACTCTGTAGGGGCGGACGACTCTGTCCGCCCGCAGAATGCAGCGATTTTCTGGAAATCTGCGGCGAATTCGCAACATTGATCGGGTCGACAGAGTCGCCGGCCCCTACAACGGAAGATAGGAGGGCAGCCCAATGTACGAAACCACCCGTCAGAGAGTCTGCAAGTGGCTTCTGCTTGCCGTGCTCGTCTTCTCCACGCTCGACGCCGCGCTGTTCGCCCTCTTCGATATCGGAATGGAACGGCTCGGGCTGCGGTGTCTCAATTCGTTCTTTGAGTACTATCTGCCAGAATTCTTTCCGGGAAAGCTGACCGTTTATGTTGCCGCGTTTGCGGGACTTGCCGCGCTCGTCGGCTGGATCCTTCTGGTCCGCGGAAACCACACGGGAACGGCCGTGATCTTTGCCGCCTCGATCCTTCCGGCGCTCAAAAGCTTTCTGATCTTCGTGACCAGCGTGCTGGCGCTGTTCAGCGCAGCGGATTTCGGCACGCAGGCGCTGGCATTCGCAAAGGATCTCGTGACATTCGTCACAGCCGGGCTGCCCATCGGATTGATGCTTTTCTGGAAGGGCCGCGGCTATTAAAACTTAGGAGGTAATCACATGTCTGAAAAAATGTATCCGATCCCGTTCAAGTCTCTGATGAACTGGATCGTCACCGAATACGCCCGCGAGGGCGAGATCTTCGGCGTGCATACGCCGTATTATGCCACCGGCAAGACGCTGCCCATCTTCGGCGAGACGATTGAAACGCCGTTCGGCCCCGCTGCCGGCCCCAACAGCCAGCTCGCGCAGAACATCATCGCCGCCTACTTCGCCGGTGCCCGCTTCTTCGAGGTCAAGACCGTGCAGAAGATGGACGGCGAGGAGCTGGCCCGCTGCATCCCCCGTCCGTGCATCCTTGCCAACGACGAGGCCTATAACCAGGAATGGTCCACCGAGCTGGAGGTCCCGCAGGCGCAGAACGAGTATATCAAGGCTTGGTGCGCGCTGAAGGTTTTGTCCAAGGTCTACGGCCTCGGCTCGCCGGACGGCTTCGTGTTCAACATGTCCGTCGGCTATGATCTCGAAGGCATCAAGGGTCCGAAGATCGACAGCTACATCAACAACATGATGGACGCGTCGGGCACCGCGCAGTTCCAGGAATGCCTGGCCGTCCTGACCGAGATGTTCCCGGCGGAGAAGGACTATATCGCCGCCATCTCCCCGCGTGTCAGCCGCAGCGTCACCGTCTCCACCCTGCACGGCTGTCCTCCGCAGGAGATCGAGCGCATCACCTCCTACCTGCTGCGGGAAAAGCACCTGCACGCGTTCGTCAAGTGCAACCCGACCATCCTCGGCTACAAGACCGCCCGCACCATCCTCGATTCCATGGGCTATGACTACATCGTCTTCGATGAGCATCACTTCAACGAGGACCTGCAGTGGGCTGACGCCGTGCCGATGTTCGAGCGGCTGCAGGCGCTGGCCGATTCGCTCGGTCTGGAGTTCGGCCTCAAGCTCTCCAACACCTTCCCGGTCGACACCACGCGGAACGAGCTGCCCGGCACCGAGATGTACATGTCCGGCCGGAGCCTGTTCCCGCTGACCATTGAGATGTGCAATCGCATCAGCCGGCAGTTCGGCGGCAAAATGCGCATCTCCTTCGCCGGCGGCGCAGAATTCTTCAACTGCGACAAGCTGTTCGCGGCCGGGATCTGGCCCATCACCGTGGCCACCACCATCCTCAAGCCCGGCGGATACAACCGCCTGCACCAGATGGTCGAAAAGGTCGAGAAGCTGCCCTACCGCGCCTTCAGCGGCACCGACTCCGCCGCCATCAGCGATCTGTCCGCGGCCAGTCACACCGATCTCCACCATCTCAAGCCCATCAAGCCCCTGCCCGCGCGCAAGAGCGAGGACAAGGTCCCCCTCATCGACTGCTTCACCGCGCCCTGCAAGGGCGGCTGCCCGATCCATCAGGATATCCCGGAGTACATCGAGCTCGTCCGCCGCGGTCTGTACGGCCCGGCCATGAAGCTCATCACTGAGAAGAACCCGCTGCCGTTTTTGACCGGCACGATCTGCGCGCACCGCTGCCAGAACAAGTGCACGCGCAACTTCTACGACGAATCCATCCACATCCGTGACGCCAAGCTCGTCGCCGCCGCACACGGCTATGACGCGCTGATGGCCTCCATCCGGCCCACCGAAAAGCTGCCCGGCAAGAAGGCTGCCATCATCGGCGGCGGCCCGACCGGCATCGCTGCGGCCTACTTCCTGGCCCGCGGCGGCGTGCAGACCACGATCTTCGAGCGTGAAGAAAAGCTCGGCGGCGTGCCGCGCTACGTGATCCCCGCGTTCCGGATCTCCGATGAAGCGCTCGACAAGGACGTCGCGCTCATGGAGCGCCTCGGCGTCGAGGTCAAGTGCGGCGCTCCGGCCCCGAGCGTGGCCGAGCTCAAGAAGATGGGCTACACCCACATCCTCCTGGCCACCGGCGCCTGGCAGGCGGGCGAGCTGGGCATCCCCGGCAACGTCCGCGGCGTCATCGCCTGGATGAAGGAAATGAAGCAGCAGGTCAAGCCGTGCCTCGAGGGCCACGTGGTCGTCGTCGGCGCAGGCAACACCGCGATGGACGCCGCCCGCGTCGCCAAGCGCATGGGCGCAGCCTCCTCCACGATCGTCTACCGCCGCACGAAGAAGGAAATGCCCGCCGACGAGCATGAACTGAAGCTCGCCATCGACGAGGGCGTGAACCTCGTTGAGCTGGCCGCACCGGTCGAGCAGAAGGACGGCAAGCTGATCTGCAATCAGATGAAGCTCGGCGAGCCCGACGCTTCCGGCCGCCGCAGCCCCGTCGCCACCGGCGAGACGTTTGAGATCCCGTGCGACCTCGTCCTCTCCGCCATCGGCGAGAAGGTCGACGCGAAGCTCATGGCTGAAAACGGCATCGAAATGGGCCGCAAGGGCCCGGCCTTCCAGACCAACGTCGAAAACGTCTGGTCCGCCGGTGACGCGCACCGCGGTCCCGCGACCGTCGTCGAGGGCATTGCCGACGCTGCTGCCTTTGCAGAGGCCGTCATCGGTGCAGCGCACACCTACGAGATCCCCGAGCAGGCCTATCCCACCAAGGCCGACGCCATCGCCAAGAAGGGCACGCTCCACATGGCCGGCTGCGCCGGCTGCGAGGGCAGCCGCTGCCTCGACTGCAACACGGTCTGCGAAAACTGCGCCGATTCCTGCCCGAACCGCGCCAACGTCGTCGTGAAGCTGGCCGATGGCCGCCACGAGATCGTCCACGTCGACAAGATGTGCAACGAGTGCGGCAACTGCACGCAGTTCTGCCCGTACGCCTCCGAGCCCTGCCACGACAAGTTCACCCTCTTCCAGACCGCAAAGGACATGGACGAGAGCGAGAACAAGGGCGTGCTGTTCCTCGGCGGCGATGCGATCCGCGTCCGCCTGGACACCGACCGCACCCTCGACCTCTCCCAGCCCAACGACCTGCCGCGCGACATCGAGACCCTCATCCTCACCCTCCGCAGCAAGTACAGCTACCTCTATACCGAGTAAGCTCCCATCCCCAGCGCCCTTCCCGACCGGGAAGGGCGCTTTTTTTGCGCGGGCGCAGCTCCATGCCTTCCCCTACGAGGGGAAGGTGGCACGGCGGAGCCGTGACGGATGAGGTGGACTGACCTTCGTCTACGCAGCTGCCCCCACCTCATCAGTCGCCTCCGGCGACAGCTTCCCCTCATAGGGGAAGCCATTGGAGTGCGTTCCCCAAGGCCTCCCCTCCCAGGGGAGGTGGCTCGGCGAAGCCGAGACGGAGAGGTCGCCGCAAATATGCAGCAACCTCTCAGTCACCTTCGGTGACAGCATCCCTACCCCTTTTGTCCCTTCGGGACATTTCCCCCTGATAGGGGGAATCGGCCCCTGGGAGGGGAGCCTTTTTCTGCAGCTTTTTCCTCTGCTTCCTGCAGAAAACCGGCCCGGCGGGCGGCGGGGCAGAAAAACCGGCCGCTCAGTCCGCACATCTGCCCGCAGCATGCGCACGTTTTGCGCACCGCAGAACAAAAACCGCGAAACTGTGCACATTTCCGCAGGCTCCGCCCTCGTCGGCGGGTATTTTGTGTGATTTTTAATGTTCTGTCAATTAAATCGCTGAATTTTGCAGGGAATAACGCAAAAAAATTCATTTTTTAAAAATTTCCGATTGATTTTTCTGCTTTAATCATTTATAGTATCATAACAATACTCCAGCGAATACAGGAAAAGCACTTGTCTTTCTGCAAGCGACAGTTTCCAGTCTTTGAAAGTGGGATGAATGATGAATTCCAAGACGCTGTTTTACGTTCTCAAACGAATCGGTCTGGCGATCCTGACGATCTGGGTCGTTATCACGATCACCTTCTTCGTCATGCACGCCGTCCCGGGCGGCCCGTTCGTCGGCGAAAAGGCGACGACTCCTGCGGTGCAGGCCGCCATGGAGGCCAAATACGGACTTGACAAACCGGTCCTGGAGCAGTATTTTACCTATCTTGGTGATATCGTCCTGCGCTTTGACTTTGGCCCCTCGCTCAAGCAGCGCGGCCGTCAGGTCATCGACATCATCGCCGACGGCATGAAGGTCTCGGCCAAGCTCGGCCTTATCGCCGCCTTCGGCGCGCTCGTCGTGGGCATCGTGCTCGGCGCGGTCGCGGCGCTGCAGCGCAACAAGGTCATCGATAAGGTCATCATGGTCATCACCACCGCCTTCGTCTCCATGCCCTCGTTCATTGCGGGCGCCTTGCTCCTGACCATATTCGCCGTTTCCCTGCATCTTCTGCCAGCCAACGGCGCGCAGAAAAACGGCCTGATCCTGCCGGTCGTCACGCTCGGCCTCTACCCGATGGCCTACATCACGCGTCTGACCCGCTCGTCGATGCTCGACGTGCTCGGGCAGGACTACATCCGCACCGCCCGGGCCAAGGGCGTGCCGGGCTTCAAGGTCATTTTCGGCCACGCGCTCAAAAACTCGCTGATCCCGGTCATCACCTACTTTGGCCCGATGCTTGCGTATATCGTGACCGGCTCCATCATTGTCGAACAGATCTTCGCCGTGCCCGGCATCGGCCGCGCATTTGTCAACAGCATCACCGGCCGTGATTACCCGCTCATCATGGGCACGACCATCATTCTGGCCTGTCTCATTATTATTATGAACCTCGTGTCCGACCTTCTGTACAAGATCGTCGACCCGCGGATCGAACTGGACTAAGGAGGCGCGAACATGGATAAGAAACACAGATTCACCCTCCATGTCAACATGGATGACTTCATTCCCGCCACCGACGAGGAAAAGTCCTACATCGTCCAGATGCGCCCGTCCACCACGTTCTTCAAGGACGGCGTCAAGCGCCTGTGCAGGAACAAGGTCGCGCTCATAAGCCTGATCATCGTGGCCATCATCACGCTTTCGGCCATCCTCATCCCCGCCTTCTGGCCGTACTCCTACGACCAGCAGCTGGGCGTGCGTCCCGGCAAGCCCGTCGACGCCTCGTTCAATAACCTCGCTCCCTTCGAGTACGGCAAGACCGAGCTCAAGCGCATTGAAGAGGGTGAAAAGGTCTTCCCGCATGTCTTCGGCACCGACTCCGCCGGGCGCGACTACTTCATCCGTGTCGTCTACGGCACGCGCATTTCCCTCGCCGTCGGCTTCTTCGCGAGCCTCATCGTGCTGATCATCGGCATGACGGTCGGCTCCATCGCAGGCTACTGCGGCGGCAAGGTCGACCTCATCATCATGCGCATCGTCGATATCATCTACTCCCTGCCCGATACGCTGATGGTCATCCTGCTCGCCACGGTCCTGAAGGTCTCGATCGGCGACAAGCTCGACGGCACGCCGCTGGCCAAGATCGGCAGCAACATCATCAGCCTCTTCATCGTCTTCGCCGTCCTCTACTGGGTCTCGATGGCAAGACTCATCCGCGGCCAGATCCTGTCCCTGCGCGAGCAGGAATACGTCCTCGCCGCGCAGGCGACCGGCGCCAAGGGCCGCTGGATCATCACCCGCCATCTGGTGCCCAACTGCATGAGCGTGATCTTCATCTCCACGGCTCTGCAGATCCCGAACGCGATCTTTACCGAGAGTTTTCTGTCCTACCTCGGTCTCGGCGTCAACGTGCCGATGCCGTCGCTGGGCTCGCTGGCGTCCGACGCGCTCAACGGCCTGACCTCCTACCCCTACCGCATGGTCATCCCGGCGCTCGTCATCTCGCTCATCGTGCTCTCGCTCAACCTCTTCGGCGACGGTCTGCGCGACGCGTTCGACCCGAAGCTCAACGGTTAAGGAAGGAGGAAGCAGCATGTCTTTACTTGAAGTACAGGATCTCCATACCTCCTTTTTCACCGACGCAGGCGAGGTCAAGGCCGTCAACGGCGTGTCCTTCTTCCTTGACAAGGGCAAGGTGCTCGGCATCGTCGGCGAATCCGGCTCCGGCAAATCCGTGACCGCGTATTCCATCATGCAGATCCTCGCCTCCACGGGCAAGATCGTCTCCGGCTCCATCAAGCTCGACGGGCAGGAGCTCGTCGGCGCAGGCGAGGACGTGATGAAGCATGTGCGCGGCAACAAGGTCTCGATCATCTTCCAGGATCCGATGACCTCCCTCAACCCGACCTACACCATCGGCCACCAGCTGATGGAGGCCATCACCCTGCACACCGACCGCAACCGCAAGCAGGCGTGGGACCGCGCGGTCGAGATGCTCCGCCTCGTCAATGTCAACGAGCCGGAAAAGCGCATGAAGCAGTATCCCTACGAATTCTCCGGCGGTATGCGCCAGCGCGTCATGATCGCCATGGCGCTGGCCTGCGAGCCCGATATCCTGATCGCCGACGAGCCCACCACCGCGCTCGACGTCACCATCCAGGCGCAGATTTTGGACCTCATGAAGTCTCTGCAGAAGGAGCTCGGCATGGCGATCATCCTCATCACGCACGATCTTGGCGTCGTAGCCCAGATGTGCGACGAGGTCATCGTCATGTACGCCGGCTCCATCTGTGAGCAGGGCACGGCGGACGAGATCTTCTACAATCCCTGCCACGAATACACCAAGGGCCTCCTGCGCTCGATCCCCTCGGCCAGCAACGTCGGCGAGAAGCTCGAGCCGATCCACGGCACGCCGATCGACCTTCTGAATATGCCCGCCGGCTGTCCGTTCGCCCCGCGGTGTGAGGCAGCCATGAAGATCTGCCTGCGCGAACGCGCCGAGCGGATGCGGATCAACGAGGATCATCTGGCCTCGTGCTGGATGAACGTCAAAAAGGGCCTCGAGGACGGCAGCATCGAGCTTGCCGAAGACAAGGACGCGGAACGGAAGGACGGTGCCGACGCATGAAAAACGAAGCTGCACAGCCGATCGTCGAAGTACGCAATCTCAAAGAGTATTTTAACATCAACATGGGCATGTTCCGGACGAAGCCGCTCAAGGCCGTCGACAACGTGAGCTTTGCCATCCAGCCCGGCGAGACGCTGGGTCTGGTCGGCGAGTCCGGCTGCGGCAAGACGACCGTCGGCCGCACCATCCTGCACCTGTACAAGCCCACCGGCGGCGAAGTCCTCTACAAGGGCAGGAAGATCCAGACCAAGGCCGATATCCAGGCCTTCCGCAACAAGGCCTCCATGGTCTTCCAGGATCCCTATTCCTCCCTTAACCCCCGCATGACCGTCGCCGACATCATCGGCGAGCCGCTGGACGTGCATAAGCTCTACTCCAGCCGGCAGGAACGGCAGGAGCGCATTCTCGAGCTCATGGGCTATGTCGGCCTCAACTCCGAGCATGCCGCCCGCTACGCCCACGAATTTTCCGGCGGCCAGCGCCAGCGCATCGGCATCGCCCGCGCGCTCGCGGTCAACCCGGACTTCATCGTCTGCGACGAGCCGGTCTCCGCGCTGGACGTGTCTATCCAGGCGCAGGTCATCAACATGTTCGCCGAGCTGCAGGAAAAATTCGGCCTGACCTATCTGTTCATCGCCCACGATCTGCTGGTCGTGCGCCATATCTCCGACCGCATCGCCGTCATGTACCTCGGCAAGATGGTCGAGCTGGCCGACGCCAACGAGATCTATGACCATCCCCTGCACCCGTATTCCAAGTCGCTTCTGTCCGCCGTCCCGGTCCCGGATCCGAAGATCGCCCGCGCCAACCAGCGCATCGTGCTCTCCGGCGATATCCCGAGCCCGCTGAACGCGCCGAGCGGCTGCCCCTTCCGCACCCGCTGCCCGTACGCGTGCGACAAATGCGCCGAAAGCATGCCGGATTTCCAGGAGGTCTCCGCCGGCCATTTCGTCGCCTGCCACCGCGTGGGCGAGATCAACTGATCTTCATATGCACTGCATATTGAGATAAAATTTTTGAAAGGATGTATCAAAAAATGAAAAAAATGATTGCTCTTCTGCTGGCGCTGATCATGGTTTTCTCTCTGGTGGCCTGCAGCGGCTCCGCTGACACCGCCAAGGATACGACCACGACGGACAGCACCACGACCGACACCGCCGACACCACCGGCAGCGATACCACTGCCGAGCCCGCAAGCACCGAGGGCAGCGTCATCAATGTCTGCCTGGCCTCCGAGCCCGACACCATCGACCCGGCTCTGAACTCCGCCGTCGACGGCGCTACGATGCTCGCTCACCTGTTCTCCGGCCTGGCCAAGTGGTCCCAGGATGCCGACGGCAACCTGCAGATCGTTGCCGACGCAGCGACCGAGCTGCCCGAAGGCGTTGAGAACGAAGACGGCACCGTGACCTACACCTACACCCTGCGTGACGGCCTTGTCTGGTCCGACGGCCAGCCGGTCACCGCTGGTGATTTCGCATTCGCATGGCAGCGCGCTGCTTCCCCCGAGCTGGCCGCCGACTACGGCTACATGTTCGAGGTCGTTGACGGCTACGCCGACATCTGGGCGACTGACGACGACGGCAACTTCCTGAACCCCGACGCACAGCTGAACGTTGTCGCGCTCGACGACAAGACCCTCCAGGTCACCACCGCCAACTATGTTGCGTACTGGAATGAGCTCCTCGCCTTCCCGACCTACTTCCCGGTCCGTGAGGATGTCGTCTCCAACGACGCATGGGCGACCGATCCTTCCACCTACGTCTGCAACGGCCCGTACACCATGGAGTCCTGGGAGCACAACAGCGTCATCACGCTGGTCAAGAACCCCAACTTCTACGACGCCGATGAGATCACGATGGAGACCATCAACTTCTACCTCTCCGACGACGCCAACAACATGCTCTCCAACTTCAAGAACGGCGACTGGGAGCTCATCGACGACGTTCCCACCAACGAGATCGCCAGCCTGAAGGCGGAGTATCCCGATGAATTCGTCGTTGCCGGCCAGATCGGCACCTACTACGTCTGCTGGAACATCAACGAGGACATCCTCCCCGCTTCCTCCACGCTGACGGGCGCTGAGGCTGAGCAGGCCAAGGCTGAGATCCGCAACGCCATCGGCCTGCTGTTCGACCGCAACTACATCGTCGAAGAGATCGGCCAGGCCGGTCAGATCCCCGCTTCCTCCTTCGTCGCCATGGGCATGACCAACCCCGACGGCACCCAGTTCTATGAGACTGCCGGCCACAGCGACGACTATGTCGGCTACTACGACGTCTCCGCTGACGCTTACGAGTCCAACTTTGAATCCGCTGTCGAGACTCTGAAGAAGTACTACACCTATGACGAGTCCACCGGCATGTTCACCGACTTCCCGACCCTGACCTACCTGTACAACACCTCCGAAGCCCACAAGGCCATCGGCGAGTACCTGCAGTCCGCGATGGCCGCTGTCGGTATCACCATGAACCTGGAGAACCAGGAATGGGCCACCTTCCTGAACACCCGTAAGGCCGGCGATTACTCCATCGCCCGTAACGGCTGGGTGGCTGACTACAACGATCCGATCTGCTTCCTGGATATGTGGGTCACCAACTCCGGCAACAACGACGTCCAGTTCGGCAAAGGCAATGCCGCCGACGCCAAGGTCTACTCCCTCGACCTGACCTCCTACGGTTATGACACCAAGGTTGAAAACGGCACCTGGGCTGAGACCTACGACGTTCTGATCTCCGACATCAAGAGCTGCACGGATCCCGAGACCCGTTACGCCCTGATGCACGAGGCGGAAGACCTGCTGATGAGCACGGGCTGCATCGTCCCGCTGTACTACTACACCGACATCTACATGCTCGACAGCAACATCCACGGCTTCTTCTCCAACCCGCTCGGCTACAAGTACTTCATGTACTGCACCATCGGCTAAGCACTTTTGGGAGCTCCTGCGAAAGCAGGAGCTCCTTTTTTCTCAGAAATTCATACTTTTTTCATAAAAGCAGGCTTGCATTTTCCGCGCGTCTGTGCTATATATAGTTTTCGCGAAATGTATATTTTCATCACATGTTAGTCGCGTCTAACTTCCGCGGTGCGGCTGACATACATAACAGGAGGCTTTTTTATGAAACATCTTGGTTTGTTCGCTGCAGGCGTTCTGTTCGGCACCGCCGGTCTTAAGATCCTGAGCAGCAAGGAAGCAAAGACGGTCTACGCCCACACCACCGCCGCCGTTCTGCGCGCGAAGGACTGCGTCATGCAGACCGTCACCACCATCCGCGAGGGCGCGGGCGACATCTACGCCGACGCCAAGTCCATCAATGACCGCCGCGCCGCCGAGGCCGAGCCCGAGACCATCGAAGACGCTTCTGCCGACGCAGAGTAACACCTGAAGTCCGCCCGGAAGAGCCGCCGCGCGGCTCTTCCGGTTTTTTGGAGGTTCACAGCATCCTATGAAATGTACCATTCTGCATCAGTCCCCCGGGCGTATGCGCGTGCATCTTGCCTGCCGCCGCATGTCGCTGCGCGAGGCCGATATTCTGGAATATTATCTGAAAAATGTCCCCGGCGTCACCGCCGTCAAGATCTTTGACCGCACGCAGGACGCCATCATCACCTACCAGGCGGACCGGACCGCGCTCATCCGGGCGCTGGCCGTCTTCTCCTTCACCTCGGAGCAGGCCGTCGCGCTCGTGCCGGAGCATACCTCCCGGCAGCTCAACCGCGAGTATGAGGACAAGCTTGTCTTCACGGTCTGCCGCCGCGCGTTCTCCCGGCTGTTCCTGCCCTACCCCATCACGACGGCCATCGCGTTGTTCCGCTCGGTCAAGTACATCAAGGAGGGGCTCAAGGCCCTCTGGCACGGCAAGCTCTCCGTCGCCGTGCTTGACGCCACGGCCGTGACGGTCTCGATGCTCCGCGGCGATTTCAATACCGCGGGCTCCGTCATGTTCATGCTGCGGCTGGGCGAGATCCTCGAGGAGTGGACGCACAAGAAGTCCGTCGCCGATCTCGCGGGCGCGATGGCCCTGAACGTCGACAAGGTCTGGCTGCAGTCCGGCGAGACCGAACTGCTCGTCCCCATCGGCGACGTCCGCCCGGGCGACCGGATGATCGTCCGCACCGGCAACCTCATCCCGCTCGACGGCAAGGTCGTCTCCGGCGAAGCCACGGTCAACCAGGCCTCCATCACCGGCGAGTCCCTGCCCGTTGCCAAGCGCGCCGGCAGCTACGTCTACGCCGGGACCGTCATCGAGGAGGGCGAATGCGTCGTCTCGGTGGAAAAGGCGCTCGGCGGCGGCCGGTATGACCGCATCGTGCGCATGATCGAAGAATCCGAAAAGCTCAAGTCCACCGCCGAGGACAAGGCCTCGCGGCTGGCCGACCGCCTCGTCCCCTGGACGCTCGGCGGCACGGCGCTGACATATCTGCTCACGCGCAATGTCACGAAGATGCTCGCCGTGCTGATGGTCGACTTCTCGTGCGCGCTGAAGCTCTCTATGCCGATCGCGGTGCTCTCGGCCATGCGCGAGAGCAGCAGCTACCATATCTCCGTCAAGGGCGGCCGCTTCCTGGAGGCCGTCTCCAAGGCCGACACAGTCGTTTTCGACAAGACTGGGACGCTGACCTACGCCACGCCGAAGGTCGCGCAGATCGTCACCTTCGGCGGTCACGAAGCCTCTGAAATGCTGCGGCTGGCCGCGTGCCTGGAGGAGCATTATCCGCACTCGATGGCCAACGCCGTCGTCGACGAGGCCAAGCGGCAGAACCTCAAGCATGAGGAATACCACTCGCAGGTGCAGTATGTCGTCGCGCACGGCATCTCCAGCATGGTCGAGGGCAAAAAGGTCCTCATCGGCAGCGCGCATTTCGTCTTTGAAGACGAGGGCTGTACCATCCCCGCCGCCGAGCAGGAGAAATTCGATACGCTCGACGCGCAGTATTCCCATCTGTATCTGTGCATCGCGGGCGAGCTGGCCGCGGTCATCTGCATCTCCGACCCGCTGCGCGCCGAGGCGAAGGACGCCATCCGCGCCCTGCACGCCTGCGGCATCCGCAAGGTCGTCATGATGACCGGCGACAACCGCCGGACCGCCGCGGCCGTCGCCGCCGAGGTCGGCGTGGACGAGTTCTTTGCCGAGGTCCTGCCGGAGGACAAAGCCGCCTTCATCCGCAGCGAAAAGGCCGCTGGCCGCACCGTCATCATGATCGGCGACGGCGTGAACGACTCCCCTGCTCTCTCGGAGGCCGACGCGGGCGTCGCCATCTCGACCGGCGCGGCCATCGCGCGCGAGATCGCCGACATCACCATCGCCTCGGAGGATCTGTTCGAGCTCGTGACACTCCGCCGCATCAGCGAAGCGCTCATGGCCCGCATCCACCGCAACTACCGCACGATCGTGGGCTTCAACCTCGGCCTCATCATCTTCGGCGTGGCCGGCATCCTGCCGCCCACCACCTCGGCCCTGCTGCACAACGCCTCCACCCTCGCCATCAGCCTCAAGAGCATGACCAACCTGCTCCCCGCGGCAGCGGTGTAAACAGCCATAAAAAAACGGACGTATCCTGTGTGATACGTCCGTTTTTTATGCCATTTTTACTTGATGACGCCCTTCTGGAGGATGATGTTTGCGTAGATGGCCGTCTCGCCGGACTGCAGGATGCAGTAGGTCTTGCGTGCCTCGTCGTAGAACTCGAAGCGCTCGTAGCTGCCGAAGGCGGCTGCGCCGCGCGCGTCGTGTCTGGCGACGATCTTCTTGTATTCGTCCCAGATGGGGACCTCCAGCCCCTTGTCCTTCTCCGCGACCTGCATGATCATGACCGGGTGCTCGACATATTCGTCCAGCGGGATGACCTGCAGGATGGCGTCGAGCAGCTCGGGCACGCCGTGGCCGTCGGCGCGCAGGAAGACGCAGTTGTTGGGCTTTGCCATCGAGACGCCGGGGAAATTGCCGTCGCCGATGCAGATCCGGTCGCCGTGGCCCATCTCACACAGGACCTTCAGCAGCTCTGGGGAAAGGATCGGGGGGATATTGTTCAGCATATTCAGTACCTCCTGTTTTCACGGCCGCCCGTTGACTTTGGGCGGCGGACCATTTAAAATACAGACAAACGTACAAAAAGGAGACCTTTGTCATGGACTATGCACAGCAGCTCGCCGATTTTGCCCACATTCTGGAGCAAAAGCGCCTCGTCACCGCGCTGGAGGGCAACGCCTCCGTCATCGACCGGCAGACCGGGCTGACCTACGTCACGCCCTCCGGCCGGATGAAGCTTCTGCTGGAAAAAGAGGATATCTGCGTCATGAACGCCGCGGGCGAGCAGATCGGCGGCCGCGGCCGGCGCTCGAGCGAGTATCTGCTGCATGAGGCCGTCTATCAGGCGCGGCCGGATGTGACGGCCGTGGTCCACAGCCACTGCCCGTTTCTGACGGCCTACGCGCTGCGGTATCAGAACTTTGACGTCCCGGAGACCTGCTCGCTGCGCGAGGTGTTCACGCACTTCACCTGCCTGCCCTACGGCAAGCCCGGCACGCATGAGATCCACCGCGGCATCGGCGAAGCGCTGGCCGACAGCCCCATCTGCCTGCTCGGCGGCCACGGCGTCGTCTGCGCCTCCACGTCCCTCGAGCGCTGCATCGGCCTCCTCGAAGCCGCCGAAGGCCTCGCAAAAACCATCTGGCTGGCGAAGTGAGGCCATAAGCCTCCCCTTCCAGGGGAGGTGGCTCGGCGAAGCCGAGACGGAGAGGTCGTAGCAAATTTGCAGCAACCTCTCAGTCTGCTTCGCAGACAGCTCCCCTGGAAGGGAGACGCTCCGTAAGGAAGTTGTCTCCCTTTGGTTTTGTCGTCAGCCGGAATTTGGATTTATAGGAAAAACAATCATATTGAAGGATTACGGCAGGAGCAAAAAATAGTAAATAATGATTTTATTTTCTGTATAATAAGAAATATAATTTTACCAAGAATATTTTTTGTAAGGCAAATAATTCTTTGAAAGGATGAAAGGCTATGCCACAACATGAATTTATTACAAAGCAACTAATAGATAAAGGTTGGTCAGAAGATAGAAAATACTGTGTTACCGACGAGCAAGGAAATAAATTTTTGCTTCGTGTTTCTCCGATTGAACAGTATGACAGGAAGAAAAGCGAATATGAACTTATGGGTCAGGTAGCAGCTCTCGGTGTACCAATGTGCCGCCCCTTAGAGTTCGGCACATTTGATGAAGGAGTTTATTCTATTCAAACTTGGATAGATGGCATTGATGCAGAAGAAAATATACATAATTTAACAGACCAAGAACAGTATTCTTATGGTTTTGAAGCGGGAAAAATACTAAAAGAAATTCATAAAATCCCCGCTCCGAAAGAAATAGAAGATTGGGAAATCTATTTTAATCGTAAAGCAGACCACAAAATCAAGATGTATGAAGAATGTCCTGTCAAGTACGAAAATGGGCAAGCCTTCATTGATTACATTAACGCTCACAGATATTTGCTCAGCGGTCGCCCTCGAACCTATCAGCACGGAGATTACCATATCGGCAATATGATGATAGGGAATGATAAGCGACTCTACATCATTGATTTTAATAGAAATAACTTCGGAGATCCGTGGGAAGAATTTAACCGCATTGTGTGGTGCGCTCAAGCTACCCCTTTGTTTGCAACCGGAATGGTAAACGGATACTTCAGCAATGACGTACCAATTCCGTTTTGGGAGTTGCTCGCACTTTATATTAGCAGTAATACTTTATCTTCTGTGCCTTGGGCAATTCCTTTTGGGCAGAGCCAAATTCAAGTAATGATAAATCAAGCAAAAGATGTACTAAGCTGGTATGAGAATATGACGAAATCCATTCCGACTTGGTACAAAGGAGTTATTATAAATAAATAATACGAAGCATTTGCTGTCGTGTCCACAGGGATAGCAAGCATCGGATTATGACACCACAATCCGCGAAAAAAGCTAAATACAAATCATTGGAGTCCCTTCCTTACGGAGGGTGCCCCAAGGGGAGCCTTTTTATTTATGCTCTGGTGTGGAACGCCTCTTTGAGGCTGGGGTAGAGCATGGCGTAGCGCTTTTTGATGAGCGCGTAGACCGGCTGCACGGCAGGGTCCGGCTCGATGTCGCCGCTCATGCGGATATGGCTGCAGGCCTCCGGCAGATCCCGGAACAGCCCGATCGCCACGCCCGCGGCCGCGGCCGCGCCGAGGCTCGTCGCGCTGTCGGAGAAGGTGGAGACGTCATGGAACGTCACATTGCACACGTCGGCCAGGATCTGCTTCCAGAGCTTCGACTTTGCGCCGCCGCCGATGATGCGCAGATCGTGGATCTCCTGCCGCTCGCGCATCACGTCCAGGATTTGGCTCAGCCCGCAGGCCGTGCCCTCCAGAACGGCGCGGAGGAAATGCTCGCGCTTGTGCGTGGTGTTCATTCCGAAGAAGACGCCCTGCGCCTGCGCGTCAAAGACCGGGGAGCGTTCGCCCTCGAGATACGGCAGGTAGATGAGGCCGCCCGCGCCCGCCGGGACCGTCGCCGCGGCAGAATCGAACGCGCGGGCCGAGGCCACGTCAAACAGTTCCATCGCCCACGAGACCGACCGCCCCGCGCACTGCTCCGTGCCGAAGACGTTGCAGCCGTGGCCGTCGAGCGTGTAGATGTGGAAGACGCGGTGCTGCGGGTCGATGAACGGCTCTTCCATCTGCCCGGCGATCCACGCGGTGGTGCCGAGACTGAGGTAGAAATCGCCGGGCTTCGCCACGCCCGCGCCGATGTTGGCGCACGCGCCGTCGCCGCCGCCGACGGACACCGGGATGCCTGCCCGCAGGCCGAGGCAGCCCGCCGCTTCTTCGGACAGGTAGCCCGCGAGCTCGCAGCTCGTGCGGATCTCGGGGAATTTTTCCGCGTCCACGCCGACGTTCCGGAACATATCCAGATCGTACTGCCGCGTGCGCAGGTTCATCAGCAGCCCGTGCGAGGCGTCGGACATGTCGGTCGTGTCCATATGCCCGGTCAGGCGGTAGACCAGATAGTCCTTCGACTGCAGGATCCGGGCGGTCCGGGCGTAGAGCTCCGGCTCGTGCTCCTTGAGCCAGAGGGTCTTGCAGAGCGTCGAGGCCGGGGAGAGCACGTTGCCGCAGATCTCATAGAAATAATCCCGGCCGTAGCGGGCGCGCAGCGCGTTGGAGATGGCCAGCGCGCGGGTATCCGCGTGGATCATCGCGGGGCGGAGCGTCTGCCCCTCGCTGTCCATCGGCAGGCAGCCGAGCATGTGGCCCGAGACGCCGATGGCGTCGACCCGCTTGACGTACTCCGGCGCAAGCTCGCGGAGCATCATCATCGCGCGGACCGCGCTCATCCACCAGTCCGCGGCCTCCTGCTCGCAGCCGCCGTCGGGATAGTGGTGGGTCGGATAGGTGGTCGTCACGTTGCGGATGATATTGAGATTTTCGTCGACCAGCGAGGCCTTCAGGCCGCTGGTGCCGATATCAAAAGCCAGTAGTGTGCTGTGCAAATTGTATCACTCCATGTATGGGATGCCGGGTGGCCCCGGTGGGGATGCCCTGTTTTATTGTACAATATCCCACAGGAAATGCAAAGAGCTTTTTGCGCAATCTGCCTGAAAAAAGGCGGGCATCTGCCCGCCTTTTTTGTTTTGCCGGTTCAGCGGATGTTCTTGTACATCGGGCCGTAGGCGGCGCAGGCACGGTAGTCCTGGCCTTCCTTGTCCATGCCGAAGGCATTCCAGGCCGCCGGACGGAAGACGTCCTTGTCGGCGACGTTGTGCATGCACACGGGGATGCGCAGCATCGAGCAGAGCGTGATGAGGTCCGCGCCGACGTGACCATAGGAGATCGCGCCGTGGTTCGCGCCCCAGTTCTGCATGACGGAGTAGGCGCTCTCAAACGGGCTGCCGGACTTGCCGTCGCAGCGCGGGGTGAACCAGGTGCACGGCCACGTGGGGTTCGTGCGCTCCATGAGCGTGTCGGTGACCTCGTCGGGCAGCTTCACGGTCCAGCCCTCGGCGATCTGCAGCACGGGGCCAAGGCCCTTGACGAGATTCAGACGGATCATGGTCGCGGGCATTTCCGCGCGGGTGACAAAGTGGCTGGAGAAGCCGCCGCCGCGGAAGTTGTCGAAGCCGGCCTCGCACCAGACGGTCGCGTCGGTCATCTTCTTGATGTCCGCATCGTCCACTTCCCACCAGCGCTTCATGACGGCATTGCCGGCCTCATCGGTGCACTCGCCGCAGGCGTCGAGGCAGGCCGCGCCGGAGTTCAGCAGGTGGATGATGCCGCCGTTTTCCTTCGCCTTGCCCTCGAGATCGTAGCCGGTGACGCGCTTCGTGGCCTCGGGAGACCAGTAGGTACGCACGTCGGCGAAGATCTGCGCGCGGTTGGTCAGCAGCTCCATAAAGAGCATGCCCATGCCGTTGAGGACGTCATTCTCGGTCGCAAAGACCATCGGCTCCTTCGGGCCTTCGAAGTCGAAGGACGAGTTGAGCACGGCCTCGGGATAGTCGCAGTTGGGCCAGTGGTCGGTCCACTGTCTCTGGCCCTGGAAGCCGGCGGCGATGGCGTTGTGGCCGACCTTCTCCTCCTCAAAGCCTGCGGGCAGGTTCTGGTTGCCCTGGATCAGGTCCTTGATGATGCAGTACATCTTGATCGTGAATTCCCACTGCTTTTCCTTTTCCTCGGGGGTGAACTTGATGCGGCGCTTTTCGCCGAGGAAGTCGACGTACTCGGGGTTGTCGTCGCGGCCTTCCCTGCAGTGTTCCTTCGTCCAGGCCAGGGCCTTTTCATAGGCCTCGTGATCGTAGATGCCCTCTTCCATGCGGCGCAGGATCTCGACCTCGTCGACAGACTCGACGCGCAGGCCCAGATATTCCTCCATGAAGTCCTGATCCATGATGGAGCCGCCGATGCCCATGGTGACGGAGCCGATCTGCAGATAGCTCTTGCCGCGCATCGTGGCAGCCGCGACGGCCGCCCGGCCGAAGCGCAGGAGCTTTTCCTTCACGTCGTCGGGGATCTCGGTGACCTGATCGCGGTCCTGCACCTCATGGCCGTAGATGCCGAAGGCGGGCAGCCCCTTCTGCGCGTGAGTCGCCAGAACGGAGGCGAGGTACACCGCGCCCGGGCGCTCGGTGCCGTTGAAGCCCCAGACGCCCTTGATGGTCATGGGATCCATGTCCATGGTCTCGGAGCCGTAGCACCAGCAGGGGGTGACGGACAGGGTGATGGCGACGCCCTCACGCTTAAACTTCTCCGCGCAGGCGGCGGATTCCGGCACGCGGCCGATGGACGTATCGGCCATAACGACCTTCACGTGCTCGCCGTTGGAGTAATAGAGATTTTCCTCGAACAGTTTTTTTGCGGCCTCGGCCATGGCCATGACCTGGTCTTCCAGGCTCTCACGCAGCTGCATGGGGCCGCGGCGGCCGTCGATGATGGGGCGGATGCCGATCACGGGGTATTCGCCGATGTAACGATTCTTTGCCATTTGATTCGCTCCTTTATATCATTTCAGGTTTTTTCGTCAAAGTCCTTCCGGACGGGTTCACGTGTTTGCAAGTCTCGCCTTGAGGCGCAGGAGGCGCGCGGGCTGGTCGCTGCCGCTCATGCGCGCGATCAGAAGCTCAGCCGCGCGGCGGCCCATCTCATCCATGGGCTGCTCGACGATGTCGAGCCGCGGCGTCACGATCGAGCAGAGGTCGACGTTATCGTAGCCGATGAAGTCCATCTGCGCGGGCAGCGCCACGCCGCGCTCATGCGCGGCCATGATCGCGCCGAGAGTCATGTCGTAGTTGGTCACGAAGACGGCTGTCGGCGGCTGCGGCATATCGAGCAGCGCCCGGAACAGCCGCGACCCGGACTCGAGGTCGTAGTTCCCGGCCAGAATCAGCGACTCGTCGACCGGCAGGCGGTAATCCTCCAGCACGCGGCGGTAGCCGACGGTACGCTCGCGCGCCGTAGAGATGGTCTGCGGACCGGCGATGAGGCCGATGCGGCGGTGGCCACGGCCGATCAGCAGCTCGATGGCCATATAGACGGCGTTGAGGTTGTCGACCACGACGGTGTCATAGTCCGCCTGATCGAGCGAACGGTCGATCAGCACGACGGGGATGGCGCCGACGCGGGCGCGGACCTCACCGGCCGTGACGTTCTCGGGGACGTAGACGATGCCGTCGACGTGGTAGCGCGCGAGAAATTCGAGCTTTTTCAGCTCCTGCTCGCGGTCAAAATCGTAGCTGCAGACGAAGCACTCGTAACCGCTGCGGCGCAGCACAGGCTCCATCGCCGCCACGACGCGCCCGAAGAACGGGCTGGAGATCGTCGGCAGGAGAACGCCGATGGTCATCGACCGGTTGGCCTTGAGGCTGCGGGCGAAGACATTGACGGAATAATCCAGCTCCTCGATGGCCGCGTCGATGGCGAGGCGGTTTTCCTCGCGGACGTTGCCGCCGTTGAGGTATTTGGAAATGGTGGAAAGGGAAAGCCCGGTCCTGCGGGCGACGTCTTTGATGGTCGACATAGCTGCTCCTGTATCACATAACGTTTCGCTTTTTCTATATTGTACCGCACGCGGGTTCCTTGCGTCAAGCGGCAGTTTGCCCAAACAGAATGCTTCTTTTTATGGAAAACGCGCAAGATATCCGCAGGTCCCGCGGCTGTCTTCCGGCGTTTTCGCCATACCCCGCTTCGAAACGTTTTGCTTTACAGAATATTCCTGAATCGGATAGAAATCGTGCCGCCCCGGAGGGCGGCGCGATCTGTTTTGGGGAATGACAGAGGTGCTTCGGTCTCGATCAATCGTAAACCAGCATGGCGATCATCTCGTCGTCGATGTTGGAAGCATCGTACCACTGTGCGCCGGTGTCGACGTCTTCAACAGCCTCGCCGTTGGCAGCCTTGACAGCCAGCTCAACAGCCTTGTAGCCGATCTGGTACGGATCCTGGGTGACGGAGCCGTAGAACCAGCCCTGACGGACCGCGTTCTTCTGGGCAGCGCCAGCGTCGAAGCCGGCGACGACCAGGCCCGCGTACTTGCCGCCCTCAGCGAGATCCTCGCCGTCGGAGACAGCAGCCAGGAAGCCGGTGACAGCGCCTTCGTTGGAGCAGAAGATCGCAACGGGGTTCATGCCGAGCAGGGAGTTGGCAGCGGTCTGGACCGCGGTAGCCTCGGTGGTAGCGGAGATGGCGACCTCAATGATGATGGCGGGAGCGTCGACCTTCTTTTCCCACTTGGCGTGGCCTTCGATGGAGACCTTGCCGGGCTGATAGGTCTCGGCGATCTTGGCCATCTCATCGACGAAGCCGGTGGTACGGCCGGTGACGGAAGCGGAGACAGCGTCCTGAGACAGGCAGCCGATGATGACGGGGTTGTCGGAGGTCGCGTTCTTCATGGCCTCGACAACAGTTTCGTTCTCATTGAACTTGTCGGCAGCGATGGCAGCCGCATTCTCGTTGTTGGTGCAGGCGGTCGCCTTGACAGCGCCGGTGGTGTCGCCGGGAACGC
>ERZ809074.1331-NODE-1331-length-32921-cov-11.299458_pt1 | contig 32921 bp, 30 predicted proteins | sample MGYA00520795_ERZ809074 | MGnify/ENA primary metagenome ERZ809074 (study PRJEB31570, sample SAMEA3212989) | Homo sapiens | biome: human-gut; feature: human gut; material: fecal | place: Sweden | collected 2011 ...
TTTCAATCCGACCGATGCAAAATATTTGTTCGTCCTCTTTAAGGCATTTCTTTTCCACAATAATATTATGTCCGATTTTGTGAAGAGATAAAAATACTGCTTTCCAATCGTCCACGTCTACGTCGGGAAGGACGATCTTTTCTGGATTTCCTTCCGGACGATTGATTTCAAGGCACTTATCTTCCTTTTTCTGCACCTTTTTTATATCTCGGAAGCGGCGGACGGAATACCCGTCGATGATAAAATCGTCCTCTTCCGCACCGAGAAAAAGCTTTTCCCCTGTTTTGAGAGAAAAATAGTAACGGTAAACTTCCTCATATTTAAAAAACACACGGCAAAGCTGTTGAAAATTCAACGCCTCTTCTATTATTTTTCTTATTTTTTTCTTTTTTAATGCCCTGTTTTCCTTCCTTTTCTATTTCTGTCCGCTCCTTTTGAAACCTTATTATTAAATTGTTGCTTGACGTCGCTACAAAAAAACGCCTGAAACGAACAGGAAGCTCGATTCAGGCGTTTTGATTGACTAGCAATTATTCTTTATCCTTATATTTATAGAAACCTTCTCCCGAAGACATACCCAGCTTGCCCTCGTCTATAAACTTTTTGAGCATCTTTGCCATTCCTTTAAAATTATAGGGAGCGAGGAAAGAAGGAATCTTCACATACATCATGACGATATTATAGGCTGTGGTAAGTCCGACGGTATCGAGAATTTGGAAGGGACCTTTGGGCGCGCCTGTTCCCAAAGTCCAGGCTTTATCAATGCTCTCCGGATCGGAGATGCCGTTGACGTAAAGATCCATACCGGAAAAGAGCAGAGGAACGAGCATAGAATTGAGAAGGTATCCCGATTTTTCCTTTAAAACGGGAAGCGGGATCATCCTGATTTCTTCTGAAAATTTCATAATTTGCTCGAAATATTCTTTCTCCGTTTTAGACTGCGCCATAATTTCGGCAGTGTTGTTCTTCCAAATGGAATTAGCAAAGTGCAGCGATAAAAACTTTTCCGGTCTTCCCGTAAACTTTGCGAACTTCGAAGGAAGCAATGTGGAAGAATTGGTGACGATTACGGTTTTTTCCGGCAGTAACGGCGCCAAATTTTTATAAAAAGCTATTTTTTCCTCAGCGTTTTCCGCCATCGATTCAATGACGAGATCGGCGTCTTCCACCGCCTTTTTCATATCGAGTTCGAGTTTTAAGCCCGAATACGCTTTATCGACTTTTTCCAAACATTCCTCTTTGTCAAAAGTTTCATAATCGGCGATTCCTCTCGCCCAAACATTGGGCGTTTGTCCCTCCGGGGTAGCCATTTTATTGATCGTGTCGATATAAACTTGTTTGAGAGAATCCAGTTTTGGCTGCGTACGGCCGATGCTTCCTTCGCTTCTGAGCCAAATTGTGACGTGAAAGCCGCAATATGCCGCTTGAAAAGCTATCTGACTCCCTAAAACGCCCCCGCCTGCGACTACAACATTTTTGATTTTCATAAATCATTCTCCGAGTATTAATTGTATCTTCATTATATCATTAAGGATTGCCCAAAGTCAAGTCTTTTGTCAATTAAAATCTTTAAAGCACAGCCTCTACAAAGTGATTTGGACGAGATTATTCAAGTTTCCTGTTAGAGCGCAGCGGAATATTAAATTCCCGGAATTTGCACTACCGATCGCCCCCTTAAATCTTTGTGATTTCGCTTGCTGTGATTTGTTAATGGAACGGGGAACCCGGATGACAAGCCCTCCTTGTATACTAAATGAGTCCTTATTCAAAAGCCGTACGATTAAAAAAAGGGGAAATCCTCTCTTTCGTTTTTCGATTTGCCTTGCAGCGGTAACTTTTATGTAACGATCACACTTTTCGTTAAAGAATGCGAGTCATCAAATGAACTCTTTTATTGAGCACGAAAAAGAGATTGCGTCCTTGCCTTCGGTTTCGAAAAGTCGCGGCGGCGCCCACCGTTCGCTTTATCTTTTATCAGCGCTGCGGCGTGTTCGTGCGAAGCGCCGCGCCTCTCATCATACAAAAAAAGCACCCGTAAGGGTGCCTTTTTCGTGGTGGAGAATATGTAACGTAAATCGAACTCATTATAAATCCGTTCGTCCAAGTAGGTATTCGATAGTACAGTCAAATAATTTTGACAATGAAACTAAATTTTCAGTTTCTGGCAACCTTCCGTGTAACAACCATTGTGAAATAGTAGACTGTTGAACGCCGCAACTTTTTGCGACTTTATAATCCGTTAAATTTAATTTTTCTCTGCATTCTTTATATCTTTGAACAAACGTTACGTTTTCTTTTCCCGTTTTATAATTTTCCTTGTCTGTTAAACCTAAAATAAAGTCGATTGAACAATTAAAATAAGCTGATAAAGAAATCAGGTTTTTCAAACTGGGATAATATTTTCCTTCTCTCCAATTTTGAATAATATCGTCTTGACATTCCAATTTTTTAGAAAGGCTGAAATTGGTTAAATTTTGTTCTTGCATTAGCTCGTTGAGCCGTTCAACAAAAAGACCTATATATTCTTTCATAATCTTTTCCCCCTCAATTGTTCTATGTAATAACACTATTATAGGTTGTTTTATGAAAAATCGGTGTTTGTTCGAAGCAATAACAGTATTTTACTTGACTTCGAAGTAATAACAGTATATAATATAACTATAAAATTCTTTTAAGGAGATGTAGCTATATGGAAAAGAACGAACAAAAAGGCAAGAAATGTTGTTACTGCGGCAATTTTGAGGGGTACTATACCAAAGGCTTACGGCGTTACGATAAAACGAAACAGGGATTTTGCTCGGAACATCATAAAATCGTAGAAAATCAAGATTGTTGCGAGTGTTGGAGAACAAACAGCAGAAGACATTTAGTAAGAAACCGAGTTGCTTCAAGGGCGTTATACGAAATCTTAATGGACATTTCCGCTATCAGACAAATCATTCAGGAAAATGAAGAGGAGAATAAAAACTTGTAATGGAAAAGAAATGCCAAAGTTGTGGATAACAGTCCATTAAAAATAAGTCCCGACGACAGTCGGGGCTTTTCCTTTTATAGAGATATGGTAAACCGTACTTTCAAAGTACCGCAAAGAAGAACCTTAAAAAAGATAACCATAGAACTTGAATTGTATATCTAAAAATAACCATAGCGGCTATTTATTCCACGGTGCTCTTGACGCGAGCCTTTTTGGGGCGTGTGTGAAGGCAAGTAAGCGGCAACCACGACAAACCCAACCGAGCGGTTGGGTTTTCTGTTTGCCTTTGGCACCCCGATAGCCTAACACGCCCCATCTCACGTCAAGAGCCTTTCGCGGCATAAAACGCCGCCTATCGTTTTATGAAAAATAACGAATACAAAGAAAAAACCTAAACCGAACAAGTGGTTCGATTTAGGTTTTCACTGGTGGACAGGGGTGGATTCGAACCACCGAAGTCGAAGACGTCAGATTTACAGTCTGATCCATTTGGCCGCTCTGGAACCTGTCCGTTTATTATGGTGTAGCGCGCAAGCTGTGGAGCCGGTGATTGGACTCGAACCCACAACCTGCTGATTACAAATCAGCTGCTCTGCCAATTGAGCTACACCGGCGTGTGGTGCCTTGAGGTGGAATCGAACCATCGACAGAAGGATTTTCAGTCCTTTGCTCTACCAACTGAGCTATCAAGGCAAATGGCGACCCAAACGAGGCTCGAACTCGTGACCTCCAGCGTGACAGGCTGGCGCTCTAACCAAACTGAGCTATTGGGCCATAAAACGCGCATTTCAAAGAACGCTTGATTATTATAATCTATTTTTTCATATTCGTCAAGTATTTTTCGGCTTTTTTTCAGGCAAAACACAAATTTTTTTCAGGTTTTTTCAAAAATATTTCTCCAATAAATTTTCCAATGTCGGCTGTTCGTATTCCAGCCAATAGGCGCTGCCGTCCTTCTCCCTATCGAGAAATTTGTAATCGTACAGCTCGCGCCGCAAAGTCGCCGGATCGTCGAACGTGTGCCACGCTTTCAATACTTCGTTTACCTCTTTTTCCGTATATTTTTTATCTCGTTCAAATTTTTCCGCCAGATAGCAAAGCGCGTAAATCTTCGTTTTTCTTTTTGCAGGAAACGCCGTGAGTCTGCCGCGTTCATCCAAAAAATTTTTTAAAGCCGTTGTTTCCATGTGCTTTCCTCCGTTAAAATCCTCATTCGTCAAAGCCCTGCCCCGCTCGTTTTTATTATGGCGCAAAAGACTCCACTTCCATTCGCCTTTCAGAATAATTCGTCGAGTAAAATGTAATATCTGACTTTTTCCCACTCGGGACAAATTCCCAATTCGTCGAAAAGCCAAGCGGCATCGGCATATTCGATCGGTTTCCCGCCGTATCTGCCCGCGAAATTACTTTTCAGACTTCTGTAACATAAGGCGATGTCCTGATATCTATCCGCAACGCCGCTTCTTCCCAGGTCGAGAAATCCCTCGATTCTTTCTTCCCGCACGAAAATATTGGGCAGACAGCAGTCCCCGTGAGAAAAAACGAGTTCTTCTGCGGGTTTATTTTCTTTCAGCCACGCCAGCAATTCTGCCGGCCCCGCGAATCCCTTTTCGCCGTATGTTCCCTCTTCGGTATTTTCGACGTCGCAAAGATTTTTTGTCACTCGCACCTCGGCTCTTTTCAACTTATTTATCAAAGAATTGTCGTAAGGACAAGCGGAAATATTCACTCGCCACAGCATTTCCAAACTTTCCGCCATCCATTTTATCAACTTCTTCGGTTCTCTCAAAAATTCTTCCGCGCACGCCATCTGCCCGCCGAATCTACTCATAAGCAGATACTCTACGCCGTTCTCTTTTTCCGCGCAGAGAATTTGCGGCACGGGAAGCTTGTCCCGCAGCCATTTCATCATGCGGGATTCGCTGTCCGATTCCTCGCTCTCCTCCTGTATTTTCAAAACGCAATCTTTGAATAAAATCACTTGCGAATCGGACATACCCACGGTATCGGCGACACAGGGTTTTCCTTTGATCATCCTCCGGATTTTTTGGGGTATATATAAGTCTTTCATTCCGCCACCTTTGAAAACAAAGCTTTTAAAAAACTCGTTTATTTTTTATATAGCTTTGCAAGACCACCCTCTGCCGTTTCCCGATAGCAGCGGGAAATATCCTTCCCCGTTTCGTACATGGTCTGTATGACTAAATCGAAAGAAATTTTCCGGCTGTCGGAAAGAAAATCGGCAAGCGAAACCGCGTTCATGGCGCGCATCGCCGCCACGGCGTTCCTTTCGATGCAGGGGATCTGCACCAAACCTCCGATCGGGTCGCAGGTCAGTCCCAAATGGTGTTCCATCGCGATTTCCGCCGCGTATTCGATCTGTCCTAGTTCCATTTCATAAAGCTCGCCAAGCGCAGCAGCCGCCATACAGCAGGCGCTGCCTATTTCCGCCTGACAGCCGCACTCCGCGCCCGAAATGGAAGCGTTCGTCTTGATAAGATTGCCCACGAGCCCTCCCGCCGCCAAGGCGCGGACGATATCCTCGTCCGAATACCTGCGGCGTTCCTGAGCATATCTGAGCACGGCGGGCAAAACGCCGCTGGCGCCGCAGGTGGGAGCCGTCACGATCGTTTCCGCCGCCGCGTTCTGTTCGCTGACGGCAAATGCATAGGCGCATACCAACCGATTTTCTTTCGTTTCGGCGCTTTCGTCGATATGTTTTTGCCGATACAGTATCCGCGCTTTGCGCTCCACATTCAAGCCGCCCGGCAGAACGCCCTGCGCTTTCAGACCTTCCGCGATGGAGGTTTTCATCGTTCTCCACACTTCGGAGAGATACTCGCGTATTCCCTCCCCTTCGCATTCGAACACATAATCGGAAAGGCGCAGAGAATTTTCCTCGCAATAGCTTCTGATTTCCGAAAAATTTTGCAGCGGATATACCTCCGCGCCGTCTTCTTCCGCACGCCCCTCTACGCGGACAGCGCCGCCGCCGACGCTGTATACGCGAAAAAACGCCCGCCGTACGCCTTCCTGATAGGCGTAGAGATCCATCGTATTGGGATGCGGCACTTCCGCGTCCGTATCGCAAATCACGTCCACGTTTTTGAGAATGCTCTTTATCACGCGGTCCGTACCGTGACCGATCCCCGTTTTCGCCAAGGAACCGTATAAGATTGCTTTAAAGGAATCCGCTTCGGGATTTTCGGACGCGAAAAGCTTACAGGCGCGTTCCGGTCCGGTGGTATGGGAAGAGGAAGGTCCCTTCCCGATTCGATACAATTCTTTTAACGATTTCATCTTTTTAGTATTTGATCTCATACCTGCTGGCACCCGATTCGTTAAAATCGAGAAGCCCCTGCACGCTGTTTTCAATCATGCTGTCCATGCTCAGCTGCGTATAGAACGCCATGTGCTGCGTCAACACTACGTTGGGGAACTGTCTTAAATACGCCATGTCGCGGTTCCGTACGATATCGTCGGTGAGATCGACATGATAAATCCCGTCCTCCCCTTCGAATACATCCATAGCGAGAGCGCCGATTTTACACGATTCGATTCCCTCTATCAGCGCTTCCGTTTCAAACAGTTCGCCGCGGGCGGTATTGATGAGGATCACGCCCTTTTTCAGTTTTTTCAGCGAGTCCCTGTTTATCATGTGCTTTGTCGCAGGCAGCAAAGGCAGATGAAAGGTAATGATGTCGCTTTCGGCATAGAGGGTATCCAAATCGGCAAATTCCGCAGACTGCGCTACTTTTGGATCGTAATCCACCGAGTAAAACAAAATTCGGCAGCCAAAGCCCGACAACAGCTCGATCACCCGTCCGCCGATATGCCCCGTTCCCACGACTCCCACCGTCTTATCCCGAAGAATATCGCCTTTAAGATAGTCGAGCGCATAGTCGTTGACCTGTTGCAGCCAAAGCGCCTGTTTATATTTGCGCAAAGACATCAACATCAGCATAAGGGTAAATTCCGCCACCGAATCGGGCGGATATTGGGAATTACAGAGCCGGAATCCATATTTTTTAGCCGCTTTTAAGTCGATATGATTATATCCGATACTTCGCGTAGACAAATACCGAATTCCGTATCCGTGTAAAGTGCGCAAAAGTTCCTCGTCGACGGCGCATTTTCCCAATACGGATACGCCCGCGCTTGCCTTACACAGAGCCGCGTTGTCCATAGAAAGGACGTCGTTCGTCGCAACGCATTCAAAGCCGTATTTTTGCGTAAGTTCGTTTAACTTGGGGCGTTCGTCCTCCCAAAGTCCGTAAAAAGTCAGTTTCATGAAACACTCCTCGTCAGTCCTTATCTTCGTCATTTATCATAGCGTCGCTGACCTTAGATTCGAATAGGTCCGAAAATGCCGCCGCGCGCTTTTCCTTTCCGCATTTGCGTTTCTATTATAACATATCCGCTTGTTTTTGTAAAACATCGCTTCGGGTATTTTCCCAAAAAATTCCCTTTTCTTTTCTCTGTTTTTTATGCCGAAAATATGTTTTTTCTGTTTTTTCTGTGTTTTCTCCGCATACTGTATGTACCCTGAAATTTCGTTTTGTAATACTTTTTTATGCAATCTGTAACATTTGTATGAAAAGCAATTGACTTTCTTTATCTACTCTGTTATCATAGTATATGAAACTTCGGCGCAAAAAGCGTTGCGTTTTTATACACCGTTCGCAGAATGGTATCAATAACTCGAAGGATTATGGTGAAGCGGCGCCACGCCGCAACGGAAGGAGTTTTTATGGCTAAAACAGCTATCGTTACAGACAGCAACAGCGGTATTACGCAAAAGGAGGGCAAGGAACTGGGCATTTTCGTTTTGCCCATGCCTTTTTTGATCGACGACGCCTCTTATTTCGAGGATATCGACCTCACTCAGGAAGAGTTTTACGTCCGTCTTTCGGGCGATTCCAACGTTTCCACCTCCCAACCCAGCATCGGGGACGTTTCCGAGCTTTGGAGCGACATTCTCAAAAATTACGACGAACTCGTGCATATCCCCATGTCTTCGGGATTGAGTCAGTCCTGTGCCACGGCGACGGCGCTCGCCAAGGATTTCGGAGGAAAGGTACACGTCGTCAACAATCAACGCATTTCCATTACGCAAAAAGAGAGCGTATTCGACGCTTTAAAACTGTTGGAAAAGGGCAAAACCGGCAGGGAAATCAAGGAGTATCTGGAAAAGACCCGCTTCGATTCTTCTATCTATATCTCTCTCGACACCATGAAGTATCTCAAAAAAGGCGGCCGAGTTACCCCTGCCGCCGCGGCGATCGGATCGATTTTAAAGATCAAGCCCGTGCTTCAAATACAGGGCGAAAAGCTGGATAAATTCGCTTTGGCAAGAAGCCTGATAAAAGCGAAAGAAACGATGAAAAACGCCATTCAGAAGGATTTGCAGGCACGATTCAAGAACTTCGCGGAAAATGGGGAAATGACGATCTCCGTGGCGCATACGGCGAATGATGAGGAAGCAAAAATTTTCGTCGAAGAGCTTAAAGGATTGTTTCCCGACATTCCTTTCCGTTTTTCCGATCCGCTTTCTCTGAGCGTAGCCTGTCATATCGGTCCGGGCGCGCTCGCGGTCGCGTGTACGAGAGTCATAAAATAATCCCGACAAAGGGGCGCCCTCTTTTTAGAAAGAGGGCGCTTTTCTTTTGCCTGTACGGATCTTTTTGTCTTGTTATTAATCCCGACACCAAACTCATTTCGGCTCTATTCCATGAATCTACAATTTTTCTCTATAAGGGCTATAAGAACGGGCCGACCGCACCGCTTTTAAACCTATATTTTCTGTCCCGGACCTTTTTTGGTACAAAGAAAGCGTTTTTTCAGCGCTATTCTGCCCCGCCCGTTTTCTATGGTTACAATTTCTTGCTTTCGCGGGAAGAAATTTTTTCGCTGTTAAAAATGACGCCTGCCACGAAACAGATCATCAGCACATACAGCCACAGCATAAAGACAATAATCGCGCTCAAAGCGCCGTACAGCCTTCCCATGTTGCCTATTTTAAGATAGATCGTAAAGCCGATCAGCGTCACAGCCCAGGCAGCCATGGTGATCAGCGTACCGGGCAGCAATTCCCGCAGTTTTGACTTGTAAGGACAGATATAGACGTTTAAAATGAGCACGAGAGCGAACGAAACGACGATGAGAAGGGAATAATCCGCCGTCACTTCCAGCCAGCGCGGAAAGAGGCGGGAAAAGATAAAGGCGCCGCCCGCAAAGATGAGAACGGAAGCCGCGGCGATGAGCATGACGGCGAACAAAAGCAGCAAAGCTCCCAGCCGGACGAGAATCCCGTGTTTTTGACGGCGGTAGTCATAGATGATTTCACCGCTCCTCCGCATATGATAAAAGAGATTGGTGGCGGAATAGAGAGTCGTGGCGATTAGAAAAACAGAAGCTCCCGTCGTGGCTTTGTTCGCTTCGTCGCGGATATACAGCAGAACATTTTTCACCGATTCAAACACGGGAAGTTCCAGCATACTCTCCGAGCCGATGTTCAGTTTCCCGAAAAGAAGAGTCAGCCAAAACGCAAGGGGCGTAATAGACATGATCAGGAAATAGACCAAGGTCCCCGCAATCGTCGTATATTTTTTTTCCGCCAATATTTGATATTGTTCTTTCAGCCAGCGGATCGCATTCCGGATCTTTTTCATTGTATTATTATGCCCAACGAAAAAGATTTTTTTACCATATCTTTCTATCTTGTCCTATTTTTATGTAAAAATTGATTTTGAAGACGGTTTTTTTAGAGAATTTAAGAAAACTTTGTTTCCCTTCCGAAAGAAAGCCTACCTTTTTAAGACATTAAAAAGCGCTGTGAAACGCTTTGCAAGGCCGAAAAAGTCAAAAACCGTTAAAAAACGTAGCCTATATTCCTCTTAGGGAAATTGTAAACAACAAAAAACGGAGGCGAATCCGTAAAGGTTCGCCTCCGCTTTCAGACAACGTCAATTGCCGCAGCCGCAGGTATTGGTCGCACTGTAAGGATACAATCCATACTGACGAGCATAATAAGAATCGAATCCGCCGCCGTTTGCATTGACACCCGCAACCGCCGTATTGCACATCGTGCATCCGCCGCCCGTTCCGGTCGTCGCTTCGGCCGCCTGAGCGCCGAACCCGCCGTAAGGCAGTTCGAGATAAATTCTGCCCGTGATAGGTACGGCAACCCTTCTTCTGCAACCGCAGCCGCAACCACAGCCGCAGCAGCCCGAATTTGCCTGCGCCGCCGCCTGCGCAGCTACCGCAGCGCATCTGCACGCGTTTGCAGCCGCATTGCGCGCGACACGAGCCGCGTTGCAGCCGCAGTTGTTGCCGCAATTGCAGCACTGACAAGAATTTCCGAAAAGAGTGTTAAAAAGACCGCCGCCGCACGCATTAGCAGTGTTATAGGCGTTGCAAGTATTACAACAAGTATTGCACATAATCCAACTTCCTCTTGTGTATTTGAGGAGAAACCTCATATTGTATTATATGCCGCTTCGCGCTCTTATGTTATTTTTCTCTCGCCGCGTATTCCTCTTTCGTCATTTCGAGTTTTACGATGCCGTTTTCTTCCTCCACGATACGAAATCCCGCCTGCAAATGGAGATGTAAAGCTGTTTCTCTCGATTTTTCGAACGTATTGCAAAGCGCGGGCAGAGCGTATCTTATAAAGGCGGTTTTCAGCAAAAGCTCCAACGCCTTTTTCCCATAGCCCTTTTCCCGCGATTCTTTTTCGACCACGACGCCCATTTCATAGAATTTTCCCTCTTTCGTTCGATGAAAATTGACTTCGCCTACAAACCGCCCGTCCGCCGCGCGGACAATATACGCATAAAAGCGTTGCTCGTTCCCGATCCACGAATCGTACCAAGTCCGCCAACGTTCTTTCGGAAAATCGATACACCCGCTCTCTTTATCATATTCTAAATCGCGGGATTCATATCCCCGATTATACGCCATCGTTTCCGCATCCGCCAATAGTTCCTGCCGATACCAAAGCTCCTCAAAACGAGGCACGTGCAAAACGATTTCTCCGCGTTCCGCCTCGTTTTTCCTTTCCGCTTCCTTCCATTTCTTCCGATGTCCCGCATGAATCCCGATATGCCCGATGCCGAGCACGGCGGCGCCCGCAATCATCCATACGACTTTTCCGTAAATCCCGAGAAACAGAAACGCCGCGACGGGGAGGGTGGCTCCCGCCAAGGGGATACATCCGAGATTCCCGTAAAAATCCCGCAGCCTCCGTTCGCCCGAAAAATACTTGATCCACCATATTTCGTAACAAAGCATTAAAAGAAAAGAGGCGATCAGCCAAAGGCTCCAAGGCGACCATACCCGCAAATTAAAATCGGAAAATACGAGCGCCGCACAGCAGACCAAAACTTCTCCGATCCGTTCCAGAGCGGCGAGAAATTTGTTCTCCCCATCCGCGGAATATCCTTCGGGCTTGCGCTTTGTCCATAAAAGATTGGGGATAAACAGCATCAAAAGCCATATAAACCCGACATAAGAAAAGCCGAAATGTCCCATTTCATCTCCTTGTGCGAATAGGGAAAAGAATATTTTGACCGCTCAAAAAAAACGGTCAGTTTTTTGTATATAAGGTGATGCCGAGCCCCGTATCCCTGACAAAGACATCGCGCGGCATTTTGATCACCCGAAAGGAGATATAGAAAGCGCCCATCGCACTCGACACATTACACACCTGCCAAAAGTAGGCGACCCAGAACCACGCTTCGGGCAAAAGCAGATTTAAGAGGAGAAAAACGACTCCCCAAACGATAAAAGGCGCCCAAGTGATGATCAGATAGGAAACTTTATCGAAAAACGTATTTTCGCTGCCCGCATAGACGTACAGCCCCGTAAAGCCGTATTTTATTTTCTCGGCTTTAAAAATCTTCATACAGACGCAGATCGCCGCGCCTTGCAAAAACAGATAAGCGATCATTCCGATGACGAGTACCATCAGCCGCCTCAGCAAAGCGCGTGAAAGCTCCCATCGGTAAGGTCGGCAGATTACGGCGATCACAATCATCGCCACAGCGATCACGATAGAAAAGACGTTTAACAGAATAGATAATTTTTTGTCCTTTTGAATATCGATATGCAATTTTTCAGCATATCCCTCCGGGAGCTGCGAATATCCTCTCATTTCAATTTTCCCTCTCTTTTTCTCTATTTTTTATTTTTTGCACTGCGAGTACGTTTATATCCTCGTCGTTGTCGTCAAGACACTCGGATAGAAGTTCGTCCGTCAGCATACGCAGTTTGGACATCTTTGCGACGGCATAAGAGCGACAGAAGGAACAGCGCGAATTTTCATAAATCCATCTCAACAGATCCTTAGGCGGATTCTTCACGCCCCCTTTTTCGAACAGCGATAGAACTTTGCCGACCACGGCGTGCCATCCTTTATCCTGAATGAAAGTCAACGTGGAAACGGCTTGAAAAATAAACTCCTTATCCTCCTTTTCGTAGTTATTGAGAATCATGCAGATCGCCGCGCTGCGCATTTCCTCGTCCGTTTTCGCCTTGCGATACAACTCGAATGCAAATTCCCGCACGGCTTTGTCTTTCAATTCGTCCAGGATTTCAAAAGCCAAATCCCGCACTCTCTCGCTTTTTGAGTCCGTCAGCGCGAGAAGCGGCGCGATGAATTCCCGATTTTTTTCCAGGGAAGAAACTCTTATCCGGCTCAGCAGCTCCGCCTGCTTTTCATCATCTTTTTCCTCAAAAACCGCCGTCAAAGTTTGCGTTCCGTCCTCTTGTTCCGCTTCGAGCCCGGAGCGTTGCTTTATGTTTCGGCTTTCTTCTTCCGCCGCGCCCTTCTGCCTCGCGTACTCGGCAATGCCGGCATCCCTTTTCGCGCGCTTTTTAAGCTCCGCGTCGATATGCCGTTTTCCGTAAGTCCGTTTTCCGTACCAGGAAAACCGATCGAAATCGTCGCCGCTATACAGTTTGTTCTGCAAAAACAAGTGCCCGAGATCGCGCGCGATGCGGAAATATTCCTCCTCGCCCAAAAAAACAAACTCGATGCAGAGGGTTTCGAACGCGTCCCTCTCGTAAAAGATACCGCGTCGCGGACGGCGTTTTCGGGCAGACAAAGAGGCGTATAACTGCTCGTATTTTTTTAAAAGGAGCGCCCGTGCCTCCGGATTTTTTTCCGCAGCAAACAGACGAAGCAGCGAGGCATAATGCTGAAAAAGCCAATTCCTTTGCAGATCGCACTTTTCAAAGCCTTCCGCAATCGCGGAGAAGAAGGGCGCGGGGTCGTCGAAGCAAGCTATTAACTTACGGATATAATAGCATTTCGTCCCTTCGCACTGCGGATCGTAAGAAATCACGTGCGTACACGCCCAGAGCACCGAATCCGAATATTTTGCCGGATTTTCAGTTTCCTTCAAGGCCGTCACACATCGGCCCAGACCGCATAGCATTGCCCGACGAAATTCCTTTTTCGTCAATTCTCTCTTTTTCATTTTCCTGTTCCTTTATCTTTTTTTCATCTTCAAAAAGTCATCCTTTTTTCGCCAAAGCATAACTTTCGCCGATGCGTCTAAAAAGTTCCTCGTTCGGCACCGTCCCGTCAAGACAAATGGTATACCAATGATTTTTATTCATATGATAACCCCAAAAATACCTTTTTCCGTCTATGAGTGCCGATATTTCGGAGGGAGGGGCTTTGAGATCGACGATTTCCGTTTCTCCTTCTTCGTCCAAGCCCAATTTGCACCTCGATACGCTCAAAAAGACGGCGTACCACTTCGCGTTGTCCTTTCTCCTGAATACGGCGTTTTCGGGCGTCTTTTCCCAAAGGAACTCGGGTTCGTCCCCGTAAGCATCTTTTATATAAGCGCAGAGCTCGTTTGTCTGGGTATTTTTGAACAGCGTTTTCTCAAAACACTTTTCCGCAACGACACGGAGGACCTCTTCGCACGCCTTTCTGACTTTCCCCACAAAAGCCCCGCACGCGTCGGGAAGGCGGATCAAGACGTATTCCTCTCCCGTTTCCGTATCCCGTACCTCCGTATCGACCTCTCCGTTCTTCGTTACGTCGATCCCGATGGTAAACTGTCCCTCCAATACGCCTGTGCGGTACGTATATCCCTCTTTATTTTCCGTAAACCCGAAATCGAGCAAACGCCCGATATTTGCCTTACGATTTTTGAATATCTCCTTAAAACCTGCCATCTTTCCCGTTTCTCTTTCCTCCGTAAGCTTCGCTTTCTATTTTTTAGCCTTGACTTCGTATTTCATCGGAGTATAGCGAATCCCGTTCTTCTCTTGTTCCCCGGAAAGCGCTTCAAACCCCAAGCTCCGATAAAAAGGTACGCCGTAGGGCGAGGCATTGAGCGTAATCTCTTCTATTTCGGGATTTTCCCTCAGCCGTTCCGAAAGCAGAAAGCGAAAAAGCGCGCTTCCCACGCCGCGGCGGTGATACTCTTTATCCACAAAGGCGAGATTGACGTGAACGCCGTCTTTCCGCATTCCCATTACGCCGATGATCTTTTTTCCGTCGAACGCTCCGTACAACGGACACATACCCGCCTGACAATCCGCATAAAAATCGCTGTTTTCCACAATATCCCGACGGAACGTTTCCGTCCCTTCGGGCGCGTATTCGGGCGATTCAAATTCGAGAAACACTTTCCAAACCAGCTTTAAAGCCGCATCCACTTCTTCGCCCTTCACTTTGCGTATTTCGTATTCCATTTCTTTTTCCGCCATCCTTCCCAAACTGCTCTTCAAAAAATCCTACTCGCCGGAAAACAGGCGTTACATATATTTGTCCAATTCCCTTTCGCAAGTCTTGTTTTTCTTCACTTTCGGATTTTTAAAAATTCTGCCGCGCACGGAAACCAGGCGAGGCGTCCGCAAAGCGGAAAAATCCTCCAACGGATTTTTTTCCGTAATGAGAAAATCTGCGCTTTTACCCACCTCCACGCTTCCCGTTTCGTCCCCGATTCCCGCGATTTCCGCATTGCGCCTGGTTGCCGTATACAGCGCAAACGCGCGGCTGACGCCCACGTATTTTCTGAAATATTCGAGTTCCCGCCACATATCGTAATGCGTGACGAAGGGACAGGCGGTATCCGTGCCGAGTCCTACGGGAATCCCGTTTTCAAGCGCCCTTTTCGCGCACGCGACGATCCCTTCGAAAACGATATTCCCGTTATACTGCATCAGTTCCGTAGCGCCCGTCAGCGCACGATCGAATTTTGCAAGGGGGATCGCGGGAGAGAGCGTACAGATGTCGCAAGCCTTTTTTTCTTTAAACAGCGCGATTATCTCTTCGTCGGGCTCCGCGCCGTGCTCTATCGTATCGACTCCGTTTTCGAGAGCCACGCGCAGCCCTTCGGGACTTTCGACGTGCGCGGCGACGCGGTAGCCCGCCTTATGCGCCTCCTCGCAGCACGCCCGCACGTACTCGGGCGGCATTTTAAGAACGCCGGGCTCCCCCTTGACTTTCGCGTCCAGCACTCCGCCCGTAATCATCAGTTTGATCCAGTCGGGTCTGCACTCAATAATCTTTTGGACGAGAACGCGGCATTCCGCCTCGCTTTCGGCGGCGTATGCCACCGAGCCGGCCATATGCCCGCCGGGTACGGAAACGGCGGTATCGGAAACCAACATCCGCGGTCCCGCGATTTTCCCCGCGTCGATACGTTCCCGAATCGTCGAATCGAAATTGCCGAGCCCGCCTACCGTTCGGATGGTAGTGACGCCCGACAGGAGTTCCGTTTTTGCGTAATGTTCGCACAGCCTGCGCCCCAAAGCTCTCGTCAATGCGTTTTTCATAACGAATTTCGCCGCTTTTGCGCTGTCTTGCGGCTTTTTCTTGGGATAGCCGCTGCCGGGGAGATGCACGTGCAGATTGATAAGCCCCGGCATCAGATAATTTCCTTCAAGATCTATGACTTCGCCGCTATCGGCGGGCGCAGGCAAATTCTTTTCTATCGCCGTTATTTTTCCATCCTCGACGATCACCGTCATATCCGGCTGCGCCGTCATGTTTTCACTGCCGTCTAAAAGAATGCAGTGCAGATAAGCCGTCTTCATGTTTTTTCTCCTTCCCTTCTTCAATCTCATTCGATTGTTCGGGATTTTTATTTTTTAGAATCCAAACTCCCGCGCGGAACGTCCGCGCGGGAGTTTCAAAAGCCACGACCACGCGGCTTATCCGTATTTATTCGCTTTCCGCCTCTTCCGCCTATGAAAACGAGCATTTGCCCCCTGCGGATTTTTTCGCCGTTTTTCCCGTCCGCGCCCTTCCCGTAACCGCGTATTCCCGCGCCGCACAAACTCTATTTTCTGTAATCTTTTCGGATAAAAGGCTCTTGAATGTGCTCGTCAAGGAGCAAGCGATATTTTTGAGGATGGCGGTAAGCATTGCCGTGGACTTCGCTTTTGCGGTATTCCCGCAGCATATCCAGATCAAACGCCGCGAGATACACGCCCTCTTCCCCGCCCGCTTCCAAAAGGCAGGTATCTCTCGATCCCGAAAGCTCGGGCAGACACGCGACGCCGTCGAATGCGGAAGAATGACCGTTGCAGTCCGGCTGACCGCAGGGATAATTGCAGGTGGCTATGCCAAACATATTCTCATAGGCTCTGCCTCTAAGCTGCGAAAGGCGGTTTATCTCCATGGGACAGGCATTGGGCACGAGGACGATCTCGGCGCCTTTCAGCATCAGAATCCTCGCGCTTTCGGGGAACTCCCTGTCGTAACAGATCATTGCGCCTACCTTGACCTCGCCTGCGGCGGTATCGAGCTGTGCGACGTAAAAATCCTCCCCCGCCGTCAACCGAGCCTCGTCGCCAAAATCGCAGGTATGAACTTTGGCATAGGTCAACGCCCTTTTACCGTGCCTGTCGAACAGGACGAGCGTATTTCTCGGCAAAGGCTCCCAGCGTTCTAAAAAGGTGATCCCGACAGCCATATTCAATTCTGCGGCAAGTTTTCCAAACGCCGAAACAAACTCTCCGTCCGCGCAGACCGCCTCGGCTTTCAAAGCTTCTATATTTTCCGGGATACGATATCCGTCGCTCCACATTTCGGGAAACAGGGCGATGTCCGCTCCCGATTTTTTCGCTTTGCGGCAAGCCTCGATTCCCTTTTGCAGATTCTCCGCCCGCGTTTTTGCGGGCAATATTTGCAGCAACGCTACCGTAATCTTTTTCATTTCCGTTTGCCTTAAACGATTCCTCGGACGCCTCCGTTTTTCTTCCAATCATTCCCACTCGATGGTTGCGGGAGGTTTGGAGGTGATGTCGTAGACGATGCGGTTTGCGTGCTTGACTTCGTTGACGATTCGGGTGCTTATTTTTTCCAAAATATCGTAGGGAATCCTCGCCCAGTCCGCAGTCATCGCGTCTACGCTCGTTACGGCGCGCAGCGCTATCACGTTCTCATAAGTACGGAAATCTCCCATTACGCCCACCGTCGGACTGTTCGTGATAACGGCAAAATATTGCCAGATCTGTTCGTCCAAGCCTGCCTTGGCAATCTCGTCCCGCAAAATGAAATCCGCGTCGCGCAAAGTTTCCAGCTTCTCCCTCGTCACCTCGCCCATGATGCGGATAGCGAGTCCGGGGCCCGGGAAGGGCTGGCGCATGACCACTTTTCTCGGCAGCCCCAGCTCGAATCCCACGCGGCGTACCTCGTCCTTGAAGAGGTCCCTCAAAGGCTCGATGATCTCTTTGAAGTCGACCACGGAAGGAAGTCCGCCCACGTTGTGATGGCTCTTGATGACGGCGGATTTGCCCTTGCCGCTCTCAATGACGTCGGGATAAATGGTGCCCTGCACCAGATAGTCCACCGCGCCGATTTTTTTCGCTTCCTTTTCAAAGGTGCGGATGAACTCTGCGCCGATGATTTTGCGCTTCTTTTCGGGATCGGAAACCCCCGCAAGCTTTTCGAGGAAAATCTCGCCCGCGTCCGCTTTGATGAGGTTCATTCCCAGTTTGCCTTTGAACACCTCCATGACCTCGTCCGCCTCGTATTTGCGAAGCAATCCGTGATCGACGAACACGCAGACGAGCTGATTCCCCACGGCTTTGTGAATGAGCGTAGCCGCAACGGCGGAATCGACGCCGCCGCTCATCGCGCACAACACCTTTTTATCTCCGATCTTTTCTTTGAGTTTTTTGACTTGTTCCGCGACAAAACCGCGCATCGTCCAATCTCCCTTCGCGTTACAAACTTCGTAAAGGAAATTTTTGAGGACTTGATTTCCGTACTCGGTATGCGCCACTTCGGGGTGGAACTGAACGCCGTAAATTTTCTTTTCTTCGTCCGCAAATGCGGCTACGGGGCAGGTGCCCGCTTCCGTGTCCGCAAGGATCTTAAAGCCTGCGGGCGCCTCGGAAACATAGTCGGTGTGGCTCATCCAGCTGACGCTCTTTTCGGGGACGTCTTGAAAGAGCTTTCCTCCGTTCAAGACGCGGATCTCCCGTTTTCCGTACTCGCTCGTCGTCGCATGAGTGACTTTGCCGCCCAGCGTATAGGCGATCAGCTGACAGCCGTAGCAAATGCCGAGGACGGGGATTCCGAGTCCGAAAATTTCCGCGGGCACGTGCGGAGAAGACTCCTCGTAAACGCTATTGGGACCGCCCGTAAAAATGATGCCTATGGGATGGTATTCTTTGATCTCCTCTATCGTCATATCGCAGCTTTTAAGATCGCAGTAAACGTTTAAATCGCGCACTCTGCGCGCGATCAACTGATTGTACTGTCCGCCGAAATCGAGGACCAAAACTTTTTCGTGTTGTGACATTCGTATTTTCTTCCTTAGAATTAGATGATTTTGCCGAGGCGCGTTTCCGCCTGTCGGATCGTGTATAAAAAGCCGAAAGACGGCACCCATGTTTTCGACGAGCGCCGTTTTTCCCTGTTTTGCCCTTATATTTTCTCCGTTTACCCGTCAGCCTCTCGGAGAATAGTTAGGCGCTTCCTTAGAGATGGAAATATCGTGAGGGTGACTTTCGATGAGTCCGGCGTTTGTGATGCGGACAAATTCCGAATTTGTGCGAAGCTCCTCGATATTGCGTTTGCCGCAATAACCCATTCCCGAACGAAGCCCGCCTTTCATCTGATAGATGATCTCCGCGACGCTTCCCCTGTACGGAACTCTGCCCTCTACGCCTTCGGGCACGAATTTTCTCGAATTTTCCTGAAAATATCTGTCTTTGCTGCCCGCCGCCATTGCGGAAAGGGAGCCCATGCCGCGATAGACCTTGAAACTCCTGCCCTGATAGAGTTCGACCTCTCCCGGGCTTTCCAGCGTTCCCGCGAACAGGGATCCTATCATGACGGCGCTGCCGCCCGCCGCGATGGCTTTGACGATGTCGCCGCTGTATTTAACGCCGCCGTCGGCAATGACCCGCTTTCCCATTTTGTCCGCGGCTTCCGCGCAGTCCATGACGGCCGTGAGCTGCGGCACGCCGATTCCCGCCACCACGCGGGTGGTGCAGATGGAACCGGGACCGATACCGACTTTGACGACGTCCGCGCCCGCCTCGAACAGCGCCTTCGTGGCGGCCGCCGTGGCGACATTGCCCGCGATCAGCGTAATCTGCGGGAATTTCGCCTTTATTTCCGTTACTTTTTCCAGAACGAATTTCGAATGCCCGTGCGCGGTGTCGATGGCGATGACGTCCGCGCGCGCTTCGACGAGAGCCGCGACTCTTTCCAGCGTATTCGCCGCGGTGCCGACCGCCGCGCCCACCAGGAGCCTGCCGTTTTTATCCCGCGCGGAATTGGGATACTGAATGGACTTTTCGATGTCTTTAATGGTGATCAGTCCTTTCAAATATCCTTTCTCGTCTACGATGGGCAGCTTTTCGATCCTGTGTTTGCCGAGAAGCTGCTTTGCGTCCTCCAAGGAAGTCCCCACGGGAGCCGTCACGAGACGATCCTTGGTCATGACGTTAGCAATGGGCTGTTCGTAATTGCTTTCGAAACGAAGATCGCGATTGGTAAGAATGCCGACAAGTTTGCCCTTCTTGGTGATGGGAACGCCGCTGATACGGTATTTTTCCATGAGCGCGACCGCGTCTTTGACGAGGTTTTCGGGCTCCAAAAAGAAGGGATCCGTGATGACGCCGTGCTCGCTGCGCTTCACTTTATCCACCTGTTCCGCCTGCGCCTCGATCGTCATGTTTTTGTGAATGATGCCGATGCCGCCCTCGCGCGCAATGGCGATCGCCATTCTGTTCTCGGTGACGGTGTCCATCGCGGCGCTGACCAACGGGATATTCAATTGAATGTCGTCGGTGAGCTTCGTTTTAAGGTCCACGTCTGCGGGCACTACGTCGGAAGCCTGGGGAATGAGGAGTACGTCGTCGAACGTCAAGCCTTCTTTTACAATTCTGCTGCTCATTGGTATTCTCCTTGTCTTTATGAAAAGTTAAAATTTTTGTCTTAATGAAACAAAACGGACGGGCGAACTCTCGTTGACTTTTGTCAAGAGAAGTTTTCCATCCGCATTTCGGTCAACTTGATCATACTTTCGAGATATTCGAGATCTTCGTCCGAAAAGGTTTTATTCGTTTTTTGTTCCTCCTGCAAGGCTTTCAGCCTCGCCAGGATAGTTTCTATAAACGGCAGATCCTCCTGATCGTTCCGCTGCAACGCGATTAAAAGAACTGCCGCGGCGGCGTTTTTCGGAGGAAAACAATCTTCGTTTATCGAAAAGGAAAGTTCCACCGCTTCCTCGCCTTTACCGAGGCGGTATTTTGCCATACATACCTGCCCGTAAACGTACTGCGCATACGAATTGCCGATGCCGCTCGTCTGCTCGTCCATCCGCGAACAATATTCGCCGAAACTTTCGTCCAAGATGAATTTGCTGCCGTATTCGTCAATCTTTTCCATATCTCCCGTACCGATGGAAACCTCGGTGGCAAAGGCGATATAATATACGTTGCCGAGTTGATTGTAGGCGCGGCCCGCAAACCAGGCGCTGGCATTGTCCAGACCGACGTCGTAGGCAAGCCCCATCATGGTGGAGGGATAAATGAACACGAGAGCCGCGGTCATGACGCCGCAAAGCACGATGATCGCCATCAACGTACTGAATACGGATTTCAGGATAACCTTGTCCATTCGCACCTCTCGTTCCTCCGTTTTCCTTATTATTATCTATTTTATCACATTGCTTCGCAAAAATCAACTGAATGAATGAAATTTGTCCGTCATGTTTTCAACCTTTTTTTAATATAATGTTACCATGAAGAATTTTTCTAAGAAAAACGCGCCCGGAGGCGCGCACAAAGCATTTAAAATTTTCTCTGCCGCGCTCGCCGTTCCCGCCGCGCTCGTTTTCCTCGGTTCCTGTTCGAAAAAAATCGACTATTTCGATTACGTTTCCGAACTTCGCAGCAACGTGCTCGTCGCTTCGAAAAACAATCTCTCCCTCGCCGTCTACGCGACGGAAAAGGAAACGCCCTATGCCGCCGACGGGATCAAGAGGGAAACCACGCCCCGCGCGGAAATTTATCTCACCGCGCCCACGGGCGTCGAGTCGTACGAAATTTCCTTTACCTACGAGGGCAAGGAATACGGCGGCGATATGTCCTTCGACAACGTCAAGCTGGAATATTTTTATTCCTGTTCCTTAGACCTTTCCGCCGCTGCCGAAATCGTCTTTACCGTGGCGTTCGACGAAACCACGGCAGAGCTGACCGCAGCCTCCGTCCGCACGGAAGAAACCCTTTCGCCTCGGGATATCCTGAACAAAGTAAAGACGGCGGAAAACGAAACGTTCAATTCGATGACGGACAGAAACGGGTTTGCAGGAGAAATCTATATGCGGCTCATTTATGAGGACACCCCCTATTATTACGTCGGGATCATCGACAGGGAAGGCAGGATACTCGCCCTGCTCGTCGATTCCACGGAAGGCAAAATCCTCGCCAAGCGCCAGATGTAACGCCCGTCCTTTCTCTCCCCTGTTTTCCTTTTTTCCCTTCCCATGGGAGCGGCTATGCCTCTGCTGCGCGCTCCCTTTTCACGCCGCGCGGACAAAGGAAACGCAAACTCCCGTGCCCGAAACGAGCCCTTGCTTTTTATCTTCGGTTATGCTATACTATATCGAAAAGCGAGGTATTTATCCATGAAAACATTGGAAACCGAACGGCTCCTTTTACGGCAATGGCAGGAAACGGACGCGGAGGACGTCTATGCGTACGCGTCGGGTCGCAAAGTGGGACCTATGGCGGGCTGGAAGCCGCACGAAACGATCGAAGAAACGAAATCCCTTTTGAAAATCTTTGCCGAAAAGGACGAAACATGGGCCTTGGAACTCAAAGAAACGGGTAAAGTCGTCGGCTCTCTCGGTCTGCACAAAAGTCAAAAGACAGGGGTTGCGCTTCCCTATGATTTCGAATTGGGTTACGTTCTGGCGGAGCCGTATTGGGGACGCGGGCTCGTCCCCGAGGCCGCAAGGCGTGCCCTCGCCTTTGCATTCGAAGAATTGAACGCGGATACGCTGCTCGTTTCGCATTTTTCCTTTAATTTTCAGTCCAAACGGGTGATTGAAAAACTCGGATTCGAATATTGGGGACGGATAGAAAAAAGCTGGCGGCGCTACGACGGCATAGTGCTCGACGAAGTCGTCTATCTGATGACCAAAGCCCGCTATACGCTTTTAAAAGAAAGGAGATAGCGCCGAAAAGACTCTTTCGGCCGATACGTTCCCGAACGGGAACGTATTTTTTCGCGTATCGACAAACGCGCCCGCATAGTCAGGAATATCAATAAAAAAGAAACAACCGGTCGTTGTTTCTTTTTTTAAAGCTGCGTCTTCTTTTTACTTTTCATAGGAAGCCTTTATTTTTCGTCGTCAAATCCCTGTCCCCTTCTTTTTAAAGGTACTGTTTACGTCCTTAGTTCGTCTTTCTCTTCTTCTTTCAAATACTTTTTCCCGCGGCGAATCTTCCGTTTTCATCGCTCCGCCGAAAGTTTTTACGGCTGATTTCCCCTGCTTATTCCAAAATTTCTTTTGCGGCGCTTCATAAGATTTTTTAAACGCCCTTTTATGTCGTCGCGCGTTTTCTCTCGCAGACGGCTCGCTTTTTAAATTTGATATTCGCAATCAAAATCGCCATAGGCGTCAACGTACAGCAACTGACGATCAACAGCGTCGGGAAAAGGGAATAATAGGTGAAATATGTCAACAGCCCTATGGCGACGGCAAAGAGGATGGAATCGTAAGAATATAAAAACGTTTCTTTCAGCGTGATCTTTTTGCTTTCTTTCGGAGTGACGATAAATTTCGCTTTTTTGCCGCAGACCGCCAGAAATACGGTCTTTATCATCATCGGCACTAAGGAGGCGTATACGACGAAATTGAGGACGCAATACCCCATCAGGCGCAGGATGTTTCCGCTTCTGCCGTGAACGAAAATGTCGGGAATCAGCGGCGAAATTAAAAACAGCGCCATCAGACCGATGATAAAACTGGAATACACGGCAATATTGAAGCCCAAAAAGCCCATAAAGATAGCGTTTAAGATGATGAAAAAGGAAAGCATGGGAATGATGGGCAGATTGTAATGGGACAGCTTGACGTCCAATTTTTCGTACCACGTCATTTTCGAATACGCGATGCTTTTGCCGTACTTTTTCATAAATTCCACGTTGCCCTGCACCCACTTGGCCTGCCTCTTTTTCAGGCAGATATAATTGACGGGAAATTCCTCGGTGCAGAGAATGTTCGGGGCATACAGCACGCGATAGCCGCTGTTTTTCACGTCCACCGCGAAGGAAATATCCTCCGCCACCACGGCGGGAAAACCGTGCGTCGCTTCGTAACAGGCGCGGCTGATCGTCATGCCGTGGCCGATCAAAGCGTTGCTGCCGTAAAAATTTTTCATTACCTGACAGATCTGACCGTTGCTCCGCACGGACAGCCCCATTAGGCTCTGAAAGGCATTTTCCCCTTCCGAAGCCTGATGCGCGGCTTGAACCACGCCCACTTCGGGACTGTACGCATAATATTTGATCACTTCTTTTATATAATTTTCGGGAATGACCTCGTCGCTGTCCAAGACGACGAAATAATCATAATCTGTCCGTCCCTGCAAATAGTGATTCAGATTGCCCGCTTTAAAGCCCGCCCGGTCGGAACGCCGCACCACCGTTACGCCCGGACGCTCGGCGAAATCGTCGATGCGTTTCAGATATTCGGACTTGCTGCTGTCGTCTAAAATTATCGTTTCGAAATTCTCATAGTCCTGCCGCATACACGCTTCGAGCGCCTTTTCGTTGAAATCGTTACAGGTACAATAGAGAAGCAGAAATTTGGGCTTCGGAAGGGACTCGTCCGGCTCGATGGAAATAATCGGCTCGTAGCGCCCGAGAATTTTCTTTCGGCGCAGAAAAAAGACAAAGGAAAACATAAAGTCCTTGACGCTTCCCAACCACATATACGAAAGCATCAGCGAATTGGACATTAAAAGGAGCGCCATGAGAACGCTCTTCGCGTTTATGCCTTCGGTGGAAAACAAAAAATCGGCAATATGAGCGCAGGAGCCTATTAAAAGCCCCGCGCATACGATCCAAACGCATACGATGATAATATAAATGGTCGGTTTTTTTCTCAATGTTTTCTCCTGATCCCGACGATGCGAAAGAAAAACTGCCTCTATTTCTCTCCATTTACCCGTTTCCTCTTTTGCGCTTTATTTTTAAATAAAATCAATTTATTTTTAAAAATACAATGTCAGTATTATATTATATCCCCCTTTAAAAAGCAACCTTTTTTTCTTTCCTTTGCGCTTTTATTTTTTCCAAAAATTTAATTTTTGCTTTGCCGCGCCGTTTTTCCTCCCTTTTCCTGCCGATTTTTGTCGAAAAGGGTATTTTCGATACAATGCGGCGAACAATAAAAATCATGTCGATTTTTTAAAGGCAAAAAGCTTCCTCGTTTTTTATATTCCCTCTGCGAGCGGAGGGCTTACTCTCATTTTCCCACATCGAGATCCGCTCCCGCGCGCAATACGCGTGCCTCATTTTTTCGTAAAGAAAAAGACGCCTTCGGGCGTCTTATCTCCTCCGACGGTATCCCGTCGCGCTCTTTCCGTTTCTATTTATAAGCGCGGGTTCGCGGCGGAAAGGCGGGAAGCTCTTTTTTAAAACGCCGCCCTCCGCCTCTTATGTATCTTCAAAGAGGAGTCCTCGCTTTCATCCGCGGGCGGCAGATACTTCTCAGTTTTTCGGGCAAAGTTTTCGTTTTGTCATTCGCCTCTCAATTTTGAATCCTTTGTCCCGACTGAAAGCTCGTTTCATTCGCCCACGCATAGTTTTCCGCGGGGATACGCGTTATGCGCCTCGTGGCAGTTCGTATATTATACTATTCCGCCCGTTCCTTTAAGGAATCGCAGAGCCGCTCGTTTTCCGATCTGTTTTTTAAGCTCCCTCCACGCGCCATAATTGTCCGCCATAGACTCCCCGCTTTTTTATAACGGCTTAAAAGCCCTCTTTAAACCGAGGGAAAGGGATTGAAAAACGCCATCACCGCTATATACGCGATATAAAGCAGCAGTAAAATGACGCCCTGTACCCGAGAAAATTTCTTGCGAATGAGCATGGGGACGACGGCGATGAAAAGAATTCCCAGACAGACGGGAATATCGAGGTATAGATTCTGAGCGCAGGCAGTGAGCCCGTCCGAGGAAATAAAGGAGCAAATGGGCAGAATGATGGTGATATCGATGAGATTCGCCCCGATAATATTGCCGACGGAAAGAGAGGATTGCTTTTTGACGACGGCGGTGACGGTCGTGACAAGTTCGGGCAAAGAAGTGCCTATGGAAACGATAGTTGCGGAAATAACCGCTTGGGAAATGCCGCTGACGACCGCAAGCTCCGTCGCAGAATCGACCAAAAATTCCGCTCCGAAAACAATCCCCGCCGCCCCGAAAATGAACTTGCCGACGTTGACGGGTACGGCTTTTTTTTGAAAAGGGGTCTTTTCTCCGAGAGTCGCCTCCTTTTTGCCGCTGAAAATGCTTTCCGCCATTGCCGCCACGAAAATGATCAGCAAAAGAATACTTCCCCAAATAGAAAAGCCGTTTCCGAAAGAGGCGAGATAGAGAATCGCCGTAGCGACGAGCAACAGAATGGATTTGAGAGCGTATTGACTGCGCTTGACGACGGCGGGAATACAGATGATGGAAATCGCCATGATCAGCCCCGTATTGGCCGTGACCGAGCCTACGGCGTTGCCTATGGCGAGCGCATTAGTGCCGCGCGCCGCGCCCAAACAGGAAACGATAAGCTCGGGCAGCGTCGTGGCGATGCTGACAATGGTGGCGCCGACGATGAAATGAGGAATTCCCGATACTTCTGCGATCCAGCTTGCGGCGTCCACAAAGAAATCCCCGCCTTTGATGATGAGCACAAGCCCCACGGCAAACAAGATGATGAGTCCCCAAAGAGGCCAGCCTGCGACCGAAAACATACTCGTATCCTCCGATATGATTTTCCTATGTAAACGGCGATAAAAAAGACTTCCGACACCGATTGCTCGCAGTGTCGAAAATCTCATCGCCTTTATCAAAAAAGCCCGTGCAGCCATCGACCATCGTCTGTAGAATGTTGACCGCATGGAAATAACTACTCCCTTTCAACTTTTTTATTATACCACTCTTCCTCGGAAAAAATCAAGAGAAATTTCTTTGTTTTTCACTTCTTTTTTCAATTTTTCCATTTTTCTCCTCTTTTTAAACCTCCTAAAGACGATTTTCCGAGTCCCTTAACTATTTTCGATTTCTCCTCCCTTTCTCATATGCGCAAACATTCCTTAAAACAGACCTTTCTCCCGTTTTGTTTTATCGTCATGAAAAGCTTACCTCCTAAGAAAACCTGTGCTTATGAAACAGCTTTTCAGCGACTTTTACTCCTTCCGAACGAAAGCAAAAACCGACCGCAAAAAAAGCTCGCGGCCGGTCCCGGAAATCAGTTGATATTTTCAGCCTTCCCGTCACACTACGATATTTTTTGTAGTCGTTAAAATTAGAAAAATCTACTTTCGAACCTATACTTTTATATATAAATTAAAATGCGCTAATCTTCTGACGAATACGTAAAATACAGAGAACAGGCCAAAACTTTAAGTTTTGATCTGTTCTCATGATCCAAATGGTCGAGGCGACGGGATTTGAACCCACGACCTCATGGTCCCGAATAAATCTATATCGATTTTTTGCTTGCTTTTCAGGACTTTTCGGTGCTTTTTAGTCCGAAATCGATGCTTTCGGGTGCTCTCGTTCACACTGTTTCCACGTAGTCCAAAGCCGTAGATGGTCAAACATGTGGTCTGCCCACAGTTTCAAGTAGCAACCACACTAAAAAAGTCAAAATACCGTACCCCTGTACGTGTTTATTCTTAAAAAAGCAGTATAGCCCACTGTTCCGAAAAAATCAAATCCTTTCCCGATTTACCGTCGGCAAAATCTTAAAGTGCAGTTTTTATATTCCATTTTGAAGTTTAAAAACACGAGCAATCCTATCCCTTCATACCGCAAGATTTGCTACGCAGTAAACAAAGAAAAACGATTTCAAAAAAATGCTCCTTAAACAACGAAAAAACAAAAATTTCGGCTAATTTTATAAAGCCGCATAAATTAGCCGAATAAAGTCTTGACAAACGGATAAAATCAGAGTATAATACTTTTAGTATTAAAATGCCATAGGTATACATGGAGGAATTTATGAATTATATCTACCGCCATATGGAAAATAGAATTTTAGAGCTGTCACAGTCGTACTCCGCCATACTTTTGACTGGTCCGCGCCAAGCAGGTAAGACGACCATGCTCCGTTCCCTTGCAGAAAAGGAAAACAAGGGGCGTGAGTATGTATCTCTTGACGACCTTGTTACGCGCGATATGGCAAAGAACGATCCTGCGCTATTTTTACAAATGCATAAGCCCCCTGTATTAATCGACGAGGTTCAATATGCGCCAGAGTTGTTTACGTATATTAAAATGCATATTGACGAGAACCACAATCCCGGAGATTTCTGGATGACAGGTTCGCAAATCTTTCGCTTGATGAAAGGCGTACAGGAATCGCTTGCAGGACGCGTAGCGCTTTTGCATATGTCGCCTATGTCGCAGCGTGAGATTATCGGTGCGGAATGCATTCCATTCTCAACGAAGATGGAAACGCTTCTTGGCGAAAGCAAAAAGATTGCGCCCGTGGATACGCCTACGCTATTTGAACGCATCTGGCGTGGTTCGATGCCTGGTATCGTATCAGGACTTTATCGCGACCGCAATATGTACTACTCGTCCTATATCTCTACGTATGTAGAACGCGACGTGCGTGATATTTCGGGAACGGTAGACGCGCTTAAATTCAATCGCTTTATTACGGCGGTCGCGGCGAGAACTTCGCAACTACTCAATTATAAAGCAATCGCGGACGATACCGATATCGATATGGCTACGGCAAAAGCGTGGATAGCTATTCTCGAAACGCTCGGCATCATCTTCCTTCTGCACCCGTATTCAAATAACGTGCTTAAACGCACGATTAAAACGCCGAAAGTTTATTTTTATGATACAGGACTTGTGTGCTATCTCACGAAATGGTCAAGTCCCGAAGTTGCAGAAAGCGGCGCAATGAGCGGCGCACTTCTTGAAAATTTCACGATATCTGAAATTATGAAGGGATATCAAAACGCAGGACTTGAACCGTATCTGTACTTTTACCGTGATAAAGACGCCAAAGAAATCGACGTTATCATGGAAGGAAACGGCAAACTCTGTCCTTTGGAAATTAAGAAAACCGCAACGCCCGACAAGCGCATCATCCGCACGTTTGGTGTGATTGACCGCGCACCGTTGCAGGTTGGAACAGGCGCTGTTTTGTGTATGGCGGAACAGTTCGGCGCATTCGATAGGGATAACCTCATCGTACCGATTTGGATGATATAATGGAGAAGAAAAATGGCTAAAAAGACTACTGAAGAAAAAATAAACTTGGATTCTATACTGTTTAAGTGCCGCGATATATTGCGTAAAGCAAGAAATTCGGGGTCGTTCTTTGAAAAACGCGATATGATGTTGACGCTCGTATTTTTGCGTTTCATTGGTGAAAAATTTGAAGACGGGCTTAAAAAACTCCGTCAAGACCTTATCGAACAAGGACTTGACCCCGATGATGAAGATATTATTGCCGCATTCTTCGACGACGCAACCTTCACGGACGGCACGTACAACCTGCCCTTAGAGGCCCGTTGGTCTACCATCATCAATACCCCTGCGCCGAAACTCAACGTCGCACTCGATACCGCACTTCATAGCATTGCCGCAAGTAGTACGCAGTTGAAGGGCTGTTTTGTGGAAGGCACGTTCACTGCGCGCAACCTTGCCCCCAACGACATCAAACAAGTCGTGGACGAAGTAAACAAAATCAGTCATAAAGTGTTTGGTAAAGAAAAAGATTTAATCGGTCGCGTATATGAATACTTCTTGAAAGAGTTCGCCGTAAACGCAACCAAAGAAGAAGGCGAATTCTACACTCCGCATGACGCAGTTCAGCTTATTGCTACAATCATAGAACCGTTTGACGGCACATTGTATGACCCTTGTTGCGGTTCGGGAGGTATGTTTGTTCAAAGTACCGATCTTATTAGAGAAAAACACGGCGACATTAGCCGTATCAACGTTTACGGACAAGAAAAAGAAGCAGCAACCTATCGCCTGGCAAAAATGAACCTTGCGCTTCGCGGCATCAGCCATAACCTTGGCGAAACGAGCGATTCTACCTTTACGCACGATTTGCATAAAGGTTTATACTTTAACTACATTATGGCAAACCCGCCCTTTAACCTTAAAGGCTGGTACGACGATAATTTGAAAAACGATTCCCGTTGGGCGGACTATACCACGCCTCCTGAAAGTAACGCAAATTATGCATGGATTTTGCATATGCTTTCGCATTTAAAACCCCTTGACGGCGTTGCTGGTTTCTTGCTCGCTAACGGTGCATTAGGTGATAGTGATACACTGGAAATTCGTAAAAAGCTGATACAAAATGATAAAGTCGAAGCCATCATTATCCTTCCGCGAGAACTCTTTATTACCACGGATATCAGCGTTACCCTTTGGATTTTGAACCAAAATAAAAAAGGCGGCACATATCACGGAAGAAAACTTCGTAACCGTGAACACGAAATCTTGTTTATGGACTTACGTACTTGGACGGAAAATCACGTTTCGGGCGAAAACAAAAAGAAAGTGCGTTTAGACGATACGCAAATTCGACGTGCTGCCGATATATACCACACTTGGCAAAGCGAAGGAACCGATGGCAAGAATTATGCCGTACCCGAACTTTACCGCAGCGTAAGTATGGACGAAATTGATAAAAAAGGCTGGACGCTTGTACCCAGCAAGTATATCGAGTTTATCGACCACGATTTGGATATTGACTTCCCTATGGAAATGGCGCGTATTCAAAGCGAAATGAAAAAAATCATCAAACAAGAAAAACAATCGCAAAAAATGTTGGAAGATGCTTTTAGGGGTATTGGCTATGGCATTGACTAAACATAAAATCGGGCAACTGATAGGAATTGTTGATGAGCGAAATTCTTTTGGAATAAAGGATTTTTATGGTATCAATATTAACAAAGAATTTATGCCTACGGTTGCCGACACAGAAGATCTTGATGAATGCAAATACAAAGTAGTTCGTAAAAATAGGTTCGTTTTTAGTGGAATGCAAACTGGTCGTGATGAATGTATTAGGCTTAGCATGTATTTGAAGGAAGAACCTATTATAGTTTCACCTGCCTACACTACGTTTGAAGTTGTAGCCAAAGATATTATTCTTTCAACATATTTCTTTATGATTTTTCTTTCCAAGGAAAGAGATCGCCTTGGGTGGTTTTATAGCGATGGAAGCATACGAACAAATTTGGATTGGGATAGATTTTGTGATATAGAACTTAATTTACCCGATATTCCTACGCAACAAAAATACGTGGATATTTACAAAGCAATGGTGGCAAATCAGCAAAGCTACGAGCGCGGCTTGGAAGACTTGAAACTCGTTTGCGACGGCTATATTGAAGACCTGCGTCGTAAAATGCCTTGTGAAAAAATCGGTCAATATCTCATTGAAAGCGACCAAAAAAACGATATCGGACTTATTCTTGAAGCCGTCAGAGGATTATCTACGAATAAAGCGATGATACCAACCAAAGCCGATATGAACGGAGTTGGGCTTGATGGATATAAGGTAGTAAATCCCCGACAAATCGCTTATGTTCCCGATACTTCAAGACGAGGCGAAAAGGTTTCGCTTGGTTTTAACAATACAACGGAGCAGTTTTTAGTGTCTTCTATCTATACTGTTTTTGGAACAAACCCCGAGGTCTTGATTCCCGAATACTTGATGTTATTCTTCACGAGAGCAGAGTTCGATCGCTATGCACGATTCAACTCGTGGGGTTCGGCACGCGAAACGTTTGAATGGAGCGAAATGTGTAATGTTCAAATACCTATTCCCGACATTCCAATACAGCAAGCAATAGTCGATGTTTACAACGCGTATATTACACGTAAAGAAATAAACGAGCGATTGAAAGCACAAATCAAGGATATTTGCCCCATCTTAATCAAAGGCTCATTAGAAGAAGGAAAATAAATTATGACAGATTACGAAAAATTAAAGAGTAGTATCATCAATACATAGGAGAAACACTATGGCAAAATTACACAATTTTAACGGGCGTTATTGCGAATCTGAATACGAAAACGCTTTCCTTTCCTTTTTAGAACAAGAAGGCTGGGCATATCTTGCAGGAAACAACATTCCGCGCACAACAAAACGCGATGCGATTTATACGGACGATTTGGAACAGTTTTTAAGCAAAACGAACGTCGATTTAACCGTAGACGAAATACGGCAGATTATAGACACCGTCCGCCTTGTGGGTTCGGAAAGCGAGTTTTCCACCTTACATAAGGTTTACGGTTGGATGGTTAACGGCATTCAATTTACGCCGCAATCGGGGCTTGCTAAAATGGTTGCTCTGATTGATTTTGAAAATTTCGAAAATAATATTTTCCGTGCGGTCAACCAATTCACTGTGGAATATACACACAATGGACTAGTTGAAACGCGCCGTCCTGATATAATTTTGTTTGTCAACGGCATGCCTTTATGTCTAATCGAGCTGAAAAATCCGGCAGATGCAAACGCAACTATTTACACCGCTTGGGAGCAAATTTACAATCGCTATTGGCGCGACATTCCACACCTTTTACATTTCTGTCCTTTGGCGTGCATTTCCGACGGTGTCAAAACGCGTCTTGGAACGGTTCGTACGCCTTATGAACATTTCTATGCTTGGCGTCGTATCAATGACGGAGATAAAGTTTCTACTCTTCCTTTTGAAGAAACGCAAGCTATGATTAAGGGTGTTTACAGCCCTGAAAGATTCCTGGAAATCTTCCGTGACTACGTATATTTCCAAGACAGCGAATATGACAGTGATGAACGCGAAATCGTTTGCCGTTATCCGCAGTTTTTTGCCGCACGTTTATTGAAAAACAGTATTATAAAATCTGTTATAGAAAAAAGCGGTAAAGGCGGTACGTATTTTGGTGCAACAGGTTGCGGTAAAACATACGCTATGGCGTTCCTTGCCCGTCAACTTGCTTTGCGTTGTACGGACGTGCCTGAAATCGGTTCTCCCACTATTGTTTTAATCGTTGATCGTGACGATTTGCAAAAACAAGGCGCAAAACTATTTACCAAAAGTAAAGAATTCTTAAATCTTGGCGAAGTTAAAATTGTTCCTACACGTAAAGTATTGCGTGAAGAACTCGGCGCACGTGAAAGCGGCGGTTTTTATATCTGTACTATTCAAAAATTCTGTGACCGTGAAGATGATAAAATCGGTCTTATTAACGACCGTGC